>Ga0265299_10002743_pt1 | contig 17720 bp, 31 predicted proteins | sample AusTroGonzalo_MG_4_FD_193485 | JGI IMG/M metagenome (GOLD analysis project Ga0265299, IMG submission 193485) | Bovine rumen microbial communities from tropical cattle in Woodstock, Queensland, Australia - Gonzalo_02 | ecosystem: Host-associated > Mammals > Digestive system > Stomach > Rumen ... | reverse complement strand
GGAGAGTTACATCCCTGATCCGACCAGCATCATCGACGACACGGCCGGCGACGGAGACACAGACAAGGTCTGGTCCGCGGATAAAACGTCTGAACTTTTGAGCGAAAAAGTGAATGAACCATCGTCCGAAGGAACGAATGGTCAAGTGCTGACCACGGACGGAAACGGTGGTCGGTCATGGACGGACAAACCTACTGTTCCTGCGATTGCCACATCTGCACAGATCAAGGCAGGAACCGACAGCACACATCCTATTGCTCCGAATAGGCAAAACGAATCTGTATTTTATGCTCTTGCCAAACTCGCAGGAGCAGACATGGCATCATCCAGCAACCCTGTGGGGCAGTTCACGGATGATGCTCTAATCAAGATCCAGAAGATGCTTGGCATCTATGAAGCACCTTGGGAACTGATCCGTGAGGATACTGTGACTAATGCAACAGAAGCAGATATTGTAATTACTGTTGATGGTGATGGGAATACGTTTGAGTTGACGGATTTACATATAAACTTTGAACTTCCGCAGCAGGAAGATGCGTCAAGTGTTGGATCGTATGGACAAGTCAACTGCTTTTACGGAAGCGGAAATTATGATTATGACAGTTTCGTTATGGGTGCATGGACACAAGCAGCAGGAGCAGCAGGGAGAAACTGTTCCGGTACGATTGAACAAGAAAAAGGGATGATACGCAAAACGTTTACGAAAAACAATACCACAGGGAACGAAGTAAACGTTATGGCATCAAACAAAAACTTCGGAACGGGTGGTTATGCGTATTTCACTAACAGTACAAGAATCTACAACAAAGTGGTCATTAAGAGCATAACGGGAAAAGGACATTACAAACTCTACGGCAAGCGTAAATGGACAGCATAAGAAAGAGAGGTAAATAATAATGGCACGTTCTATCATCATCGTAAATGCTACACAGGTAGTCACATCCGCACAGAACCCGAAGGGTCTGCTTTCTGTTGTCAGCGGTTATCCAAAAACCTTTGACAGCGAACTTTCTCCGTACAACGGAGACATTGAGCTGACCATGAATGCTGCGAAAGGCGAGTTTTATGATCGTCTGTCCAAAAACTATCTGGACACCAATGCGAACAGGGTTATGAAAACTGTTACTATCGTAACAGCAGACGGACGGTCAGTTCTTCCTGCCGAGTGCATCGGTGGTTATCCGTCTGATCCGGAAGAAAACGCAGAATAATCCCCGTGTTTATTGGGCCATAAACACTCGACTCCGCCGTCAGGGATTAACCTCCCTGGCGGCTTATCTTTGGAGGTGATTCCATGGTCCCGTGGTGGGCTGTTCCATTGGCGCTGGTGGCCGGCGTCGTGATCGGTATCATCCTGATCGCGATGGTCAGCGTTAACCAGGAGGACGATTGAAAGGAGGATACTGATGCCGACATATAACACGGTAAAACCGGAAGATCTGATCGCGCACTGTATGAGATTCCTCAATGAAGGATGGGGATATATCTACGGGGCATCCGGCCAGATCTGGACACAGGCCCAGCAGGACGCGAAGTCCAAGACGGACGAACAGATCCGTAAGTACGGGCAGCAGTGGGTCGGTAAACACGTTATTGACTGCAGCGGTGTCTGGTATCTGGCCATGAGAGAGCTCGGCAGCTATATGTACCACGGATCCAATACGATGTGGAGAAGCTACACCGTCAGCCGTGGCGCCCTGAAGGGAGGAAAGCGGACTGATGGTAAGGAGCTGAAGCCTGCGACGGCCATCTTCACCGGCAACGACACAGACGGCAGGAACCATGTCGGGATCTACATCGGAAACGGCAAAGTACTGGAAGCCGGCGGCGTCCAGAAGGGCGTGATCACGACACCCATCACCGCCAGCAAGTGGACCTGGTGGGCGGAGATGAAATACGTCGACTATTCCGGTACAGGGCCATCACCTGAACCGACTTATCCGACTCTGCGGAAGGGAAGCACCGGCGAGTATGTCACTCTGCTGCAGACAAAGCTGATTCAGCGCGGGTACGATCTCGCACCGTATGGCGCTGATGGTAAGTACGGGGACAAGACGGCAGCGGCCGTCAGAACGTTCCAGAAGGACAACGGACTGGTACAGGATGGAGTGACCGGGGCACTGACCTGGGCCGCGATCCTGTCCGGCCAGACCACACTGTACACGGTGACCGTGCAGCATCTCAGCAAATCGGTCGCGGAGGACATCGTCGGTAAATACGGCGGAACGATGAAAGCGGAGGGATAAACGATGGAGGAAACTGGCGCGGCGATCGCACGGATGGAGGAACAGATCAAGAACCTCGACCGCCGTATGGGAAATCTGGAAAAACTGACAGAATCGGTTCAGACGCTCGCCCTCAGTGTCCAACAGCTTGCCACACAGCAGGCCAGTACTGAGCATGATGTCGAGTCCCTGACGGCGGAAGTCGCCGAGATCCGCGAGAAACCGGCCAAGAGATGGGACGCTATCGTCGCGGCTCTAATCGCCGGTCTGGTGGGTGCCGGCATAGGACATTTTATTAAATAAGGAGGAATCATGATGAAGTGGGACTGGAAAAAGTTTCTGATCGCGGCTCTGATTCGTGCTCTTCGGACCTTTGCTCAGACCTTCGTAGGATTTATCGCGGTGGGGGCGGCCCTGGACGAGATTCAGTGGCTCCGTGCGCTGAGTGTGAGTGGTGCGGCCGCTGTTCTCAGCGTCCTGACCTCGATTGCGACAGGCCTGCCGGAAGTCGACAAGGAACCTGAAACGCAACCGCCCGAAGAAGAATAACCTATACAACAAAGCCTCGGAAGTTATCTTCCGGGGCTCTTTTTTATTCCACCAAAATCCGGTCTACTACCGAGTTACTACCGAGTGCGAAACCGCAACGTATTGAAAACGCTACATTGAACCGACCCCTGCTAAGGGAGTAGTGTCAGTGATGGCAGCCCGGGTTCAAATCCCGGCTTCTCCGCTTAAAACCCCGCAGATTCAACGTCTGCGGGGTCTTTTGTTGTTTATGCGGTTCTGTCAAAAACACCCTGTCCGATCCATGAAAATCTGTGCTACTACCGAGCTACTACCGAGTTACTCCGAGACCTTCTTCAGCGTGTTGACGGCCTTCAGTGCATCGTCCTGATCCGGATGGGCGTATCTGTCCAGCATCCGGGCCGTTGACCAGCGCATGACCTTGCTGACGGTCTGCGGTGCAATATTTTTTGTAACAGCCAGGGCGGTGGCTGTCGTGTGCCGGCAGGAATACGGCGGGAGATTTCTGCACCCGGCATCATCCAGGACCGCGTGAAAATTTTCATACCAAAGTTTTTCGTCACGCTTCCAGATGTATCCTGACGGCTGCGCGTGTTCAATTAAGTCATTTACCAGCGGAACTATGTCATCTGCCAGGACAATGTCCGTCTTCTTCCGGATCTTGGTCTTCATGCCGGCACCGTGGATCCGGCGGCCGTCAATGTCGATCTGATCCACCCGGAGCCGCATCGCCTCTCCAGGCATCATCCCGGTATAGATCATCAGCAGTGGCACGGCGGCCCGGATGTCTCCGGATTCGTACTGCTTCCAGAGCGCCCGCTGCTCCGTCTCGCTGAAGGTCTCCCGCTCGGATTCCTCCATCTTCGGCAACTGGATGAAGGACGGCACATCTTTACTCACATATCGTTCTGAGGCGGCAATTCGGTACAGATTTGTCAGCAGCACCTTGCAATCGCGAGAAGTGTAGTACGTTTTGCACTTTTCGCCTACAATCTGTTGAAGGTCTGACACCGTCAGCTGATCTATCCTGACCTGGCTGATCGGTTCCAGCTTCTTCCATGCGGTCCTGTATGCCTGCTGTTTCGATGCGCTGAGGGCCTGATACGCGCCGTCTTTGTATGTTTCCCAGTAATGTGCCAGCGTCGGGGCCAGATCAGGCTTCTGATGGCCGTTTTTGAGAATCTGGCAGTATGCCAGCGCGTCTTCCTTCCGAGCAAAACCACCCTTCGTCTTTTTGACGGGGATAAGCTGCTTCATGTTGTCCGGTTCGTTCGGGTCGAACGGTGGCAGCTCACGGTATCCGGTGACGACCTGGGCAATCCAGTACCGGTGCGCTGCATCGTAGTACGCACAGCCGGTTCCGTTCCCGCGTGATTTAGTCCGGCGCCGCTTGGTGGTTGTCAGCTTTTTCCCGCAGTTCGGGCAGTAGTTAGTACATTGTACTACTTCGGACTTGCACTTAGTACAAATCATGCGTGAGCACTCCCTTTTTCAGGCACGTCGAGAAGTTTTCTTACGGCAGATTTAACAGAATCAGCAGCAACTCTGTAACGGACAATAATATTTTCTTCATCCATTGTAAGGATTTCATTCCTCTGGAAGAAAAGCTCAATGTCCATTTCCAAAACTTTGGAGACTTTATAGATGTAGCTTGCCTTCATCTTATGAATGTCTCCCGATTCCCATCTGGACACCGTGGCCGCGGTGGTGCCTACGGCTTTTGCCAGATCTTCCTGCGTCATATTGTGTTCTTTTCTGCGGTCCCGGATGATGTCTCCGATAGTCATGTTACATTACCTCCTATTCTCCCAGAAGCATTGTAACACAAAATTACGCAGATTTGCAAATTTTTTTCGCAAAAGTGCTTGACACGCCCTCAAAGGTGGTGTATATTTGGTACAAACTTACGTAAATACGTAAGAGACAATCGAACAGGGAGGTGAGAAAATGCAGGCGAACATCCTGAAGGGAAAGATCGTGGAGAGCGGAATGACTGTCGGAGAGTTCTGCGAGAAGGCTGGATTTGTGCGTTCTACCTTTGACCGGAAGATTAACGGCACCAGCGAGTTCAACCGTGACGAAATCCAGACGATTATCGACACCCTTGGACTTACGTGGGAGGACGCACAAAAGATTTTTTTTGCAAACTAACTTACGTAAAAACGTAAAAGAAAGGAGAAGACAATGACAGGAACATGGATGGATGCAAAACGGAGCTTTCCTCCGGATGGCCGTCAGGTGCTCTGCATTAAGGAGCTGAAGAACGGCACCCGGACGATGTGCTTCGGATCGTACTGGCGGGACAGGCCGTACGACAACGGCTGGGTTACCGGCGGCGGGAACAACAACGTGATCATGTGGATGACGCTGCCGGAGATCCCGGAAGGAGAGGTCCAGTTCAGGCACACTGTGCAGGACGCGGCCGGCGAACTGAAGGACTGTGTCAATGAGCTCTGCCTGGAGTGCGGAAACTACAAGCAGGAGCATGAGGGCGCCTGCGCGGACTGCCGGTGGCTGCCGGTCCGGAGAGGATGGTGATCACATGGCAACAGTAGACCAGATCCGCGATATGCGGGACGACTTCCTGAAGGCCGAGGACGTGGCGAACTGCATGAAAATCAAACCGGACCGGTTCAGGGAGTACGCGAGGAACGGTCAGCTTCCATTCCCGGTGGTTGTCAGCGGGAACCGGATTAAGGTGAGCAGGGCAGCGTTCCTGGAATGGGTTGACGGAAAAAAGGCTGATTATCTCCACGAAAACACAGTGGAAATGCAGTTGATGGAGCTGATCAAGGAAATCCGCGCTCAGAACTGCATCCTGCTGGCGATGGCAATCGCAAACCATCCGGAGATCTCCGAGATCGTGACCAAGAAAGTAGAGGAGGCTGTACAGTGAAAGGCTACAAGACATTCAAGACCACGATGGGACATAAGATCCGGGTCAAGATGAGCGAGGACGAGATTGCCGAGCGTGAACTGTTTTATCTCAGCATTACGTTCTTCCCGTTCCTGACGGCGATCCTGTTCTTCCTGGTCTGGGTAAAGGTGGGGTGAGAGAGTGATTGTTACCTGCCCAGTGTGCAAAAAGGAACGCGATGTGCCACACCCGGAGCTGTGGGTGTACAAACGCGGCAGCCGGTACCTGTGCAGCTGGACCTGCCTCCGGGCATTCGATGCCAAACACGGAGAACCAAGACAATTAAGAAAAGGAGATGCTCTCAACGTGAGAAGAAAAGGACTGACCCTGGAGGAAAAGAAGCGGGCCGTTCAGGAGTGCCTGGAAGGAAAGAACCCGCTCGACTACCTAACATCCATCGGCGTAAAGACGCCGGCACAGACATGGTTCGACATCAAGAAGAAGCTGAAGGACGCCGATCCGGAAACCTACGCGAAACTGCCGGCACGGCTGACCCGGAAGGACAAAAAGCCTGCCAAACCGGAGACCGCAGTGTTCAACGGCAAAGAGTACGAAAAGATGCCGGTCGAAACCCCGGAAGGCGAATACTCCGTGGCTGATTGCTTCAAGGGAATGAACGACGCGGCGGAAGAGTTCTTCGGTAAGTGTGAAGAGATGGGCCTGAAACTGGACACTGAACCGGAAGTTACTGACTTTGTACAGGAAGTTCCGGAAGAGGAACGGGACGATCCGAAGGAACCGGTCGAAGAGATTTCCTCCAAGCCGATGCAGGTCGTCGCGATCCGGAGCCGTGTCAGACCTGACTGCCGGTGGGAAGTACTGGCTGACGGCGACATGGTCCTCTGCAACGGAGGTTTCCGGTTCGGACTGACGGCTCATCAGTGGAAGCGGTTCCTGGAAGAGGTACCGGAAGCCATGAAGCAGCTGGGGGTGGACGAATGAGCGAGGCAGTCGGGCTGATCCGGTCCCTTCCGACGATGATGGTCACCGGATACTGGGATAAGGACAGCCAGAGCAAGATTCCGGAGCGCGTTAAGGTCATCATGCACGATGGAACGCGGGCCATGTATGCGCTGGACGTCCAACAGCCGCATCCGCAGTGTGAAAAAGCGGTTGAAATCATCCGGAACATGGACGTTCGCGGATATGGATTTGAAAAGAAATGACCGGCGAGTGCTACCAACGCTCACCGGTCCGAACCCAAAGTCTTATAACCATGCTTATTATAGCATAGAAAGGATCACGATGCAAAACAACACAACCTGCAGGGATGAGTGTCCCAACTCTCAGTACTGCTGGAACAAACCGTGCCCGAAAAGCGGCGACTACATGGAGTGCTGCGAGTACTGGCACCTGGAAGAACTGCGCGAGGATGCGCGGCGGGATGAGATTGACCGCGACGATTACGACGAAGAGGAGGACGAAGAATAATGCCTAAACAGATGATTTCGTTCGAAGAGTTTTCAGGAATTTATAACCTGATGGTCGAGGTGCCTTTCAAACAGGATGAGTCCGACAATTCATATTTCAAACGGATTCAGTCCTGTGGAACTGTAAGAAGTAGGAGAACCCTTCAGCTTATTAAGAGAGCAAAGGAAGATACCGATTCTCCGAAAGCAGCCTATTCCCTTTATAAAGAACTTTCGCGGGAGAGGAAGCATCCGAAAAATGAATCCATTCAGCAGGAAATGGACCTTGGCGGGTATGAACAGGCTGAGGACACTCCGCATCGCAAGCTGAGGTATGTGATTGAAATCTACGAATACTGAAAGGAGAGCAAACAAAATGAGCGAGACCCACTGGAAGCGCCTGATTAACCCGGATTATCTGGGCGGATACAGCCTGGACCCCGGGCAGGACAAGATCCTGACCATCAAACAGGTCAAGAAGGAAGTGGTCACCGGCCCCGGCGGAAAGAAGGAGGAATGCATTGTCTGCCACTGGCAGGAGAACGAGAAGCCGATGATCCTGAACAACGTGAACTGCAAGACCATCAGCAAGATGCTCGGCACCCCGTACATCGAACACTGGGCCGGCCATCCGGTGCAGATCTACTTCGACCCGAAGGTGAAGTTCGGCGGAGAGACCACCGGCGGGCTCCGGATCCGCGACAAGAAGCCGGACGTCGCCCAGATTGCCTGCGAGGAATGCGGGCAGTTCATCACCCCGGCCTTCAGCATGAGCGTGTCTCAGTTGGCGGCCTACACCAAGCAGAAGTATGGCAAGCAGCTCTGCGCGGAGTGCGCGAAGCAGAAGAAGGAGGGACAGAATGCTGCAACTGAATGAGGCGAACTATTACAGCCATGAGGCGGACATTGACTACTTTTCCGCCAGCCAGATCAAGAGCTTCAAGAAGTGCGAAGCCAGGACGATGGCCAAGCTGATGGGACTGTACACCCAGCCGATGAGCACCGCGCTGACGGTCGGGCAGTATGTCGACGAAGCGCTGACCGGGGACCTTGACGCATGGCTTCCGAAGCACCCGGAGATCCTGAAGCGGGACGGAACGCTGAAGTCCGACTTTGAAGGCGCCCGGCTGATGGTCGAACGCGCCCAGCGGGACGAACTGTTCATGGACTACATGGACGGGGACCATCAGATGATCGTCACGGCGGACCTGTTCGGACAGTATCCGTTCAAGGCAAAACTGGACGTATTCGGAGACAACCGGATCGTCGACCTGAAGACTGTCCGTGATCTGAAGAGCCAGTACCTGCCCGGACAGGGCCGTGTCGACTTCGCCACCGCGTGGGACTGGCCGTTGCAGATGGCAATCTACCAGCGCCTGGTCTACGCACACATCGGCAAGAAGCTGCCGTGCTATCTGGCGGTGATCACCAAGGAAACGCCCGCTGACATCCGGATCGTACAGATCGAACAGGAAAGGATGGACGCGGAGATCGAGTGGCTGCAGCAGATGATGCCCCGGTATGACGCCATCAAGAACGGCTTTATTGAACCGGAGCGCTGCGAACTGTGTGAGTACTGCCGGGAGAGCAGGATCCTGACCGAGCCGGAGATGCTCGGAGACTATGATGAAAACGGAGGAATCGAAGCATGAATAAGATCACTATTACCGGGCGTCTGACGCGGGACGTCGAGATGGCTGTTGTCGGAGACGGAATCGAGCAGGGCAGGTTCTCTGTCGCGGTTGACCGCCGGGTGAAGAAGGGCGCGGAGAAGAAGGCCGACTTCTTCAACTGCGTAGCGTGGCGCCAGACCGGTGCATTCGTGAGCCAGTACTTCCACAAGGGCGACGGAATCGTCGTGACCGGCCGGATGGAATCCAACAAGGGCAAGGACGAGAAGACCTACTGGTCACTGATCGTCGAGGACGTCGAGTTTCCGGTTGGCGGCCGTAAGGGTGATGCTCCTGCTGCGGCTCCGGAAACCGCTCCCGCTGATCAGTCTGCCGGGTTCACCGCGGTGGAGACCGACGAACTCCCTTTTGAGTGATGGGTTAGCCTTCCCGTAACAAAAAGGCAGAAGGAGTAAGCATGGAAGAAAAATGGAAACCGATTCGCGGCTTTCACGGCTGGTATGAGGTTTCAAATCTCGGACGTGTCAGATCTCCGGAAGGGAGGGTCACAGGTGGCCGGCAGCATCCGCACAGGGTATGGCGGGAGAGAATCCTGAAGCAGAAGTCCCGCATCCGTCCTGGCGGATACGGCCGGTGCGATATTTACGTCAGCCTCCGCAGAAACGGAGAGTCCCGGAACTACCTGGTAAGCAGGCTGGTGGCAAAGGCATTCTGTCCGGGCTATAAGAAGGGACTGACCGTCAACCACAAGGATTGCGACCCGACAAACAACCGGGCGGACAACCTGGAATGGGTCACCTACGCGGAGAACATCCACCATTTCATCCAGAGCGGATTCGTGAAGGGTTACCGCGGATGCAGGCTGACGTTCCCGGATGGGACGGTGAAGAACTATATCTCGCTGTCCCACGCAGCCAGGGATATCGGGAGGACGCGGTCATACGTAGGCAACAGACTGGATAAGCACAGGCCGATCTACACGGCTGACGGGGAGGAGGTCGAGTTCAGTGACGATACTGGTTGATACAAGGGAGAAGCCCAGAGCCATCACCAAGATCCTGGCTGAGTTCGACCGGCAGGGGATCCACGTAGTCCGCAGAGCGCTGAAGTTTGCGGACTACTGGAACCCGGACAATCCGTACCGGATCATAGACCGGAAACAGAATCTGCTCGAAGTCGCCAGCAACGTTGTGCAGGATAGGAAGCGTTTTATCCGCGAGGTTGACCGGTGCAACCGTGCCGGCTGTCACATGATCGTCCTGATCGAGCATGGCGGTACGATCCGGAAGCTCGACGATGTGATCCGGTGGAAGAATCCGCGGATCCGCGTATCCCCGCTGGCAGTGTCCGGTGAGCGGTTGTTCAAGATCCTGAAGCAGATGGAGCTGACCTACGGCATCGAATGGCAGTTCTGCAGCAAAGCACAGACCGGAAAGAAAATCATTGAGTTATTGCGAGGTGATAACGATTGAACATTGACGAAATCCTCGACAGTCTTCAGAAGAAAATCAGTGAGTTTGAAGATCTGAAGAGGCAGATTACGAATCTCCAGGAAGAAACTCGTGAGCTGATTCGCATAGCAAATACGTGGTTCTGTGATCACCTGAACGAACTTCCGGAATACACCGACATGGAGGTTGATGAAGATTGAGTGCAAAGCTTCCTGACAACATTCGTGCGATGTACGCGGATGCATACAAGCTCCACGAGACACTGTACGGAATGGGTGTGAACACAACGGAGTTCTGGGAGAATTGCCATTGTCTTATGGTCGAGACGTGTGCGAAACACAATGATCACCCGCTGATGATCTCGCTTGCTGTGGCTGTTGCGGATCAGCTTGAGAGAGACGGGAGTGATCAGAATGGCTCGTGACGGCTGGGCAAAGGTATGGCGGAAACTGATAGACAGCCCGATGTGGCTGGAAGAGCCGTTCACCCGCGGTCAGGCATGGATTGACCTGATCCTGATGGCCAAGCGGCCGGACTCGGACGATCCAGGAGCGGTGTGCTGCAGTATGTTGTACCTTGCGAACCGCTGGCAGTGGTCTCACGGCAAGGTAAAAAGGTTTCTTGACCGCTTGAAAGAGGACGGAATGATAATCGTCCATAAAAACGGACATAGAAACGGACAATCATACGGAAAGCTTCTAACCGTTGCAAAATATGGCTCGTACCAGACTGACGGAAAACAAAACGGAAAACCAAACGGAAAACCAAACGGAAAACAAAACGGAAAGATAGAAGAAGATGATACAGACGATGGAGAAGTCGCCCGCCACGCAAAAGCGGGCGGGGCGGAAGAAAAGAAGCTGCCGGGAGTCCTGAAAGACAAGTTTGCCAGCTATGAAGAATACGAGGAATGGAGGCGAGCCAACACATGAGCTATCAGCTTAATGAAAGCGACATTTACGGGTTCGCGTCGTTCATCGGAATCGAAACGCACCTGAAAGGTGACGAGCTCGTATTCAGATACTGCCCGTACTGCCGCGGAGGTGGAGACAAAGACAAGAACACTTTCGCGATTAACATCGAAAAGGGCGTTTACAACTGCAAGCGGGCAAGCTGCGGAGAACAGGGCCACTTCATCGAACTGTGCCGGGACTTCGACTATCAACTGGAAACAGGAAAGCCGACAGTTTACAAAAGCCTGCCTCAGCCGAAGAAAAAGGTCGAGATGCGGGACAGCAGTCTGGAATACCTCGAAAAGAGGGGAATCCACAGGGCTGTCGCTGAGAAGTACGACGTGACGGCCAAGAAGGATGACCAGCGGATCATGTGCTTTCCTTTCTACGACGAGACCGGAAAACTGGTCACGATTAAATATAGGAACATGATGTTCAAGAAAGGACGTGATAAGAGCAAGGAATGGTTTGAGAAAGACACAATGCCGATCCTGTTCGGCATGAAGCAGTGCGAGGACTTCAGCACTCTGGTGATCACCGAAGGTCAGCTCGACGCGCTCAGTGTAGCCGAGGCCGGGATCAAGAACGCGGTCAGCGTACCGAACGGATGTTCTTCCTTCACCTGGCTGACACCGTGCGCGGAATGGGTCAACAAGTTCAGCGAGGTTATCGTCTTCGGTGACTGGGAAAACGGAAAGATGACGCTGCTGGATACGCTGAAGGATAGGCTCGACTGCAGGATCAAGGCGGTCCGTCAGAAAGACTATCTCGGAGAGAAAGACGCGAACGACATCCTGACCAAGTACGGAACGAACGCGATCCAGAAGGCCATCGAGAATGCTGAAGAGCCGAGAATCACAAACGTGAAGGACCTGAGCACGGTCAAGAACGTAGATCTGAACGCTCTGGAAAGAGTGAAGACCGGAATCTATGACATTGACCGGGCAACCGGCGGGCTCGTGATGGGAGAGATTGTAATCCTCACAGGGGAACGCGGTCAGGGCAAAAGTACTTTTCTCAGCCAGATGCTGTGCAGCGTACTCGACCAGAAAGATCCTGACGGCAACCCGTACAGTGTGTTCGTGTACTCAGGCGAATTGACGGATCAGTTCTTTAAGCGGTGGCTGGACTTTCAGCTTGCCGGCCCGGAACACATTGACACGATCATGAACGAGTACAACGAAAAGGACTACACGATTGACAGCGGAATCGTCGAACGGATCTCCCAGTGGTACAAAGGCCGGATGTTCATCTATGACAATTCGGTTATTCCCGAAGATGATGTGAACATGACGGACCTGCTGGTAAACACGATTGAGCAGGTGATCAAGCAGTACGGCGTCCGGATCATCGCGGTCGACAATCTGATGACGGCGCTGGAAAGCATCATGAGTCAGAACGATTTGTACCTGGGGCAGAGTCAGTTCGTAGGAAAGCTGAAGAAGCTGGCCATGAAGTACAACGTCTGCATTATCGTGGTAGCCCACCCACGGAAGTCTCCGTATGTTACGAAGGCGAAGCGTGAACTGGACAACGATGACGTCAGCGGATCAGCGGACGTAACGAACAAGGCTGACATCGTGCTGACCTGCAGCAGAGACAAAGAACAGGACGGCATCAATCACATCCAGATCCTGAAGAACAGACTGCTCGGACGGCTCCGGATGGGGAAGAACGACATTACACTGCTGTACAGCGAGAAAAGCCGGAGGATGTACACGGATCTGACGGCCGGAAAGCATAAGTACGGCTGGGAAGTTCCATCAGGTTATACGCTGGCACATATATCTGAAGAGGAACTACCGTTTTAAGTGACCAGCCCGTCCAGACGGGGCAGTGCCGGAAGCCCGGGAAAATAAGGAGGTGAACCGCTCCCGCCGGGCTGATGGGACGTGCCGCTGCCGGCCGGTTCAATTCCGGCCATGGGCATTTCAGATGAAAGGAGGAAAAGAACATGGCGATAGATGCAAAAATCAGTTTTCTCGGACAGGTGGAGCGGAAATGCTCTGACACACTGACCAAGACAGATCTGGAAAAGACGCTGCGGATCCTGAGCGACGTGCTGGAAGGATTCGACCTGCGGGAGTGCCAGATGTGGGAGGACAACCAGAGGGACGACCTGCTGGAATCGTACATCTCCACGCTGAAGATCCAGGGACGGAGCGAAAAGACGATTTACCGGTATGAGCAGATGCTGGGCCGGTTCCTGAAGGAAGTGAACGTGACGACCAGGCGGATCAATGTGTATCACATCCGCAGCTGGCTGGCCAAGGAGAAGGAGAGAGGTATTCAGGACTCTTCCCTGGACGCTGAACGGATGGTCCTGAGCAGTTACTTCGGGTGGCTGTTCCGGGAGACGCTGATTGAGCGCAACCCGATGGCGAATGTTGGCCCGATCAAGGTGGCCAAGAAGCAGAAGAAGATCATTACGGATATTGAGATGGAGAAACTGAAACAGGCTTGCGACAAGCTGAAGGGGATCCTCAAATACCGTAATCGCGCGATCCTGCTGTTCCTTGCTTCCACCGGATGCCGCGTGAGCGAGATGACGGGCCTCAACCGGGACGCCGTGGATCTGAAGAATCTGGAATGCCTGGTGCGCGGCAAGGGTAACAAAGAGAGAGTCGTGTATCTGGATTCTGTGACAGGGATGGCACTCCAGCAGTATTTTGCAAAGCGGAAGGATGACGGCGAGGCGCTGTTTGTCGGAAACGAGGGAAAACGGCTCGGAACGAACGGAGTCCGGGTGATGCTGAAGGAACTGGCAAAGCTCGCCGGAGTCGAGAACGTAATCCATCCGCACAAGTTCAGGAGAACGCTGGCCACGGAGATGACACGGCACGGGATGCCGATCCAGGAGGTAGCGAACATCCTCGGACACGACAAACTGGACACGACAATGCAGTACGTGATCCTTGACAGGGAGACCGTCAAGGCAAGTTATCGGAAATTTGCGTAAGGAATTGAAACAAAAAGCGAACTGACGAAAATGACGAAATAAGTGCGAGTTAGGAAGTGAAGAAATGTACATTATCTGCTTTGGAAAATGGAATTGCAAAGGTGGAAACCTATTCTTTTACAGACGGGTTTTCACTAATAAAGGAACTGCTTTGCCGTTGGTTAAGGTGACATTCCGTCATGTTGGAAGTCCACCTACACTTTACTGCTGAAAAGAAGGTGAGAGCATGGGTTTGGATGTAGTGGCGAAAGGGATGCCAGACTACAAACTTTCGTATAGCACATATATGAGATTCCGAGCAGAAATCGTAAAGGCGGTATATGGAGAGAAGTGCTATGAAATGTTCACCAGAAATCCGTTTGAGCGAAGGAACATGACACAGCAGGAGATCATGGAAGAAGCAAAATGTTGGGATAGCGTTTGTTCCGATGACCTTGATCTGTTCCTGCTTCATTCTGATTGTGACGGACATTTCACTCCGAAAGAGTGCAGAACGATTCTGAAAGCGTTGAAACCTATCAGCATTGATATGGAAGGATGGGATTTTGACAGAAACACTTGCAATATGCTCGACCAATGGAAACGGATGTTTGAGCATTGTGCAAAGCGGAGAGTTTGTATGTGGTACTACTGAAGTTTATTGGCCGGAATTATGAACTGAAATGAGGTGATCAGATGAGGGAGCCGTTCCAGGGCGGATGGAATAAATGCCCGGTCTGCGGGAAGGAGTTCCGGGTCGACCAGCCGGGAAGTTGGCTGTACTTCAAAAAGAGACGGAGAACAAATACCAAGTATACCAAGATCTATTATTGCAGCTGGGGATGTATCAGGAAGGAGGAAACAACGGTTGATCGAGAAACTGAAACAGCTCCGTGACTGGTCCGCCATGCAGCAGGCCATGTGGACGAATCCGCAGGTTGAATGCGGAGAGTTCACTTACGGCAGGCCTATCGTCCACCAGTGGGACAGCACCACCAGGCTGACGGTCGGAAAGTTCTGCTCGATTGGCGGAAACGTCCAGATCCTGCTCGGAGGCGAGCATCACACGGAATGGCTGACAACGTATCCGCTTGACGTATTCCTGGATGAAGGTGTGGCGAAGAGCAAAGGCGACGTCAAAATCGGAAACGGCGTATGGATCGGGAACAACGCAATCATCCTGAGTGGCGTAACCATCCAGGACGGGGCTGTGATCGGGGCCGGTACCGTCGTAACGAAGGATGTGTACAGCTACGAGATTTTCGCCGGGAACCCCGGGCGGAAGATCAGCACACGGTGGGCTGCAGCGGAGGCCGGCAAGCTGAAGTGGTGGGACTGGCCGATTGAAAAACTCGCTGCCGGATATAAGTATCTTATTTCAAATGATGTGCTGAAACTGAAAGAATTTGACAGGAGGTGGGAAGATGGCTGACTACGTGATCATGCACCGGAACGCACAGATCATCCAGGACGATTTCTACAAGGCGCTCTGCGTTGGCGGTTTCCGGAAAGAAGGATGGCTGTCAGCTGCTGACGGAAGCAACATCGAGCAGTATAACGACCGGATCAATGAGACGACCGGTCTGTACTGGATCTGGAAGAACACGAAAGAGAAACAGGTCGGACTGAGTCACTATCGGCGGTACTTCAACGACGGCGAGAGGCTGACAAAGGCGAAGGCGGATGAGATCCTGAAGAGCAACGACATGATCCTGGCGCCGATCCAGCTCGGGTGGTCCATCTTCCACAACATTGAGATGGCATCCGGAGCCGCACTGGCAGCCCAGGCACATGAGAGGTTTCGGGAAGAGATTGCCGAGAAACAGCCGGACTATGTGGACGCATTCGACCGGGTGATGGCCGGAAACTTCATGTACTACTGCGGGATGTTCGTGACGAGCCGGAAGATCCTGAACGCTTACTGCAAGTGGCTGTTTTCGTTCCTGCTGGATGTCGTTGACGGTGTCGATGTTTCCTGGTGCGGATTCTATGAGAAGCGGGTCTGCGGATACTTCTGCGAAGCGATGTGGACTGTGTGGCTGCAGAATCAGGACCTGACGGTGTACGAGATGCCGCTGGAGGTGATCCGATGAGCGAACCGTTCTTCTCGGTGATCGTGCCGGCACACAACAGTGAGGCGTATCTCTCCTGCTGCCTGGAATCCGTGAAGATGCAGACGTTCAAAGATTACGAACTGATTGTCGTATGCGATGCCTGCACGGATCATACAGCCAGCGTTGCAAAGTTCTACACGGATAACAATCATGTGATCATCACAAACCACGGCATGGACGGTCTGGCCAGGAATGCGGGCATTGATGCGGCGAAGGGAAAATGGCTGATGTTCCTGGACGATGATGACTGGTGGATCCATGAGTACGTGCTGGAGGAAGTATTCAATACAATCTACAGCATTGTCCCTGTGCAGCTGGTCCTGTTCGACTTTATCTGGAAGGATGCTCCTCCGCATAAAGAAAAGTACTATGTGCAGGACCTAAACAACGTGAACATCGCAGTGTGGTCGAAAGCGTTCCGGCGGGACCTGATCGGAGATACCAGATTCCCGGGGATCCAGTTCACCAGCGACAAGCCGTTCATGGATGCGATCTGTGAAAAGCATCCGGTGGCGTACCCGATGAGGAAGCTCATGTACTACTACAACTACATGAGGAAGGGCAGCCAGACAGAAGAACACGCGAGAGGAGGAGAAGGATGACAAGAGAGCAGGAGATCCTGACGGATTACCGGCTGATCGTAATGGAAATCGAAACGCTGGAGCGGCAGTCGAAGTTCCTGAATAAGTACATCGGCGGACCGCAGCCAATCCGCGCTGTTCAGCTGACGGGTATGCCGAGAGGGACAAACGACCCGACGGCCGCCATGATCCAGCAGAAGGACGATGACCCGATTCATCATATCGAGGAACTGAGCAAGGACCTGCGGGATATGATGATCGAGTTTGAAGAGATCGTGAACCGCATTAAGGACCGCCGGCTGTTCATCATCGTCCGGAATTACTACGCTCTCGGGTGGACAGACGAACGGATCGCGGAGTCAATGGAACTGTCCAGGCAGTTAGTGCAGAAGATTCGATCTGAATATTTCAATTCGTTGGCATGAATAGGTTGAATTAGCACTATATGTATGAAACAATGATACCGTGTATAGGAGCACCCAGGGAGGACATAACCTGGGTGTTTTCTTATGCGTGCCAGTTTAGCGGGGGCCGTCGGGGTCTTCTCCTTCCCTGATGGCGGGCAGTTCACCCTTTGATCATTGTTGGTGGCCGAGGTGGGAGCCGGTGAACATTGGCAGATAGGAGATGGATATGAACAAGGAACCTGCGATTGAGGCGTTCTACACATCACGAGAGTGGAGAAAACGCAGGAAGAAGTTCCTCGAAGAGCGGGACGGACTATGCGAGATCTGCCTAAGTAATGGACTGATCGAGCCAGCGGTGCACGTTCACCACAAGGTTCCGATCACATCAGAGAACTTGGATGATCCGCGGATCACACTGAGCTTTGACAACCTGATGGCGCTGTGTGAAGAATGCCACCAGGCGCAGCACAGAACGAAGCGCTGGCGGTGTGACGAGCTCGGACGGGTCCAACTGTGACCCGCTGAAGGCCCCCTTAGTCTCCGGAAAACGGCCGGCGGCCGGCAGG
>Ga0265299_10002740_pt1 | contig 17726 bp, 17 predicted proteins | sample AusTroGonzalo_MG_4_FD_193485 | JGI IMG/M metagenome (GOLD analysis project Ga0265299, IMG submission 193485) | Bovine rumen microbial communities from tropical cattle in Woodstock, Queensland, Australia - Gonzalo_02 | ecosystem: Host-associated > Mammals > Digestive system > Stomach > Rumen ... | reverse complement strand
AGTCGTAACACGCGATACGGAACGGAGAGCGTTGTGAAGACTGCTGTCCGTAATCTCCTATAGTATTATTATTCAAGGAGATTCCGCATAAGCGAGTTCTCACGACACGTTCCTTAGTCGGTTCACTTTGCTTTGCGGAATGACGGTTCCTTTTTTAGCGGACAACAATAGTTAAAAACACTCTTCCATTGTTCAATTATCCTTTCCTTTGAGAACCTTGACGATACAATTTCCTTTGACTTTATCCCAAATCTTTGTCTCAAATCCTCATCACGCATAAGTGTTTTCAACTTCTCGGCAAAGGTTTCCAAATCATTGTCAGGCACTAAGAATCCGCTTTCTCCATCGGAAATTATGTCGCTTGGACCTGCATTTATGTCAAATGCTACAGCAGGGAGACCATACGCCGCAGATTCTACAAGAACCATCCCGAACCCTTCGAATTTGCTCGTCATGGCATAAATGCTTGCCTGCATATATTCTTCCTCTATTTTGCTTGTAAATGGTTTGATTTCTATTGAATCGGCAATATTCAACTGTCTGATTTTTTCTTCAAGTACCTCCTTTTGTGGTCCGCTTCCAACTATCCGCAACTTCCAGTCGGCAAAAGATTTGTCATCCTGCACAATTTTCCAAATGTCAACAAGGCGGAAAAATCCTTTTTGGTCGCCATTGTCAATTCGGCCTGCTGATATTACTGTTTTTTGAGTGTAATCGGTAATTTTGTCTGGCATTTCAACGAGGAAATTAGGTATCACCTTTATATTTCGGTGGTATTGCCTCCACACGTCAATCTGTTTTTCTGACAAAACCACAAGCGAATCGTATCTACCAAAAACCTTTTTCTTTTTCTTAGGAGCATTCAAGTGCCAAAGACGCATATATTTGATTCCTTTTGTCTTTACAATCGGCATAAAAGTGCCATCGTTGCAAAAGACAATGTCGGGCTTGTATCGTTTTATGAGAGATGATGCCTTTAGGCTTAAAAATACGCGAATTATGGTTTTGTTCAGAAACCTTTTGAATAGGTTGGACGAACGTTGCGCCCCTTTGGAAAGGAATTCTACAGAAATGTTGGGATTAAGGCTGTATGTAATGTAGTCTTCCTTCTTGTGAAAACTGACAATCTTTATTTCGTATGAATCCGACAACGCATTCGACAGATTGGCACAAACTCGCTCTCCCCCACCAGTTTCGGTAATGTCCCGAAGTGTTATCAGAATCTTTTTCATTTGTCGTTTTTGTTCATTTCATACAACTTCATATAGCGGAAGAAGGCACCGCTTGCATTCAACAAAGATACTACAAAACCCTTGTATCCGTAGAAAATGCCTTTGCGGAAAAAATAGTCCTTATTGAAAGTGTGGATAAACTTGAATATCGCAGCAATGACGCTTGTTTTCTTGCCAGACTTGTGCTTTTCCTGTGCAGACAAGGTTGTATAGTGGTTCATCTTGTCTATTATCGACGACATATTGGTTGCAGCATAATGTTTCAGTGCGTTCTTTATGTAATATTTTTCGTCATCTACCTTTATCTCAACGCTTTCATGTACAATATTTTCGTTGAATTTGGTATGCTTGCGGTTGAAGATTCTCCAAACATAGTCTGGATACCAGCCACAGCACTTCATACAGCGATCTCCATAATAGTTGAGCCGTGATAGGGCAACAATGGTCTTTTCGTTTAGTTGCATCGCGTTTATCTCGGCAATAGTCTCTGGCATAAGCACTTCGTCTGAATCAATGCTGAGTATCCAGTCGTTTGTTGCATAATTTACAGCAATATTTTTCATTTTACCGAAACCACAAAAAATCGGTTCGCTGAAAACCTTTACGTTGGAGTATTTGATTGCTGTTTCTACTGTTGTATCAGTACTGCCGTTGTCAAGTATGATTACTTCATTAAATGCTTTCAGAGACTCAAGGCATTCCTCAATTGTCTTTTCTGCATTCTTTATAAGTATAACAACGCTTATCTGACAAGTGTTCTGCATTTGCAATCCAATAATAGAAATTTGTGCAAAAATAATCATTATTATCTGCTTGATAATAATCAATAGTAATCCTTTTTGTCCTAAAAGTAAATCTTGTTTTTTCTATGTGTATAAATTGTGTAGTAAGTCTTTTGTATTCAATATGTTATATTATGGGATTTATATCTGATAAAAAATATGAACAAAATTTTGTGGATTAAAAAATTAGCAGTACTTTTGCAGTCCGATTTTTACGGAAAAGAAAACTTAATTGTAAAACATAAAAATATTATAAGGCAATGAAAAGAACATTTCAACCTTCACAGAGGAAAAGAAGAAACAAACACGGTTTCAGAGAAAGAATGTCAACCGTTGAAGGACGCAAAGTATTGGCAAGAAGAAGAGCTAAGGGAAGAAAGAAACTCACAGTTTCTGACGAACCAAGGCACAAGAGAAGATAGTAATAATAATTTTATTGTTTTTGCCGAGCATAATTATCCAAGCATTTGGGTGATTGTGTTCTTTTTTATATATAGTCAAGATGGGAAAACTGAAGAAACTAGTCGGCGATACCGCTATCTACGGGCTTAGCAGCATAATCGGACGATTCCTCAACTACCTGCTGGTTCCGCTCTACACCTACAAGATTGCAGCCGAGTCGGGCGGATACGGAGTTGTTACCAACATCTACGCCTACACAGCCCTTATCCTCGTGATTCTGACCTTCGGAATGGAAACCACTTTCTTCCGTTTCGCCAACAAAGAAGGCGTAAATCCGCTTAAGGCGTTCTCCACTTCGCTGATTTCGGTAGGTGGCGTGGCACTCATATTCATAGCGTTATGTTCGGTATGTCTGCCTTGGATTTCCGATGCGCTTGGCTATGCCGACCATCCTGAATACATCGAGATGATGGCGATTGTGGTGGCAATCGATGCGTTCCAGGCAATACTGTTCGCCTACCTGCGCTACCAGAAGCGACCAATAAAGTTTGCCGCGCTGAAACTTTTGTTCATATTCTTAAATATAGGTATGAACCTCTTCATATTCCTGCTTGCACCAAAGATGTGCGAATGGTGTCCGTCGCTTATGGGATGGTACAGCCCGAGTTATCAGGTAGGATACATCTTCGTGGTAAATCTTATATGTACTTCACTGATTACCTTTGGATTCCTTCCCGAACTTAAGGCTCTGCGCAACGGTTTCGACAAAAGCCTGATGAAGGAAATGTGGAAATACACCTGGCCGTTGCTGATTTTCGGTATCATAGGCATAATGAATCAGGTTGCCGACAAGATTTGCTACCGCTTCATCGTTCCCGGACAGGAAGGCGAAACCCAGCTTGGTATATATGGCGCCTGCGTGAAGATTGCAATGATTATGGCAATGATAACACAGGCTTTCCGCTACGCATACGAGCCGTTTGTTTTTGGAGAAAACCGTGAGGAAGCCAAGAAAAGCAAGGATATGCAAGCAAAGGTTATGAAGTATTTCGTAATCTTCACGCTACTGGCATTCGTGGCGGTAATGTCGTACATCGATGTACTGAAGTTCATCATCAGCAGCGACTACTGGGAAGGACTTGACGCCGTTCCGATTGTGATGATGGCGGAAATTTTCATGGGAATTTATTTCAACCTGTCGTTCTGGTACAAACTTACCGACCAGACGTACTGGGGCGCAATAATTTCAGCAATCGGATGTGCAGTACTGCTGGCAATCAACTTCCTGCTTGTACCACAAATCGGTTATATGGCTTGTGCTTGGGGCGGATTTGCCGGTTACGGAATCTGCATGGTGCTGTCGTACCTGATCGGACGGAAGAAAAATCCTGTGCCATACAAGCTTATGCCGATATTCGGATATTTTGCACTGGCGGTAGGAATATTCCTTGCCGAAAAGTATATGAGAGAGTTCCTGTATCCCGGAAGCACAGTTATTGCAATAATTGTCAACACATTGCTGATGATTTTGTATCTTGCAGTTGTAATGTACAACGAACGAGTGCTGGTAAAGCAGGTGGTTTCAGGTGTAAAACGAAAATTATTAAAACGATAATATAATGAAAATTAGAATAGTAAACAAATCTACAAATGCTTTGCCGCAGTATGCAACTTCGCAGTCGGCAGGCATCGACCTTCGTGCGAACCTTGCAGAACCGATTGTTCTGAAGCCGATGGAGCGCAAACTTATCCCTACGGGACTTTTCATCGAACTTCCCGAAGGCTACGAAGCGCAGATTCGTCCACGCAGCGGTCTTGCTCTGAAGCACGGAATTACAGTTCTAAACACTCCCGGCACAATCGATGCCGACTACCGTGGTGAAATAGGCGTAATCCTAATCAACCTATCAACCGAAGATTTCAAGATTGAGCACGGCGAACGCATTTGCCAGATGGTTATCGCCCGTCACGAGCAAGCAGAATGGATTCAGGTTGAAGAACTCAACGAAACCGAGCGCGGAGCTGGTGGATTTGGGCATACGGGGAAAAAATAGAGAACAATATTCGCTGTTCGTTATTTTTTTGGAAACACTTTAACCCTAAATATTCTTTTACAACATAGCGTGTAAATGGATATATAATTCAGTCTAGGTTCTGTTCTTCAATTGTACAGGCTTTTTTCAGCGTTTCCATGTCGATTGGAACTACACCTACTTTTTCGCATGCGATTCCACCTGCAAGGTTAGAAATACGTGCTATTTCCTGTATGTCGTCGGTGACTGTTAGTAGAAGAGAGGCTATGCTTATAACAGTGTCTCCAGCACCAGAAACATCAACAATATCACGTATCTGAGCTGGTACATGAAAGAATTCTTTCTTGTTGCAGATGAATATACCGTTTTCGGATAGTGTTACCATCAATATTTCGATATTATTTTTTTGCATAAAATCTATAGCGTATGGCTTTAAGGTGCTTATCTCGCTACTCCTTTCTATATTGCAGCCTTCACAGAACTCCTTAAGGTTTGGCTTGAACAAAGTGACATTTTTATATGCATTGAAGTTCCTTTTTTTCGGGTCAACTGTTACTTTTATTTTTTTTTGTCTGCATAGCATTGTTATCCTATGTATGATGTCGGGGGAGAGAATTCCTTTGTCGTAGTCTTCGAAGATAAGTATGTCTATATGCTCGTTTTCGATTATTTGTGAAATTCTAAACATCATTATTTCCTTCAGTTCGTCAGAGATCTGTATGGAATCCTCGTCATCGATGCGAAGCAGATGCTGTCCATTGCTTATTATGCGGGTCTTTGTGGTTGTCTTGCGGTTTTCGCTGCAGATTATTCCGTTGTCAGGGAGATGGTTTTCGTGCATTAGTTCTCGTAAAGTTTGCCCCATATTATCGTTTCCTATAACAGAACAAAGGAAAACCTCTGTTCCTAATGCAGAAACATTGAGTGCTACGTTTGCGGCACCGCCTAATCGGTATTTCCTGTCGTTTACAGAAACAATTGGTACAGGCGCTTCCGGAGAAATACGTTCAACTTTGCCTATCATATAAGCGTCAACCATTACATCGCCTACCACTATTGCCTTTTTTGTAGATAGTTTTCCAAAAAGGTCGCAGAAATCTTGTCTCATTATTTTATTAATCTTTTACTGTCCATCCATTTTATTGCTTCCTGTTTTGCTTTCTTGTCCATTTTCGCACTGTTTTGCACAACAAAATTGAGGACCCATTTGTAATTTGTTTTTGAGTAATCTCTCAGTGCTGCACCAATAGCTTTGTTAACTATATCGTCAGTACTATTGATGTTTGCCGTTATGAATTCGTCAAGTATTTCAATATTTGTATTTTGTTTCATTGTTCGTTGGAACATTATTGCAGATGCTTTGAGCCATTGGTTCTTTGAACAGCTCCATGCCCTATAAAATTCAGTGGCAACTTTCGGATACATTTCATAATACGCTTTTAAGAGCAATGAGGATATGTATTCGGTAGTGTCCCATCCAGGTTGGGTAAGTATTAGGCTTTCTATGAAAACTATGTCGGTTTTCTGCCACATTTTTCGACGATTCGCAAAAAGGAATATGCCAAAATATAGATATTCGCGTTCTTCAAAAGAGAAAAAATCTCGGATTGTATTTTTTATTTCATTATATTTTGGTAGCGGATAGTTGGATAAGATGTTTTTGATAAGTTCTTTTAATTCTACGGTTTTAATACCAAGATACTTGAACTTGTTTTTTGTGCGTTTCGACAATGATTGTGCTGTAAGTTCATCTTTATGTCTAGAAAGAAGCGAATGTATTTTTTTCGTATATTCCTTCATCTGTCATCGTATGTAATTTATAATCGCAAACTTAAATAAAAATTTGGAGATTTGTATGCTAATATAAAAAATTTGATTTTTTTAGGCGCAGAATATTGAAGATTAGGATATTATTGTTGCAAATAGACAATTATTAATAGAACACAGCAAATATATCGTCGCAGTACATTTCTGTTTCAGATGGATTGTATAGATATACCTTGAACCGCGAATATTCCTTGTAGTTGTCTGGCATACCGAAATCCGCCGTAATGTTTACCCACTGGTTTGTCTTTGATGTAATGTCGACGGTTTTTACCACATTCCAAAGTTTCTTTTCTCCATCGCCAAGCATTTCAAACGCGACACAAGCATCGGGAACCGTATCCTTTTGGTACAAAAACATTGAAACCGATAATTTTTTTGCATTATTCAGTTTGGATATGCTATCGTCAATGGTCACGCTATAGCATTTTTCTCCATACACAGGCGATGAACAGTTCCCAGAGTAAGCCATTTCTGTCGCTTCGCCTTGTTCGCAGTCAGAATAAAACAATACGGCATCATTATAATCGGATGGTTTAGGCTTATATTCTTCGCCAACATACTGGAACACATACAGCATATCGCAATCATCGAATCCAGAGTAATACTTGCAAATTTTTTCTGCAAACTTAGGCATCGACTGCGAGATAAACACGAACCCCATATTTTTCAGCACATCAAACGGATTGCTTTCTGCAAATTCTCCCTCACATACCATTTTTTCCAAGTCGCACTTGCGGCAGGTGAGAAAATTGACGGCATCTGTCTTCAGCAACATTCTTAACCCATATATGTTGTTGAATTTCTGCATAGTGGCATTCTCATTCCTATAAAAACCGCTTATTCCACCGTATGGTCCGTATGGATTTGAATACCAGCTGTGTATGATATTTACTTTATCTTCTTTGTGCTTGTCCCTTATGTACTTGGCAAGGTAGCATGTCTGCTGACCGGCAGATTTTGTCATATTTACCCCCAATCCAATAACATTTATACCAATAAAAATAAGCATAAATGCATAACACACAACTTTCCATAATTTTCTGCCGACAAATCGTTGGTCAAGCCGTTCAAATGCCGACATAAGTATTGCAGGGAATAGAAATGCCATCGGAAACATAAAGCGAACTTCTTTGTGCGCTATCAACGAATGGACTATTAGAAATGGAATGATGCACCAAAGATATGGATTCTTAGGATTGCGCACCAGAAGATAGACTATTGCTGCCGCCAAAGGAATTCCTATAAAATACGTGGGCCGCGAAACCAAATTGTACAGAAAAAACCACCACGGTTCAGAATCGAACTTGCCAGCACCAACTTCATTGAAATATTTATATGGAGTAAACACAAACTCACCGTAGAACCAACTGTCGATGCATACGCCCAGAACTAGGTATGTTACAGCAAAAGAGGTCACTGGCACTACAAAATACTTCCAGTTCCGCTTGTCGATAATTAACGCCCATAGTCCGAAACCGAATATTGCAATACCCATCTGGAAACGGAAAATGAACGACAATGCCACGCAAAATCCAAACAAAACACGCGAAAGCACACTCTTTCCCCCAGAAAAATAAACTGCAAGTGCTAATAAAAAGAAGGCTGCACCAAACGTTTCCGATGAAAACCTACACGCAATATATGGCAAAAACCACAACAACAGCGACAATGCAAGATATACTGTCCTGTGCTTAGTATTCTGGATTTTGGTAGCTGTACTTCTGACAAAGAGCAATATCGCAACAAACGAAAGTGTTGCAGCAAACATCCGCATTGCTAGAGAAATTACAAAAGGGTCTGTTACGGATAACTTTGCGAAGAATTTGAGAAATGCCAAACATATTGCAGGCTGAAGCATAGGTCGTATTTGCGCATCATATTCCCATGCTATACAAGGCGTGAATGTGCCGGATTTTATTCCTGCATACTCTATTATCTGGAACAATTCGTCGGCATGGTGAAAACCGTAGTTGGCATACGCAGTAACCATATATATCGCGAATGCCAGTACAGAAATTATAATACATGTTTTCCTGTTTCCCGAATAATTGAACAGCCTATTCTGCATAAAGCATAACCTTTACGATTTTTGTACCCTTGATTTCAAGGATTCTAAAGCGGTATGAGACATCGTTGTCGTTGATTGTCACAATCTCGCCCATTTTCGGGAAGTTGCCCGAAAAGTACATTATGTAGCCGGCAATTGTCTCGTACTCGTCCGACTCGGTGAGCGAATAGCCGTACTCCTCGTTGAATGTCTCCACATCGAGCAGACCCGACATTATGTAGTTGCCGTCCTTGTTGACCACCACCGACAATTCCGGCGAATCGTGCTCGTCCTCGAACTCACCAAAGATTTCCTCAAGAATGTCCTCCACGGTAACAATTCCGCAGGTGCTTCCAAACTCATCCACCACTACGGCTATGCTTCGGTTGTTCTTTATCAGGCGACCAAAGAGTTTCTTTGCCGACATAGTTTCAGGGACCACCAGTATCTGGCGCATAATGTTACGCAGTTTCTGCGGATTCTTGAAGATGTCCTTTATGTTTACATATCCGATTATGTCGTCAACATTTTCTTTGTAAACCAATAAGTTGGAATGACCTGTCTCTACAAACATCTTGCGTACATTCTCAATGGTTTCGTTTACAGACACGGCAAGAATCTTGTTTCGTGGCACTATGCACTCGCGCAGTTTGATTGACGAAAAGTCCATAGCATTATGGAAAATCTTGAGTTCCTGCGCCGATTTCGCCGATGTTTCGGCTCCGTTGCCAATGATATCCTCTATGTCGACCCTGCTGAACATAGTTTCTTCTTGATTTCCGTCTATGCTCACACCGAAAATCCTTGTAATCATCCTTGCTATCCACACCGAAACAACTACAACAGGATAGAACAGAAAATAGAAGAATGCCACTGGTACGGCAAATGTCTTTAATGCCGAGTCGCTAAGGATTCTGAAAAGTGTCTTGGGGAGGAATTCGGCCACAAAAAGAACAATAACAGTAGCAATAACTGTCTGTAGCAGGAGTATAAGCATTCCGTTCTCCAGTGGTGCAAGCGGTGCGGCAAGCACTTTTGCCAGAAAGATACTGTAAATAACGTTGACCAGATTGTTGCCCACTAGCATTGTGGAAATGTACTGCGACGAATTTTTGGTTATCAATGCCAGCACCTTGGAATTGAAGCCATCCTTCTTTGTCGCAATCTCAAGTTTCAACTTGTTTGAGGTGACAAATGCAATCTCCATCCCCGAAAAGAATGCGGAGAGTACAAGCGCCAATACTATGATTATCCAGTTGACCATTACTTTTCTCCATTACGCCTTTTCTCTCGGCGTTCCTCGTTTCTGCGTTGCATAAAGCGCATTATGAACATTCCTGCGCTAATTATAGCCATCGCATAAAAAATCCAAATGTTCGATACGCTGTCGAACTTTGTCTGATAATATATGCCTGCTCCAAGGCAAAAAACCGCCATTGCAAGCCACAGGCACTCAATTACAATCTTGAAAATCTTCTTGCTATTCATCCTTTATGCTTATTATTCCGGCAGGCTTAAGTATTTTCCATTCCGAAAAGTCCTGGTTCGACTCGAAACCATCACCGGTCAATATTTCATCTTCGGTTGTAATCTTGACGTACTTGTCGGAATACACAAGTTCCTTTTTCATGTCCCAGTACATCAGTTCCGTATTTATCTTTTCGTTTCGACTTATATTGTCAACTTCTACATCCGACTTTATCTCCCACAATTCCTTTTCAATCAAGAATCTAGCGTATGAGCAACGTAATGTTGCAGTAACTTCGCCGTAGCCGTCGAAAAACCTAACATTCAGTCCGTAGCGGTATTCGTCGTACTTTAAGTTTTGCCCTTCAAACCTTGACAATTCCTTTGCCTTCAGTTCTATCATTATTCTTCCCGAATCGCTATAGACGGTCTCGAATCCGTAAACAGAGAATGTAGGCATATTCGAACGCTTGGTAAGCAGGTTTACCTTGTCGATGTCGTTCTTGCAAGAAACAAATATCGTACTTGCAGCAATTGCAAGCACGATACCTGTTTTTAAAAATATTTGCTTTAAGTCTGACACTACTTAATAAACCTTGCAGTGGTAGTCTCGTTAATCCAACAGCCTACAGTTACTGTTTGACCAGCCTTCATATCAGCCCAGAACGCATCGGTTTCTTTTGGGAAATATGCAGAATAGGTTGAAATAAGTTTGTTGGCTTCTTCGGATACCGAAGGATCTACGCTCTTGGCCTTCTGGAACTGGTCAACAACAACCCAGTAAACCCATTTGTTCTCGAAAGCATCGTTACCACAATCCTTACCACCAGCTGCATAAACTCTACCTATCAAGAGATAAGCCTTACCGTAGTTCGGGTCTGCCGACAATGCATTGCGTGCTGCCTGACGAGCCTTGGCGTAGTTGTTCATTCCAGTGAAGTACAGCAGACCAAGTTCGTAATACATATCGGCTTTCTTTGAATTGTCCACTTCAAGTGAGATTGCCTCGTTGTAGTATTGTTCTGCCTTTGCCGATTCGCCACGCTTGAAGTATGCTTGTCCGATTGCGTGTGCGGCAGCCGAACTCTTTTCGTTCTCGTACATCACGATAGCTGTATTCATGTACAAGTTGGAAAGTTTGCACTCGTCGCTGTTGCCGTTTCTCAAAAGCTTTACAATCTTCTTGGCCAATTCTACATTGGTTGGATCGGCTTCAAACTTAGGAGTGAATACATCGATTATCGACTTGCAGTCGGCTGCAGTACTGTTCACAAACAATTCTTCCACTGCTGCAGCAGCATCGCCAATCTTAACTTTCTTGTCTTCCTTTGTCTCCTTTTCAATCTGCTCGGCAAGGGCATCAGCAATAGCCGAATAGATGTTAACCATATCTTCCTTGCTGATTTCTTCCTTGTTGTAGCGGTTCAAAGCAATCACCATATACAATTTCAACACATTGTAGTCGGCAGAATTACCAGCAAGTTCAAACACTCTTGCACACATATTGTAAACATCCACGTATTTGTCGGGACGATACTTGTTAAGCATAATTGCCTTTGAACCGAGGTAAGTTGCTTCCTGTCCATACAACTGTATCCTTTTGTCGTAAATCATAAGCAAGGTGTCGATTGCAGCCTCGCGAGCTTCTCCTTCCCTTGTTGCGATTACGTTTTCCATAATCTTTGGCCCTTGGATAAAAATATTCTTGGTAGTCTTTACGTCAACTTTATCTTCGCAATTATCAAAACACCATTTCCATGTTCCGTATGCGTCTTTAAAATTTTTCTGATTGAAAAATTCAGTATAGGTTGACATGTTGACAGTAAAGTTATCCATACCACGCTCATCCTGTGCAAATGCTCCTGCCGAAAGAAGCATTCCAGCCACCATCATTGATATTAAAATCTTCGTTTTCATAACTATATAATTTAATCTATTCTACTTTTTACAAACCAGCGGTCAACTAAACTTAAATTGACCCCAACAATAAAATAAGTTTCCTTTACTAAATTGTTATTCAAAGAACCTCTTTGTCCGACTTGGAACGTAACATTAAATACAGTTTTCCCATGTCGTGGTTTAAATCCTACTCCAAAAGTAATGCCATAATCTGGAACTGAAAGCTTGCCACCATTCATATTTATATATGAGTTGTTGAAATACAGCCCCATACGGTACGATGATGATTGCCAAATATTTTTTGGTGACAGCCTGTTTGGAGTAAATTCTGCTCCTACAGCAGCGCCTAAACTGTTGTCTAACGAATCGCATACACCAAAAAACTTGCTGCTTTTCCAGTTCTGCAAAGTAAAGTCGGCAGCCACCGACAATTTATCCTTATAGGTGTAGCAGGCACCAAATCCTACAGTATGTGGAAGACCGATTTTGCCTTTCACGTCACTTTCCTGATGAATGGTGTCGATGACTGTTGTTGCGGCACTTGCCAGAGTATTGTAAACCAATGTAGTCTGCTTTGCATTCAGGTCGCGGTTGTAGCCGTAGTAGGCACCAAGCCTCAGATTGTCTTCACCGATATGGATATTGTATTTCAATCCGACATCGAATGTAACATCGGAAATCTTGAATGTCTTCTGGCAGAACGAATTGATGTAAGTGCCTACGGAATCGTTAACAAAAGCAATGGCATTGGAATGGTAAATCTTTCCGAAAAGGTATGATACGCCAACACCAAGGCTCAAGTCCTCAATCGGGTTGAAGGCATTGGAAAAGAACACTTTGTTTAGTCCGCCATCGCCAGCATAAACGTAATTTTTGTCGATGCCAAACGAATTGTCTGCCGAGTAAATCGAATAGCCAACATTGCTGTATGGAGTTATGCCGAGAGCCATCTTCCACCATTTTGTGCAGGCGAATCCAACGGCAATCTGCGACAATTCGGCATCGCTCTTGATTTTCGATGTCTGCGGATTTGAAATGGAATACTTGCGCAGTCCTGCATCGAAACCAAAGTTGAATATGAAGGTCAGAGTGTCTATTTCACCAATACTAGCAGAACTTTTGTAGTTGACATCGTACATATACGGAGTAGCATATCCCACACCGCCCATCGACGAATTGCGAGCCTGTGCGTTGCTGTTTACGTCGCCTATGCCGTAGCGCGAATACGGAGAACCGACTTGTCCCTGCGAGAAGGAAAGTACGCTAACTGCAAGTAAGCAAGCCAACAAGAATATCCGTCTAACCATTATATTCCAATATTTCATTCAATCCAAAAGCCACCAAATATGGCTCTGCAAAATTATTAAAATTAATTCGGTTTTCAAAGAAAAAGCTATCGCCCCCTGTAAAAACAACAAGCAAGTCGTTAAACTGGTGGCTGAACTTCTTTACAGTACCTTCTATTTCGTAGAGCATACCGTTTTGAACTCCAAGGGTTATGGCCTCTGTCGTGTTTGTTCCAAACAGTCCGTTGAGGCTTTCGTCCTCATTCAATAACGGAAGTTTTCCCGTAAAATTGTGTAGTGCACGAAACCTTGTTTTCAGTCCGGGCGAAATGTTTCCACCAAGATATTCGCCCTTGTCGGTGACAATGTCGTAAGTTATTGCTGTGCCTGAGTCAATTACAAGCAAATTCCTGCCAGGATAACGCGAAACTGACCCTACAACAGCCGCCACACGATCGCTGCCAAGCGTTTCGGGCGTACCATACTTTATTACCATAGGTAGCTTTAGCAGGTGTGAAAATTCGAGCACAGGGAAAAACGGTTTGAATACATTGGCAATTTCGCTTTGGCTGACACTTACCGACGATACTATGCAACGGTCAATACTTTTTATTGGCACAGCCTTCTCAAGCGACGGCAAAAGTTCCGCCACTTCACGGCATTTTATGGAGTGATCTATCTTAGTATTATTAAACAGGAACATCTTTATTGATGAATTTCCTGCGTCAACAACAAGATTATACATCAAAAAACAAATTTTGACGCAAAGGTAAGAATTTTGGCAATTATAAATTTGTAAATTTCCATTTTCCATTTTTTGTGAAATATTATTATTGATAATGTTAGATTTGTTATTTTTGCAACCAGATAAAAAAAGAGATGCCTGTAAGTACAGCAATTGTAATACTCAATTGGAATGGAGAAAAGTTTCTCCGTAAGTTCTTGCCTACGCTTATTTCTAACACCGATGCTGAAATCGCCCGTATCTGCATTATTGACAATGCATCTACCGATGGTTCCGTTGATTTTCTTTCGAAACAATTCCCGCAGATACAACTTGTACGTCTTGACAATAACTATGGATTTGCTGGTGGTTACAATAGGGGACTAAAAGAGATAGATGCAAAATATTTCATGTTGCTAAATTCAGATGTCGAGGTTGGGAAAGATTGGATTTCACCATTAGTAGAACTTATGGAAAATGAACCAACAATAGGAATATGTGGTTCAAAACTTCTTGATTACAATAATCGTGGAAAGTTCGAATATGCTGGTGCTGCTGGTGGATATATTGATAAGTACGGATACCCTTTTTGTCGAGGACGTCTTTTTGAGAGTATTGAAGAAGACAATGGTCAGCATGATAGTTTATCCGATTGCCTATGGATAAGTGGAGCAGCTTTGTTCATAAGGTCGAAGCTTTTCTTTGACGTTGGAGGTTTCGATGATGATTTTTTTGCACATCAGGAAGAAATAGACTTATGTTGGCGAGTGCAGAACTTTGGATATAGGGTTGTTTGTGAACCAAAATCAACAATATACCATGTCGGTGGTGGGGCATTGCCGAAATCGAATCCATTCAAGACTTATCTCAATTTTCGCAACAATCTTTACCTCGTATTGAAAAATCTTCCTAATAAAGAAGTTGGCAGGGTGCTTTTTGTTCGTTTTTTCCTTGATATGGTAGCAGCTGTCAGGATGATTTTTCAAGGTAATTTTATGGAATGTCATGCGGTTTTTCGTGCCTATGGAGCATTTCTGAAGAATAAAGGCAAGATGAAGCAGAAGCGTTTAATTGTAAAGCGCAAGCCGTCTTCTGAAATTATTGGAATGTATTGCGGTAGCATAGTATTCAAACATTTTATCGGTAAGAAAAAAACTTCTGATGAGATTTTCAGATAGAGAGGACTAGTATTGTCTCTTTTTATGAATAAATACACCTCTGTATCTTTTTATTTGCATGAATTTTATTAAATTACGAATACAATGGAATCATACAACATAATAGGCCTAATGTCGGGCACATCGGCTGACGGACTCGATGTCGTGCTGTGCAGGTTCGAAGGCAGCGACTACAACTGGAAATACACGCCTATAAAGGCAAAAACCTACGAATACGATAGCGAGACAAAGGCGAAGATGCTCTCGTTGCACACACTTTCGGCAGAAGACCTGAAGCGAGCCGATGTGTGGTTCGGTAACTTTTCCGCCAACGCAATAAACGAGTTCCGCAAAGACATAGCGGAGCACATCGACCTGGTGGCATCGCACGGACACACCGTCTTCCACAACCCGAACGAAGGCTACACTATGCAGATTGGCGACGGAAATGTCATTGCCAAGAAAACCAAGATTCCCACCGTCTTCGATTTCCGCAGCGGCGATGTAGCCCTTGGCGGACAGGGCGCACCGCTTGTGCCTATTGGCGATGTACTTCTGTTCGGCGAGTACGATGCCTGCCTCAACCTCGGCGGCTTCTCAAACATCTCGATGCGCAACAGGCAGGGCGAAAGGATTGCCTTCGACATTTCGCCCGTCAACATCATAATGAACGAGTACACCCGCAAACTCGGCAAAAACTACGATGCCAACGGCGACATTGCAGCCTCGGGCAAAACCATACCAACACTTCTGAAAAAACTTTCGGCAATAAAATACTACCGCCAGAAACCGCCGAAATCGCTCGGGCGCGAATGGGTTGAGCGGGAAATGAAGCCAATCCTCGCAGAATATGCCTCGGAAACCGTTGCCGACATGCTCAACACCCTGTCGGTACACATCGGCGCCGAAATCGGCAAGGCAATAGGCAGTTGCGGAAAAGTTCTGGTAACTGGTGGCGGCGCGTACAACAAGTTCCTTATTGACAACATCCGCCGAAACTGCAATTCGGAAATCATAATCCCCGACGACACCACAATAAACTACAAGGAAGCAATAATTTTCGCCTTCTTAGGACTTCTGCGTATCTGTGGCAAAAACAACTGCCTCTCATCTATTACTGGTGCAAAAAAGGATTCGTGCTGCGGAGTCTTGGCGGTGGGATGAGAAGGAATTACAATGAACAAAAAACGGCAACCACTATTCGCAACTGCTGTCTTATTAGTATTTATCAATCGTAAAATCCCTTAACGATTCATACAAACGGGCCGCACAGTATATCCACGGAAGCGCTCTGCTCCACGGACACCTACTTCAAAATAATCTGTTCTAATACAATACGCATCTAATCCATCGTAAACAACAGTATTCGACCAGTAGCCACTACCACTGCCATTAGACATATATTGATCGTCACGACCACCAGCTCGGGGAAGAAAAATAGAGTTGCCATTCGGTCCAGTGTACAAATATCCATTTATTCCGTTCTGGGTAGTCCAAGTCCCCCTCGAAGACAGTTCTATAATTTCATCATAGGTAGGCATTCGCCAACCTGCGCCCCAATTGGCTGTGGCAGCATCATCAGACGGTTCCAAAGTAGTCAGGGTGTCAGTATAGCCATTGTAGCCATAATATGCCATTTGGCAATACTTGGTTATTTTTTTAGTTGTTCCTTGTGAATAAATATATGTTTCCCAATTATATGTTTCCTTGGGTGTTGTTTCTCCCCAAGCAAAGTAGTCACCATAGCCTTCGGGAGTGGTTGCCCCTACATTGCAGGTTGCCCAAAGAGTACCACTCGGCAAACCAAGATCAACATAGTCGTGTCCGTTAAGAGAACCACTGACTGTAGATTGTGTTCCGCTACCATTTCCAGGGTTGTTTCCTGTCCCGCTACCGCTTCCACTTCCCGAACCGCTTCCACCTTGAGAAGAACCATTTGTCCATTGTGCATACAATGTCATATCAGAATTAATAGTAATTGTCTGTCCGTTATTATATGCCGTTCCGCTACCGCTTTGGGAGGTGTTCCATCCGGAGAATGAGAAACCGCTACGGGTAAATGCATTTTGCCTAAGTGCTTGCGCTTCTCCTTCTACAAACTCCTGTGACCGCATTGTTCCTGTACCACCGTTAGCATCAAATGTAACAATGTATGTTTCGTGTCTGTTGCATCCGCATAATGCAAAAATTCCCAATGTGGCTACAACTACAATTCCAAATAATACTTTAATTTTCATATTCTTATGTTTTGTCGATTATCTTTAAAATCAATATCACACAATAAGGCAATAGACCGCATTGCAACCTATTACCTTATTTACATTAAAAGATTACTTGCAATCTAATTCCCAAGATACACCATCCCATGTTGTTCCATGGTCAGAATTTCCAACGCATTCGTCCTTGTAATCAAGCTTATCAAAATAGCGATAGTCCGATTCGCGGACATAAATTTTCTTTCCATCTTCCTTGTATGTGCATTTGCACCCCCTGCCACACGATGAGAAAAATACTTCTGCAGTTACAAGCACTGCCAAGATTACTAAAAACTTTTTCATGACAATTATATTTAGTTAATATTAGTTACTTATATTGTTTTTCTGATCTTTTTCATATTTAGGAAATTCAAAGGGTAAATGTTTTATGTCAACATCTGTTATTTCTCCGTTGTCGCAAACCGGAATTGCAACAAAAACTTCATTTGCCGTACTATACTTTTTAGCGATTATTTCTGCAATTTGCCTTGCCTTTTCCTCTTCTCTTGATACGATTACAGGTATTTTTGCTTTTTCCATATTGTAAACTAGCACTATACAATTTTCATAATAAAAAGGTTCCTCGTTCAAAGAGAACAAATACAATTCGTCTTT
>Ga0265299_10002739_pt1 | contig 17728 bp, 15 predicted proteins | sample AusTroGonzalo_MG_4_FD_193485 | JGI IMG/M metagenome (GOLD analysis project Ga0265299, IMG submission 193485) | Bovine rumen microbial communities from tropical cattle in Woodstock, Queensland, Australia - Gonzalo_02 | ecosystem: Host-associated > Mammals > Digestive system > Stomach > Rumen ... | reverse complement strand
GCAGGCTTCGGCTTGTCCTTGGTACCGGCGTTGCTGATTTTCACGGAGAACGAACCGGATTTGCCCTTGTCCGTGACCTTAATGGTGAGCTTTCCGCCAGAATAGCTGCCTTCCACCTTTTCCGGATTGCGCGGCTTTGTACCGAACATGAGCTTTTCGTACATGGCACCAATTTCTTCACGACGGCATTTCCAATCTGCCTTCGAAGAAATGCGCGTGCCATCGAGTTTTTTGAACGGATCCGGAAGTTTTGCGTTGTTCACGCTAGTCGGAATATCTCCAATTTGGCATTCGCTGCGATGGTCTTCTACGAAAGACGGAGATTCCTGCGGGGGCAGGGCCTCGCTGCTGCTCGATTCTTCGACAGCGCTAGAAGCCGCACTGGATGCAGATTCTGCACTGCTCGTGGCGTTTTCTGCGAAGGATGATGACGATACCAAGGCGATTGCATCGCTACTGGAAACGCCTTCGCCACCGCCTAACGACTGCGACGACAAACCAACTTCTGCGCTCGAAAGATTATCGCCAAAGGAACTGGAAAGGCCCAATTCAGCAAAATACGAGCTAGAACTCGATATAGAGTCCGCAATCTGTTCAAAGCTGCTTGAACTTTGAACAAAAGGCAACTGCCCGAGACATTCTGGTGTTGTACATTCCACGGAGGACAAAGGAGTGTCTTCTCCGCAGGCCAATAAACCAAAGGCTACTCCCGCCATTGGCACTAAATACATCCAATTTTTCATTTTTTACCAACCCCATTCTTGACTGGGAATTCAGCCAAAAGGTAACAATAACATAATTTTTTCTTGCGTTTCTTGCTTAAAAAAATTCGTTTACAAAAAAGTTTCCGTTGTCAAAGAGTACAACAAATCACAACAGGAAAAATCCCTTTATTCACCTTTTTTTTCAAAAAAATGTGATTTTCCATCTTATTTTTGACATATTTTATAGAAACAACATGTATAGGTCTAAAAATATTAGATAAATTGGGAGTAATGGATCAGGCTAATTTTACAACAAACCAAGAGCACATCGTCAGTGTGCTCCTTAAGAAGAATCCCAAACTTGATGAAGGGATCCTTAGGAAAGCCATAGCCTTTATTGCCGATGCCCACGATGGTCAATATCGCAAGAGCGGCATGCCCTACACAGAACATCCCTATGAAGTGGCAAAGATTCTTGCCGACTTGAAGCAAGACCAGGCAACGGTACTGGCAGGCTTATTGCATGACGTCGTCGAAGACACGTCCCATACTCTTAGCGAAATTTCAGAACTTTTTGGTGAAGATACCGCCTTCATGGTCGATGCAGTCACAAAGATCACTGCCGTCCAAGAAGCAAGCAAGACAGCCCAGAAGGCAAGTACCTACCGTAAGCTCATTACCGCAATGGCCAAAGACCCGCGGGTCATCATGATCAAAATCGCAGACCGCATCCATAACATGCGCACCATGCGATACATGAAACCCGAAAAGCGAAAGATCATTGCGCAAGAAACTCTCGATATTTACGTTCCCCTTACCCATAGGTTCGGTCTATACAAGCTCAAGACAGAACTCGAAGACTTGAGCTTCAAGTACGTGAACCCCGACGAATACCAAAAGCTCGTCGATGCGCTTATCGAAAACAAGGAAAAGCGCGAAAACTACGTACAGTCCGTGATCGGCCCTCTGCAAATCAAGATGGCCCTCGAAGACTTCGACTGCACCATCCAGGGGCGTACCAAGAACATTTACAGCATCTATAACAAGATGATTGCCCGCGGTTGCGGTTTCGAAGACATCTTCGACATTTTCGCCATCCGCATTATCGTCGAAACGATCCCGGAATGCTACCTCGCCCTCGGTTACGTCCATAACTTGTGGACGCCGCTCCAGAGCCGCTTCAAGGACTACATCGCGACTCCGAAGCCGAACCTTTACCAGAGTATCCACACAACGGTTATCGGTCCCGAAAACAAGATGGTCGAAGTCCAGATCCGCACCAAGGACATGGACCTCACCGCCGAAAAGGGATTTGCCGCCCACTGGGCCTACAAGATGGAAACGCAGCACGAGGGTGAAGAACTCGCGTGGCTCGACCACATGGTAAAGTTGCAATCCGAAATTTCGGACTCCAAGGAATACCTCGACTTCTTGAAGGTGGACTTGAAGCCCGAAGGCATGACGGTGTTCACCCCCAGAGGGGCATCCATTGAATTGCCCGAAGGCGCTATCGTTTTGGACTTTGCATTTGCAGTCCACACGGAGCTCGGCCTCCACTGCATTGGCGCCCGCATTAACGATAAGGTCGTCAGTCTCGACGAACCGGTACCGCATGGTGCCACCATCCAGATTTTGAAGAGCCCGAACCAAGAACCGAGCCCGGAATGGCTCGAAATGGTCAAGACCATCAAGGCCAAGCAAGAACTCCGCAAGTGGATGAAGACGAGTATCATCACCCAGTCCCGCAGCCTCGGTAAGGAAATCTGGGACCGCGAACTGCGCTTGCAGAAAATCGAAAAGGACAAGCGTCCCAAGGAAGAGGATATCCTCAGTTACTTTGGAAAGACTAGCATCAACGAGTTCTACGAACGCTTGGGCCAGGGCGAACTTCCACTCCAGGACATTCACCGATTCCTGAACGGCGGAAACTCTATTTCTAAGGAAACGGCGGCACTGCGTTTTTATCCGAACTTCGGAAAAGACAAGAACAGCACCGTGGACGACATGCCTTTGATGATTGGCCAGGAGACCAGTCTTCTTATCCACTTCGCCAGTTGCTGTGGCCCTGTTCCCGGCGATACGATCGTGGGTGTCATGCGTCCGCAAATCGGTATCGAAGTTCACAAGTGCGATTGCCCGTGCCTTAAGGATTTCCCGGAAGACCAGCTGCTCCCTGTGGATTGGAGTGCCGATGTGACGAAGCCGTTTACAACGCACCTCACCATCGAGACGGACAACAGAAAGAATCTTCCGCTTAGCATCTTGATGGTCTTGAAGGACGAGAACTTGGCGCTTGACAGGTTGAGCATTGCCAGTGCCCAGTACACGGGACGTATCCGTATGGAATTCAAGGCGTTCCGCAAGGACCAGGTCGATGCCATCGTCACAAAGATCAGGCAAGTCGAAGGAGTCAGAGGGGTAGAAAAAGCATGATAGCGTCCTTACACCATTGCGACTACACACAAAAAAACCGTGCGTTCAACTGCCGTATGCGCAACCGCTACTACGAAGAAGTCTACTATGCCTTCCGTGCGCTTTGCCCAAACGACTTTACCGAAGGGGAATCGACTCCCGAAAAGAACAACGCCTGGTATCAGCATTTGCGTAAGGACATCAACCGCTATGAACGCCTCCTGATGACGTGCCTCGAATATGCACAGGCAGCCATCTTTTACGGCAAGGCCGAAAATTCATCCCTTTATTCTAAGGACAAACGCTGGGGTATTCTGCAAGAAGAAATCTTCTTGGTTCACTTTTTGCAGGAGCTCCTCTCCACTACGCGTTATGTTATTGCAAGAATCGAAACGGACAGAGTCTTGCAACAATGGAGCGGAGCCATGCAAGGAATGAAGTCCAGTCCCGTGACATACGGCTTTGTGAGCGACATTCAAGGAAAGTTGAACACCATGAATGCCGGCACGATTGACGAATTCAAGGACTTGTTAAAACACGTTCTAGACCGTTTCCAGATTGGCAACACGCTCTTTGGAACCGTCCAGGATTTGCAGAATTTTTACTAGACGAGAGACGAAAGACGAGAGACTAGAGATATGTCAGAATATATAATCCTATCAATCTTCCTTTTTCTAGGGGCGTTTATCGCTGCCGCGGCAACGGTCGTTGGGCTATTGCTCGGCTACCGCACCAAGAAAACAAAGAACAAGATGGCACCGTACGAATGCGGTATGGAGACCATCGGTAACGCAAGAATTCAGTTCAAGGTGGGCTATTACTTGTTCGCCCTCCTGTTCCTCGTGTTCGACATCGAAGCGCTGTTTCTCTTCCCCGTCATGATGAACTTCAGGGAAATCATGGCTGGCCACACGGCACTCCCCCCTTCGATTGTCATTATTGACCTTGTCATCTTTATTGCGATTCTCGTTTCAGGCCTTGCTTACGCCTGGAAAAAAGGAATTCTCAAATGGGAATAATCAATTTTGCTCCAAAAATTCTGGACCCGATTCCCGGTGGAAAATACGTCGTCAACGCTATCGACTACGTAGTCAACTGGGCTCGTGCCAACTCCATTTGGCCGCTTACTTACGGTACAAGTTGTTGCGCTATCGAAATGATGTCGAGTTCCATGGCTCGTTACGATATTGCACGCTTTGGCTCTGAAGTGTTCCGCTCGTCCCCACGACAGGCGGACTTGTTTATTTTGGCAGGAACGATTACCCGCCGTATGGCACCCGCCATCCAGATGCTTTGGGAACAGATTCCCGGTCCGAAGTACGTGATTGCCATGGGCGCCTGCACGATTAGCGGCGGCCCGTTCATCTACGATAACTATTCTGTTGTTCGTGGTGCACAGAACTTGATTCCGGTCGACGTGTTCGTTCCGGGTTGCCCGCCGCGCCCTGAAGCCTTGTTCCACGGACTTTTGACGCTCCGCGACAAGATTTTACACGAAACATGCCGTAATCCTTGGCACGAAGGTGAACCCAAGGACGTCTCGACGATGGACCGTTACCGCGAAGCCGCAAAGACTTGGGCCGCCCTCGAAGAAATGAAGGACGAGCAGATGGCCGAAGCCCGTGCAAAGTTCAAGGAAGAAAATCCGGACTACAAGAGCACCTTCAAGCCGATCCGCGTCAAGAAGCCGGAATTCCCGGAAGTCGAACGCGTGCCGTTCAAGCGCCTGGGCCTTACGCAGCAGGAACTTTTTGCCAAGCTCCGCGCCAAGTTCCCGAACGTGACCGTGCATACCCGCGGCGAAGACACGCCAGAAGATGTCGTTGCCAAGCTGCCGGCCGACTGCCCGCTCGAAGTCATGCTCGAAAAGGAAGACTACTTGAACGTCGTGGAATTCGTCAAGAACGATCCTGAATTCAAGATGAATTACCTGATCGACGTTACGGCAATCGACTACGACGATCACTTTGACATGGTGACGATGCTCAGAAGCCTCGAAATCGGTCACAAGATTTTCCTCTGCGTGCAGCTCAAGAAGGACTTCTCGATTGACGAAGAAAAGCGCCCGACATCGCTCCTCGCAAAAGTTCCCTCCATCACGCACCTCTACCCCGGTGCCGAAGTCAAGGAACGCGAAGTTTACGAAATGTTCGGCATCAACTTCGAAGGTCACCCCGACCTGCGCCATATCTTCCTCGACAAGGACTTTGTCGGGTTCCCGCTCCGTAAAGACTTTACTCACCCGGAAATGATCAGGAGGCCTATATGAGTCATCAGTTACCTCCGGGATTTCGCCTCGAACGCAAATCGAATACTGAAGAATTTTTTATCAACATGGGTCCGCAGCACCCGAGTACTCACGGTGCTTTGCGTCTCACGCTCCGCATGGACGGTGAAAACATTGTAGAACTTGTCCCGCACTTTGGCTATATCCACCGCGGTATGGAAAAGCAAGCGGAATCGATGAGCTACCTGCAGTACATTGCGCTCAGCGACCGACAGGACTACCTCACCGCCATCCAGAACAACCTGGGTGTCGTCATCGCTCTTGAAAAGGGCATGAACGTGGGCGTTCCGCTGCGTGGCGAATACATCCGCGTGATGCTCCAGGAACTTGGCCGTATCGCATCGCACTTGGTGTTCTACGGTTGCTTCGGTGGTGACCTTGGCGGACAGACTTGCCTCTTGTTCGGCTTCAAGGAACGTGAAATGATCCACGACATCCTCGAAGAAGTCACGGGCTCCCGCCTCACGACGAACTTCTTTAGACCGGGTGGCAGCCGTTACGATGTCCCCGATACGTTTATCCCGCGCGTAAAAGCTCTTCTCGACCACATGGAAGATGCGATGAGGGATTACGAAAGATTCCTTTCTAAAAACATCATCGTGCTGGAACGTAGCATTGGCATCGGCGTCCTCACCAAGGAAGATGCGATTGCTTACGGTTGCTCAGGCCCTGTGCTCCGCGCGAGCGGCGTGAACTTTGATGTGCGCCGTGCAAACCCGTACAGCATTTACGACCAGTTCGACTTTGATGTTCCTGTATTCCAGAACGGCGACTGCTACGACCGCTACAAGATCCGCATTGCAGAAATTCACGAATCGATGAAGATTCTGCGCCAGTGCGTCGAAAAGTTCCCGGAAGGTCCGTGGCGCAGTAAGGAAAAGCCGGTGCGCCTCCCCGTGGGCCGCTACTACAGCGAAATCGAAACCGCCAAGGGTCTTTACGCCACGTACGTCGTTGCCGCAACGACCGGCGAAAAGCCGTACCGCATCCACACTCGCGGTCCCTCTTTCCCGCACATTGCAGCGCTCAACAAGATGGTTCAGGGCCACAAGATTTCGGACCTCGTGACCATCATGGCAACCCTTGACCCCGTGATCCCAGAAATTGACAGGTAGTTTATGTTTGTACCTTCAGTAACTAATCCGATTGGCGATTTTGTCCGTGAATGGGTCCCGCGCCTTGCAGAATACCTGCCGGCAAGCATCCAGTCCGACACGCTCAACAGCGTTATCGCCTTCCTTATCAACGCCGTGATTTGCATTATCGCCGTCTGCGTGGTGAACATCGGTTCGGCCCCGATCCTCATTTACATGGAACGCAAGGTGTGCGCCCACGTGCAATGCCGTCTGGGCCCGATGCGACTTGGCTGGCACGGAACCATCCAGACGATTGCGGACGTCATCAAGATGCTCTTCAAGGAAGTCTATGCACCGAGCGGAGCCGACAAGCTCATGTTCTACCTCGCACCGCTTATCGTGCTGATTGCCCCGTTCATCGTTTGCGCCTTGATCCCGTTCGACAAGAACCTCGTCGTGGCCGACGTTTCGATGGGTATTCCCCTGATTATCGCCGTGAACGGCTTTGGCGTGCTTGGCATTTTGCTGGGTGGCTGGAGCAGTAACAACAAGTATTCCTTGCTCGGTGCGCTCCGCAGTGGCGCCCAGATGATCAGCTACGAAATCTCGTTTGCGATGATCCTCTTGTTCGTCGTCATGATTTCGGGTTCCACGAACCTCATGAGCATCACGATGGGCCAGGAAGGAACGATTTTTGACTGGTGGATTTTCAAGATTCCAGTTCTTGGATTCATCGCGTTCATCTTGTTCTTTATTTCGAGTACCGCCGAAATGAACCGCGCACCGTTCGACATTGCCGAAGCGGAACAGGAACTTACCGGTGGTTACCACACGGAATATAACGGCACCCCGTTTGCCATGTTCTACCTCGCCGAATACATCGCCCTCATCACGAACTCGGCACTCGCTACAACATGCTTCCTCGGAGGATTCTTCCCGCCGTGCGTGGGCATCGACGCGATTGACAACGTTTTGAAGATGGTGCCTGGCGTCGTGTGGTTCTTCGCGAAGATTTACTTTATGGTCTGGTGCTACATGATGGTCCGTTGGACTTTCGTGCGCCCGCGTGTAGACCAGCTTATGGACTTTGAATGGAAATTCTTGTTGCCCGTTAACCTTGTCTTGCTGGTCGCTGGAGCAGCATACATCGTCATTGGTGGTTAATTTAGACGAAAGACGATAGACGAAAGACGAGAGATTTTTATATGCAAAAAAAGATTTCAACATTACAATACATTAAACGCTACTTGAAGCGTTGCATTACCGGTCCGTGGAGCCTTATTTGCGGTCTCTCCGTGACGCTCAAGTACTTTTTCAATCCCAAGCGCATTGTTACAGAACAGTATCCCGAAAACCGTAAGACGCTCAAGATGCACGAACGCTTCCGCGGTCGCCTCGAAATGATCGAGGACGAAGAAGGAAACAACCGCTGCACCGCTTGCGGCATGTGCGAACGCGCCTGCCCGAACGCCTCCATCAACGTGCTTGCGACAAAGAACATTGCCGGCAAGAAGGTTCTCGGACGATACGTCTACCACTTTGCCAGTTGCACCCAGTGCGGCCTCTGCGTAGAAGCTTGCCCGTTCGGCGCCATCCAGATGAGCCCCGCTTTCGAAGTCGCCACAACCGACCCGAACGATCTCGAAATGATTTTAAACAAGAAGGAGGGACAAGGCTAATGTTCCCGAATTTGCCACTTTCATTCCCGATGGGAGGCATGGACATTGCGTTCTATGTCGTCGCACTCGTGATTCTCTTGACTGCCATCTGTTGCGTCGCCGTCAAGAACATCTTGCAGAGTGCCGTGTTCCTTATCTTTAGCTTTGTCACCACCGCCATTCTCTATATGCTCATGCACGCCGAATTCATCGCGCTTGCGCAGGTGATGGTTTACGTGGGCGGTGTCGTGATTTTTGTGGTGTTTACGATTCTCCTCACGAGCCACTTGGGCGAAGACGCCTTTACGACAAAGATTCCTCGAGTCTTTATCGCATTTGCGCTTTCGATTTCATTCGTGTTCGTGATGGTCAAGTGCATCTTGCCGGTGCCGGACCTTGCAAATGGAGCAGTCAGCGCCCCTGCCGATTATTCATCTCTCCAGAACTTCGCCTTGCGACTTCTCGGCTACGACCAGAACGGATTCATCATCCCGTTCGAAGTGGTGAGCATTCTCTTGCTCATGACGCTCATCTGCGCCATCACGGTTGCCCGCCGCAGTAAAGAAGAAGTTGAAGAAGAAAAGGAGGCTAGCAAATGAACCTTCTGAATTGCTTGATTCTCGCCTTTTTGCTGTTCGGGATTGGCGTTTGGGGCCTGATGCGCCGCCGCCACTTGATCGGCATGCTTATCTCGATTGAACTCATGCTGAATGCGGCAAACATCAACTTTATCAGTTTTGCCTACTTTACCGCACACGACGCTACTGCCGGTGCATTGTTCAGCATTTTCGTTATCGCCGTGACGGCTTGCGAAATGGCAATCGCGCTTGCGATTATCGTCACTATGTACCGTCGTCACAAGAGTCTTGACGTTGACCAGTTGAGGGATCTCCATGATTAATGATATCACTCTCGGTTATTTGATTCTTCTGTTCCCGCTCATTACGTTCGTCGTGAACGGGCTCTTCCTCGGAAACAAGTGCGCCAAGGCAGCCGCCATTTTCGCGGTCGTCTGTAACGGTCTTGCATTTGCAGCAGCGGGAACCATCGCATTCAACTACTTCAGTTCGGACTTCGCTCCGCAAAAGGCCATCCTCTTCGACCATGCGTTTATCCCATTCGTGGGTGACCTTGTCGCAAGAATCGGCATGCTCATCGACCCGCTCTCTGTGATGATGCTCGTGGTGGTGACGTTCATCAGCTTTATGGTGAACATCTACAGCATCGGCTACATGCGCGAAGACCGTGCCGCAGGACGCTTCTTTGCATTGCTTTCGCTGTTCAGCTTCAGCATGCTCGGCCTCGTCGTCGCCACGAACCTTTTCCAGATGTTCATCTTCTGGGAACTCGTGGGCGTCTCGAGTTACTTGCTCATCGGTTTCTGGTACCACAAGCCGAGTGCCGTGAGCGCCTCCAAGCAGGCATTCATCCTCACCCGCTTTGCCGATAGCTTCTTCTTGCTCGGTATCGTGCTTGTGAGCTATGTCGTCGGGAGCTTCGACTTCTCGACAATCAATTCGCTCTCCCTCGTAGACTTCCAGAAGGATTTCATCAACCTCGGCATCGTGACGGTCAGCAAGGCTCAAGCATTGGTCTTGGGCTCCATCCTCATTTTTACCGGTGGCTGGGGCAAATCCGCCATGTTCCCGATGCACATTTGGCTTCCGAACGCCATGGAAGGTCCTACACCCGTGAGCTCGATTATCCACAGCGCAACGATGGTGGTCGCCGGTGTTTACCTGGTCGCTCGCCTGTTCCCGTTCTTTGCCATTTGCGAAAACGCCCTCACGCTTATTATGTGGGTCGGCGCCTTCACGATGGTCTTTGCAGCGGTCATCGCCTGCACGCAAAAGGACATCAAGCGCATCCTCGCTTACTCCACGCTTTCGCAGCTCGGTTACATGATGTTTGCGCTCGGAGCTTGCAAGATTGGCCAAGTCGTCGCCGTCACCGGTTGGACTGCTTCGACATTCCACATCTTTACGCATGCCTTCTTCAAGTGCAGCTTGTTCCTCATTGCCGGTAGCCTCATCCATCAAGTCGGCACGAACGACCTTGACGCCATGGGCGGTCTCGGCAAGAAGATGAAGCTTACCTACGCTTGCACGCTCATTTCGATTCTCGCCATTTCGGGCATTCCGCCGTTCTCCGGATTCTTCTCCAAGGACGAAATCATCCTTGCCGCCTTCCAGGGACACCATTACGTGGTATTCGGCCTCGCCCTCCTCACGAGCGGCCTCACGACGTTCTATATGTTCCGTCTGTTCTTCCTAGCCTTCCACGGGGAACCGCGTCACGAAGGCGTCAAGGCAGGCCACGTTCATGAAGATTTCGCCATGACGCTCCCGATCGTGATTCTCGCCATTCCGGCTCTCTTGAGCGGCATCCTCGGCAAGGGACTTTTCGAGAAGTTCTTTGTGCCGGGACAGTTGCATGTGCCGCAGCTCATGAAGCTGAACCATGCCGAATGGATTCCGTATGTAGCCGTAGCCATTGCTGTCGTAGCACTCATCATTGCTTGGTTGCTTTACGCAAGCAAGTGGGCAAAGGTCCAGCGCGCTCTCGACGAAACGAACCGCAGTGGTATCTACAAGATCATTTATCACAAGTTCTACTTCGACGAAATGTACTACACGGTAGTGCGCCAGTTCATCTTTGGTGGCATCGCCCGCGCAGCACGTGCTTTCAACGATTACGTTATCGAAGGACTCCTCGCCTTTGTGATTTGGTTCGTCCACAAGTTGGGCGACCTCGTTCGCCTCGCCCAAGGCGGCTTTTTGCCGTTCTACTTGGGCACCTTGATTGTAGGCGTTCTCCTTTGGCGATTCTTCGGACAACTTCCCTTGTAGGCGGCACCAATGAATACAATACTTTTTAATTCTATTTGGGTTCTCCCCCTCTTAACGGTTCTCGTTTGCGCCTTGATTCCTGCAAGTTACTCCAAGACGCTTCGCACCATCCATGTGACATCTGCAACACTGGTGCTTGGCATCGTCTGTTACTTGACATACAGCGTGTACGCACTTTCTGGAACGCCCAGCGATCCGGCGGCAGCACCTCTTGCACTCCGCTTCTTCACGGACATTCCTTGGCTTTCCGTTTTTAACGCCCATTACATTGTCGGTGCCGACGGACTCAACATGCTCTTGCTTGCGCTGACGGCGTTCATCGTCTGGGCAGGCGTTCTTGTGAGCCTCCACATCAAAGGGAACCAGAAGATTTTCTTTGCCTTGATCCAGCTCCTTGCCACGAGCGTTTACGGCGTGTACATGAGCTTTGACTTGGTGCTCTTCTTCGTGTTCTACGAAATGGAAGCCCTCTGCATGTACCTCATGATCGCCTGCTACGGTAGCGGCAAGCGCGACTACGGTGGTAAAAAGCTCACCTTGACGCTCGCGTTCGGTTCTTCGATGATTTTGGCAACGCTCTTCGGCCTCTTCTTCGAAAGCGGCGCCAACAGCTGGAACCTCATTGAAATCTCCAAGACGACTCTCCCGATGGACTTCCAGATGTGGGCATTCCCGCTCATGTTCATGGGCTTTGCCGTTTCGAGTTCGCTGTTCCCGTTCCACTTCTGGAGCCCGGACGGTCACTCCGCCGCACCGACCGCCGTTTCGATGCTCGCTGCTGGCGTGATGATGAAGATGGGTGCCTACGGATGCTTGCGTGTAGCCATGTTCCTCATGCCCGAAGCTGCAAAGATTTGGCTTCCCTACGTTGTCGCTCTCTTGATTTTCAACGTGGTGCTTGGCCCGTTCATTGCGCTCCGCCACAAAGATCTCAAGTACATCACCGCTTACAGTTCCATCAGCCACCTGGGCCTCATCTTCCTCGGACTTGCAGCCCTCACGCCGATCGGACTTCGCGGTGCTAGCCTCCAGATGATTTCGCACGGATTCTTGACAGGCCTCTTCTTCGCCACCATCGGCATGATCTACGAACGCACCCACACCCGCGACATCACGGAAATGGGCGGTATCATGCGCAAGATGCCGTTCCTTGGCGTAGGCTTTGTGCTTGCCGGTTTTGCGGGTCTTGGGCTCCCGGGCTTTAGCGGATTCATCGCCGAAAGTACCATCTTTATCGGAGCCTTCCAGCAAGATTCCACGATTACCCGCGTTGTTACCGTACTTGCGATTCTATCCATCACGACGACAGCCGTCTATATTTTGCAGACCGCAAACCGCATGCTTCACGGTCCGCTCCCGCAAAAGTACGAAGGCCTCACGGACGGAACATTCCGCGAAAAGCTCGTCATTGTAGTTCTCGTCGCTTGCCTGTTGTTTATCGGTGTTTGCCCCGGCTGGATTTCTGAAATCTTGGACCAGAGCATCGCTCCCATTTTTGCAAAAATTTCAGCGGCAGGTTTATAGTAGGTTTTACTTATGACAAATTTTACTCATAGTTTCATTATTCCAGATGTGCTATTGTTGATATTCCCGTTCGTTGTGATTGGGATACGCCTTTTCGTGACAACGCAATCCAAGGTGCCTTGGCGCCTTGCCAACTTTGGCTTTATAGCCATTTTCTTCTTGCTGAACTTTATCCCGCTCGCAAGCGGCAACGGCAAGTTCTTTATCTGCAACTGGAAGGTCGATGACTTTGGCGTACTCATGCGTGAGGTGCTCATGGTGAGCGCTCTGCTTGGCATGTGGCTTTCCAAAGACTACTTCGAACACGGAGCCGACAAGAAACCGCAAATGCACCAGATTGCCGAATTCATCGGCGCAATCGCATTTGCAACCTTCGGCGGATTCGTAGTTGTCAGTGCTTGCGACTTGCTCACGTTCTTCCTCGGCTTGGAAATTGCGACCATCCCGATGTACGCCTTGGCCGCATGGAACAAGCGCGACCAATTCGGTTCCGAAGCCGCCACCAAGTACATCTTGATGGGTTCTGTCGCCACGGCATTTGAACTGTTCGGTTTCAGCTACCTTTATGGTTTTGCCGGAAGCCTCCACTTCAACGAAATCCAGGCTGCAGTAGCCTCTGGCACGAATCCGCTGCTGTGGGTTTCCGTGCTGTTCCTGTTCTGCGGAATTGGATTCAAGCTCACGCTGTTCCCGTTCTACACCTGGGCCCCGGACGTTTACGAAGGCGCCCCGACGCCAGTTACCGCAGTGCTTTCCGTTACTTCGAAGGCAACCGCAATCGCGTTCCTCGTCGTGCTCGTTTACGGCCCGCTCTCTCCGATTCAAGACAAGATTGCTCCGCTCATCGCCCTCTTGGCTGGCGTCACGCTCTTTGTCGGAAACCTCGGTGCCCTCAAGCAGAGCCGCCTCCGTCGATTCATGGCTTACAGCTCCATCGCTCAGGCCGGTTACATCATGGTGGCATTGCTCGGCCCTGCAACAATGGCAAAGACATCAATCATCTATTACCTCTTCGTCTACGCCGTTTCGAACTACCTCGCATTCTTCGTATTCGGCATCATCGGACACCACCGCGAAGAAACATTCAATTCGCTCCGCGGACTTTCTAAGCAGAACCCGAGCCTTGGCATTGCACTTGCCATTTCGATGTTCAGCTTGGCAGGCATTCCGCCTCTTGCCGGTTTCTTCGGAAAGTTCCACCTGTTCTTCAGCGGTGCATCGACGGGTCATTACACGCTCGTCGCATTCGCCGTTCTGAACAACGTGATTGCATTGTTCTACTACTTGCAGCTCATCAAGAGCGCCTGGGTCGACGAACCGGACAACCACCTGAATCCGCTCCGCCTCACCAAGCGCCAACGCAATGTGATTATATTGCTCAGCTGCTCGGTCGTGGTGCTTGGATTCTTGCCGTTCTTGAGCGACAACATCTTCGCCGGATTTACGCACTAACAGAAGTGAGGTTGCCCGCTAACGTGTGCTTTGCGACAGCGCTCGCGACTTCGTCACTTTAAGCAAAAAAAAATGAGGCCAAGCTGGTCTCATTTTTTCGTATTTATAAAAAAGGATTACTTTGTTTCCGACTTGACTTCAGTCCATTTGGCGTTGTTGCCGATGTTGCGAATGAGGCGGAAACCGCCTGCGAATTTAGGAACATAATTATTCGAAATATAGCTGTAATCGATTCTTTCCAAATCTGAACGACGGATTCCTCCTTTTAAACATGCCGGGCAATCATTTTTGCATTCAAATGGCTCTCTCTTTTTTTCCTCTTTACGCTGAACGCAATAAAAGACATTATAATCGTCTCTTGAATAATTATGTTTTTCAAGCAGAACTTGTTCTTCAACCAACCCAAACATATCATATAAACCGAATCCGTTAGGCAATAGTTTGCCAACAGGTCCTGATTCATAATCATTTTTACACCAATGAAAATATGATTTTATCTTATCAAAAAAAACTGACTCATCTAAATCAGAACATTTTATCTTATCATCAAATTTTGCGTATTTAGAAATTTCTTTAAAAGAAGCAGAATCCTTCCAGGGGGTGTTATTTTTATTTCCACCACGAGCCAACATAACCCATTCGTCATAATAAGGCAGTCGATATCCATCAGAAGAGGAATCATCGTAGACTTCTATTATATTATTTACATGTTCTTTGAAATCATGATAAGGGATAAAATAATGATGTTCAGGAACTTTTTCAACGTTGTTGCGATTGACAGACATTGCTCTTCCATCGATTCGAACATATTTACTACGCGTATTTGAAAATATATAATACGGCTTTAGACCTTCTCGAACACTGCGAATGTTGGCGTATTTCATCGCCAAATATAAAGGAATAGAACTTGCTGCGGAATCATGGGCAATACATTTTTCATTACGTGTTCCCGATTCTTTTCGATTTACCCAAAAATTTATAAAATCATTTTTCATGCTATCAATTTTTGAGGATTTTTGGGGAATCTCATTCCATAACAGTTGTAAAAATTCACAATTGGTCACGGGATATTTGTCAACTAAATAAGAACCCGAAACTTGTACGATTTTCTTTGAGAATGGGTTCATTTGATAGGAATCATTTCCGTATAAAGTTTCTTCATTTTTGAAATCAAGATACTTCATGCCGATGGCTAAGTTGATTTTATGGGAACTGTCAGAATCAAGAAACTTCACATTGATAGAATGAACACCAACAAGAGTTGGCACTCGGTATTTCAAACAAGAATCATTAAGAACTTTCGTATTCGGTGCGTTGTCCCAAACACGGACTTTTGTGTCTATACAAATCTTAACGACTTCGTTCTTTTCGACTTCGAGCCAAGTTTCCGAGCTTAAAGAATCTCGGCTGAGATTGACGTTTCGTACATCACCCGAACACGCGGTGCAAAGAATCGCTACCGCAAACAAAACCGTACAAGCACAAATTAAAAACAAAGTCTTTTTCATTTTCACACCTCAATCCATACGACGGAATATACAAAATAGTGAAAATTCCATTTGATAGAAGAAGCCCCACTTTCGTCTAAAAATATTTTACAAAGATTTCTTAGGACAAACAGCCCTCTAAAGCGTGTTAATAAAATAGGGGGCAACGAAAGTGACCTTTGCCTTCTAAAAATGAACCGCTATAAGGCAAGGTATTATTATGTCAAAAAATCAGAATACACTCGAATTCTCTATACCCACATCTCGCGAATACTGGGAAGAAAAGACTTACGAAGAAATTAAGAAATCGACTTATTTGAATCCGCTTTTCGACCCCGGATTTAAAGCATTTCTCGGCGAAGAACAAACACTTAAAAGTTTCTTGAACGGAGTATTTCATTTGGAATCCGAGCATAAAATTGAATCGGTCTCCATAAAGAACATCGAAATCAATATTATATTCCCAACCACAAAGACCTTCCGACTTGATATACGAGCAACTACCGCAGACGGGCGTAATATAGACATAGAAATGCAGAAGGCCAAACCTGCTCACTTTGTTGAAAGGGTGCTCTTGCAGCACAGTGCTTTTTTGCTCCAAAGCAAATACGAACAGGACAAAGATTTTTTAGACAATTTTCCAGAAAATCCCACTGACAAAGAACGCCATGAACGTGATGACCGTTTTTACAAGATTCCCCAAACAATCGCAATTTGGATTTGTGACTTTCATATAGAAAATCAAGACGGATATCGTGGTTCCTGGATGGTCAAGAATGAAAAGGGCTTGACTGTAACCGACAAGATTGAGTATATTATGTACGATTTGACTCAGTTTTCGATACCAAAGGATAAGATTAGGACTGATGAAGAACGTTGGCTGTATCTGTTAAAAACAGCAGGGACTTCCGACAATCTTCCTGATTTCGATGACCGAGTAATCGCAAATGCAATCAAACGTCTTTTGGTTAAAACAGCTTCGGAAAAACTCCTCAGGGAACAGGCTAAGAATATGGTAATGACAGAAGAAGAACTCGACTATCTCGCATCGCTGAAAGTCCGTGCCCATGATGAAGGTCTTGAACAGGGACGTGTTGAAATAGCTCTCGCCATGCTTGCCGACAATGAGCCTGTTGAAAAAATTGTCAAGTATTCTCATCTTTCCGAGAGCAAAATTCTTGAGCTGAAACAGTCACTCGCGAACGAAACGCGCAAGTAATAACGAAGTCTTCGCGGCTTTAGTGCTAGAAATAAAAAACTCCCGCTTGATTCATCATCAGGCGGGAGTTTTTTGTATGGATTGTGTGGTTTGATTTTATGCGGCATTTTCCTCTTCCTTCGTTTCGGTGTGGAGCTTGGTTACTGCGGTTTCAGATGTTTCTGGCGTTGCTGTTGTTTTGCTCTTACCCTTGCGAATTTTGAGTTGGACCTTTTTTTGGTCGATGTGGTTGTTGACAGCCTTTATAAATTGCGTACAGGCATCGTCTTTGTTGACTGTGGCCCTGACTATGGCTAGTGCGGCAACCAAATTGAAGGCTTCCAGGCATTTTTCGCGATAGACCTTGTTGACACCAGTTTCTTTTGCTGCAAGTTCTTTGTTGCGTGTCTGCACGGCGGTCAAGTATTCGGCTTGCTTGCGTTCAAGATTTTCGAGGTATGGCTTGAATCCGCATTTGGTCAGGGAATCGTTGCCGATGTTCTTGATGCCTGCAATAAGGTTCTCGTAAACACCGGTAGACTGGTCCTGATTAAGCTTGAGCGGGTCCGCGTTTTCGGTAAGGAGCTTCCAAAGCGCCGCGCCGATGGCCTGCATTTCGCTGTCGGGGAGAGGCTTGATGCTCTTCACGAAGTTCTTGCAGGCGGCGTATGCAATGTTGCGTTCCTTGTCGAGGCGCGCAGCGATGCTTGCAGCGCTTTCGTCAACGGAGACTTCAATCAAGTTTGCAAATTCAGTAACGGAGGTGCGGTAAACTTCGATAGACGGCAGAATTTCTTCTGCGGTGATGTTGGCTGTCAGCTCAACGAAATTCTTGTGGAGGCCCAAAAATTCTTCGTTGCGCAATTCTTTGTAGTTGAGTGCATGAATTTTCATCATAGTTTTATCCTCGTTCTAGATGGTTGAATGTTTTTGTTTCCGAAAGGCTTTCTAACCGCCTTTCGAAAAATTAGATGTGCCGGTTGCACGCTGAGTTGCGCTGCTTTTGTACGATTTTGTACAAGTTTTGTCTCGTTTGTGTAAAATGAACTTTTATTTGTAAAGATTTGTTTATAAAAGTGTT
>Ga0265299_10002738_pt1 | contig 17728 bp, 14 predicted proteins | sample AusTroGonzalo_MG_4_FD_193485 | JGI IMG/M metagenome (GOLD analysis project Ga0265299, IMG submission 193485) | Bovine rumen microbial communities from tropical cattle in Woodstock, Queensland, Australia - Gonzalo_02 | ecosystem: Host-associated > Mammals > Digestive system > Stomach > Rumen ... | reverse complement strand
CGTGCCTGATAATGCCTATTGCCTGCGCTTCACCCCGCGTCTTATAGCACATACCAACTTCAAGAGCACCCGCCGTTTCAACGGCTGCACTGTCCGTGCGGTCTGCAATCGTCCATAACTCTCAAATGTTTGTTTAGGAATTATAATCTGCTAAAAGGCTCCTAAAAAGCCGGATTTGGCAGATATTTTGGTTTTTTGTAATAATAGAGGCATATAATGGGATTTGAATCCATTGTGCAGTCTGGAGCTATTTTGTTTCTGTATTCTTCCGGGAGCGTCATCAGGATATTGGCGTCGAGATAATCCAGTCCCACTCCATAATCAGTTCTGCGCGGTTCAAGTGAAATCAGAAGCTTGTCTCCTGGGATGAACGGATAATTGCCCTTGTTTACATCAGTATAGATCTTGCCTGTTTTCTTGTCATATTTGACATTCATGGTTTTTTTCATGTCAGTCATCATAAATGTCACCAGGCTTTCATTTTCAGTATATCCAGTCAAAAAATAGAAATCCTGCTCAAAGAGATCACCTTCAAACTCGCCTTTAAGCACGTAGTCGGGGATGGTCTCGCTGGTCTTGATCTGATACGCAATCTCTGATGTATCGGCCGATATATGATAGATGTTGTCAAAACCAATGGGTCCCATAACACCTACAACATCATTGTTGAGGTGCATGAGATAATGGTTTTGACCTATGTCCTGTATTGCCGAACCGTCCAGTACCAGCGGCTGGTTGATATAATTACCGTCAGGGCCTGTCTGCCATACTCCGCGATAATGGTTTTTCATATAATCAGGAGTGTAGAACAGGTAATTGCCGTTGGGCAGCACACAAAAATCACGGGGAACTTGTTCAAGTGTGAACTGCCTTATGAAATCACCCTCAACGGAGTAAACAAGAATCCTGCGGACGGTCACATCATAGATGCTGATCTCATTATTTGAGGGATTTACATCAAACCATGCAATTCTACCATATTCACCATGCCCTCTGCCCACTTTTGATATCTTTGAAAGGAGTTTGCCGTTCAAGTCAAACACAAACAAACTCTTAAAGTCGGCCTCTACAAACAGCCTGTCGTTGACAAGATGTATATCATTTATATAGCCTATAAGACAATTGTCCGATGTCTCCAGCGGGATATATAAGACCGTATCCAGATAATTTGAATAGTTGAACAGGTCATCCTCACTATTGACAACCGATGGGCTGCCGTTCTCAAAGTCAACATATATTTGATTGGCACCGGGCTCATGTTGTTTGTCGGAACAGGAAACAGAAAGGATGAGCAGCACTGAAAGAAGTGGGTGACAAACAGGATTCCTCATATAGATTATTGGTTTGTATTTTAGTTGTTATCTATCCTTTGATTCTGGCCTTTAGAAGACGTATCTGAATGTAATTAGTTATTCTTCCTCAAGATAGAAATAGGTTCCGCCGTCTTCTGTTTGTTTCTGACAAAGTTTATACCCTTCCGAATCAGTAAGGATTGTGGCTTTTGACCAGTCTCCGTAAACGGTGAGTTCGGGATAATCATAAGATGTCTTGGCCAGATTAATTGTTCCGGTTAAGTTTCCTTTTATTATAACTCTTGTAGAAGAGAGATAGAGACTGCTGCGTACATTACCTTCAATGTCAAATATACCCCATCCTAGGAGGTTGATGTAGCCGCCGTCAGGATCATTGTTGACCAACGCATCCTTTCCCGGATTGCTTATTATTAAGTGGGCGGAAGCCCTTATATAACAGGGGCGTTTTTCTGTATTGCCGTCCTTGTCTGTTTGTGTTAATGATGTCAGATTAACAGACCCGTAAATGGCAGTCGTATGGCCAAAAATCAGTATGTTGCCAACTCCGTAAATATCCGTGTCATCACTGCGCTTTATCACGTAAGTTCCTAAAGAATCAAGCATGTATTTCCCGTCGTGGGTGGGCTGGATTAACGGGTTGTTGTAGTTTGAACGTCTCACTTCAAGTGACATTCTGTTCAGTGTTACATCAAATGTGTACAATTTGCCGATTTCAAAAGGATCGCAAATACCTGTGGCTCCGGAATAGTAGTAATAGTTCTTATCAAGTGCAATAATGTCAAGATAATCATTATCGGACTTACGGTCGTCATCATATGTAAAATAAGATGCAATATAGGTGTATCCGTTCTGGTCAATATCACCTACATCAATTGAAGTGCCTATGAATTCATCATCGTCAGGGACATATCTGGATACTGAATTCTCATTATGAGATTGTATTTCATAATAGTGGTAATGGATATCTTTTATGGTGTCCCCGTTTTTATCTGTAATGTCTGTTTTAAATCTTAGTATAGACCAGAATCTCTCCAGCCTGACGCTGGTGTCATGTGACAAATTGCCGTCGGGAGTCATATTGAGGGTTAGTCCTTGTGCCTTGGCAAAAAGATACTTGAGCGACTCGTTAATGCTTCCGTCTTTTTGATAAAATGTAAACATAGGATATCCCCAATCCGTCTCACTCAACTTGTAGAAGATGCCCCATGTATCTGTGGAGTCAATAATTACAGGTATATGCCTGGTGCTTTCATCAAGAACTACAACAGATCCGGTGCTGTAATCAATATCAAAGAATGTCATATCGGCTTTGAAAGTGCAGCTCATGCCGTCAGCTGATATATCAGTTGCCTTAAGGCTGATAGCCGTACCGTCCGATTTGCATGCAAGTATTCTCTTGGTCTCATTGTACAGATAACAGACATCGGTTGTATCAAAGCCCAGTTTAACACCGTCTTTAAGGAAGAAAGCGTCTATCTCAGACTGGGTGGTTATAAGGTCGTCAAAATGAGCTTTTATGGAGACACTGTAAACTTGAGCTCCGTCAACATACCTGGGCACATTGTCCACGGTTATTCCTTCAATCGGTTCATCATCATCGTTGCATGATACAAGTCCCCATACGGTTGCTGTGGCAATGGCTGCGGAATAAAACAGATTTTTGATATTCATGTGTGTAATAATAATTTGGAATAAGGTTTATGCGATGCAAAGATAGTGTTTTTCCTGGTTCTTTTTATCGGGGGCGGGGTTGTGGCCAATTGACAGTTTTTGTTTATATGAAACTTTGTCGTATCTTCGCTTTACCAATAGTTGAACTGTTATTTGTATTAGGGTTTTAAGTAATGAAGAAACGTATTATAAAAGCATTAAAGGACAGGCCTATTATAAGCATTATTCTGTGTGTGGCGCTATCAGAGATACTGCAGTTTATATTCTCCTGGATATTTGATATTCCTCAGACTGTTTATTACGGCATAACCGTGGTGGCTCTGCTTATTCTTTTTGTTATCCCCGTCATCCTGTATGTGATTGAAAAGAAAAAAAGTGAAAAATAATACCATTTGAAGCTTACTGAACAAATCCTTTTTATATTTTTGTCTCCTGAATTGAGGTATCTGTTGATTCAGATTTAATAGGGAACACGGGTGAGAATCCCGGACAGTCCCGCTGCTGTATTTCTCAGATACGGTTTCCGGATGAGCGGCCGCTCCCATGGCCTGCAACAAACGCCACTGGTCCTGGTTTAGGATCGGGAAGGTTCCGGAACGTGAGATAAGTCAGAAGACCTGCCCCAAATTCAAAGTTTTACTTAGCCCCGTGGATAGGGCGGGTACGACAAAATAATGACAGAAACGATTGATTTCAATTCAAAGAGAGGCTGCAAAGGCTTCTGTTTGACCGCGTGCAGTATTTGCGCGTGGCAATGATATACTGGTTTATTGTAAAAATTACCATTACTTGTTTGACAGCTTCATTATGAAGCAAAAGGAGAAAGGGAAACCGTGAGGTCTCCCTTTCTTGTTAAAACATATATCTATAAAATGTGTATCTTTGCACCAGGAAAACTTACTTAATATGAACAAGACTGTAACATTTGGTGAGGTTATGCTCCGTCTGGCAACGCCCGGTTACGAGCGCTTTGGACAGGGTAATATGCTGAGTGCAACATTTGGCGGCGGTGAGGCCAACGTGGCCGTGTCACTTGCCAACTACGGACTGCCAGTGTCATTCGTGACCCGTGTTCCCGATAATGACATCGCTGCAGCCTGCCTGCGTGAACTGCGCGGATTCGGTGTTGATGTGAATGATGTGATTAAGGGTGGCAACCGTCTGGGAATATATTTCCTTGAGACAGGTGCTGTGAGTCGCGGCAGTAAGGTCATCTATGACCGTGCAGGATCAGCCATAGCACAGATTGAACCGGGTATGATTGACTGGGACAAGGTGCTTGAGGGCGCCGGCTGGTTCCATTGGACCGGTATCACTCCTGCAATATCAGAGGGTGCCGCCAAGGTATGCCTGGAGGCTGTAAAGAAGTGCAATGAGAAGGGAATAACCGTATCATGTGACCTTAACTACCGCAAGAACCTGTGGAAGTGGGGCAAGAAAGCCAGTGAGGTTATGCCTGACCTGGTTGCATGCACCGATATAGTACTGGGTAATGAGGAGGATGCGCAGATGGCTCTGGGTATCAAGCCTGAGGGTGTGGATGTATCGGCCGGAAAGGTTGATGCCGATGCCTATCTGTCAGTATCCAAGCAGATCATGGCCAGGTTCCCGCGCTGCCGTAAGGTTATCACCACACTGCGCGGATCAATCAACGCCAACCATAACAAGTGGGCAGGCGTTCTGTATGACGGCAAGACACTGTTCAAGTCAAGAGAGTATGACATTACACATATTGTGGATAGAGTAGGTGGCGGTGATTCATTCATGGGCGGCCTTATCTACGGACTGCGTGTGTATGAGGATGATCAGAAGGCTCTTGATTTTGCTGTTGCCGCATCATGCCTTAAGCATACCATCTATGGTGATTACAACCGTGTTACTGTACAGGAAGTTGAGAAACTGATGGGTGGCGACGCATCTGGCCGAGTAGCCCGCTAAATCATATCATTATGAGCAGATTCAAGAGATTACAGGTGCTGAACACATTTGTAGGCACCGGAATTGTTCCGCTGTTCTACAACAAGGACGCAGAGCTTGTAAAGAATGTTGTAAAGGCCTGCTATAACGGCGGTGCCCGCGTATTTGAATTCACCAACCGCGGTGACTACGCTCATGAGGTGTTTGCCGAGGTTAACAAATGGTGTGCTAAGGAGTGCCCTGAGATGATCATGGGTGTGGGCTCAGTTTCTGATCCCGCTACCGCTGCACTCTACATTCAGCTTGGTGCAGGATTCATTGTATCACCCAGTCTTAACCCTGATATGGCTAAAATCTGCAACCGCCGCAAGATTGCATGGATTCCCGGTTGCGGTACCCTTACGGAGATCAACCTGGCCGAGGAACTTGGCTGCGAGATAGTAAAGATATTTCCGGGTACCGAGGTTGGTGGCCCGTCATTCGTGAAGGCTATCAAGGGACCTTGTCCCTGGACAGAGATCATGCCCTCAGGCGGCGTATCACCTGATCCCGCAAGCCTTGAGGCCTGGTTCAAAGCCGGCGTAGCTTGCGTAGGTCTGGGCTCCCAGCTCACCCCCAAGGACGTTATCGCCAACGGAGACTTTGGTTTCATTGAAACTAAAGTCCGTGAGTGCGTAGAATTTGTTAAGAATCTCAAGAAGAATTGAGAATTGAGAATTAATAGGCTTGCACCTGCGTTTTAACCAGCGTAAATAGCCCGCGACATAAAAAAGGCTTGCAAATTGCAAGCCTTTTTTTAATTCTCAATTCTCAATTTTCAATTTTCAATTTATCGGAGTTCCAGACCAAAGATCTTTTCCAGCTCAGCAAGTGCGGGATTGGAGGCTTTCATTTTGGCATACTGCTCATCGCGGGTAAGGATATGCTCCACATTGCGTGACTGGTCAATCTCAATCTCCATATTGATTGAGGGGCTGTTGAACGCACTACGGATGTAATCGATGATGCGGTCCTGAGCCAGACGGATCTCATCGGCCATCATGGGGTTACCGGCAACAACCTTGAATGAGCTGTCGGAAATGACGGCGGGATGGCAGTTTATCATGCGGTTCTTGAGCGGAGCGTCCTGGCGTGACAGGCTTGCTGCAAACTCATTCCAGCTGTCCTGCAGTTTATCCTGCGTGAGCGGCTTGGCGGGATGCTGGTTCTGGTCTATAACCTGAACGGTCTGGCGTCCGTGAGGCTGGTCGGGCCGGCCGGCCTCCTTGCGGTATATGGATGTGAATATGCTGCCGCCTTTAATGGTGGGTATAACGCTCTTCCTGGCCGGCTGGGGAACATCTGTCTGCTGCGGCTGGGGTACGACCGGCTTCGCGGTTGCCTTGGGCGTTGCCGTTACCGGAGCTGCCTCTTGAGCGGCAGCGTTCTTTTTGAATATGGGTTTAAGTCTTGTGGGCTTGCGCCCACTGCTCTCGTCATCCTCATCGGCCTGGGCTACCCTTATCAGGGTCAGTTCCACAAGCAGACGTTTGTTCTTGCTTATGCGGTAGTTAAGGTCACACTCGTTGCATATCTTGAGGGCGCGGTACAGGAACTTGGGCTGACATTTGGCAGCCTGTGCCTTGTAACGCTCACGCATCTCATCGCTCACCTCAAGCAGGGGCAGGGTGCAGGCGTCGCGGCTGACCATGAGGTTGCGCAGATGCAGCATGAGTCCGCTTATAAGATGACTGCCGTCAAAGCCTTTTGACAGGATGTCACTAAGTAACAGCAGTGAGTCCGGAATACGCTTTTCAAGAAACATGTCTGTGAGCCTGAAATAGTAGTCGTAGTCTATGACGTTCAGGTTCTCAATGGTTTTCTGATATGTAACCTGACCTCCGGTAAAACTGACCACCTGGTCAAATATGGACAGGGCGTCACGCATGCCGCCATCAGATTTCTCGGCTATTATCTCAAGCGCCTGACGCTCAGTTACAACACCCTCCTTCTTTGCTACAGACTCAAGGTGCTCAATGATATCCTGGTTACTGATACGGCTAAAGTCATATATCTGGCAACGGGACAGGATGGTGGGTATGATCTTATGCTTCTCGGTGGTGGCAAGTATGAATATAGCATACTTGGGCGGCTCCTCAAGTGTCTTAAGGAAGGCGTTGAAGGCTGCCTGGGAGAGCATGTGAACCTCATCTATTATGTAAACCTTGTACTTGCCGTTCATGGGCGGGATGCGCACCTGCTCGGTAAGGTTGCGGATGTCATCGACCGAGTTGTTGCTGGCGGCATCAAGTTCAAAGACGTTGTAAGAACGGAGCTCCTCATTGAAACTCTTGCATGACTCACACTGTCCGCATGCCTCGCCGTCGTCACCGCGGTTGGTGCAGTTTATGGTCTTGGCAAAAATTCGTGCACAGGTAGTCTTTCCTACGCCGCGCGGACCGCAGAACAGATAGGTGTTTGCCAGCTTGCCGGAACTTATGGCATTCTTGAGCGTAGCCACAAGCGCTTTCTGGCCGACCACGCTGTCAAACGTCACTGGGCGGTACTTACGGGCTGATACAATATAGTCTTCCATATGTCACAAAGATATTGTTTTTTTTCGGGCTGCAACCCAATTGCCAGTCAGGAATTTTGAACTATTTTTGCAGTATTCAAACTGCTCATAATGGATAACGGATTCTTACCCCGGCTGAGGCTCTTTATCGGCAAGAACAAGTACTGGATAGTATTTGGACTGTTCCTGCTGGTGATAGTTGTGGTGAGTGACAACAGCCTTGTCAAGAGGCTCATGCAGAAGCGTGAGATACGTGCCCTGCAGGAACAGCTGCGTGAGAGTGCCGAGCAGAAGCGTCAGAATGAGCTGATGCTTAAGGACCTTAACAATGACAGCCTTATTATAGACCGGATAGCACGTGAGAGATACAACATGCACCGTGATGATGAGGATCTTTTTCTGGAACGCTGATATGGATAACAGGGATAATAACCGTCTGATAGAGTCTTTCACAACAGTCGGCGGCTTGCTGCTGCTGTTTGGCGCCGCCGTTTTCATTACCGGCTGGAGTTATGCTCCGTACATGTATGTGGCGGGATCACTCATGTTCGCGGTAGGGCAGTTTGCCGACCGATATACGGGCAGTGACAGGATCATGAAACGCCTGCGTATGCAGCAGGTGCTGGGTGCCTGTTTCCTGCTTCTTACCGCAATCCTGATGTTCTCGGACGGTATTCATCAGTACCTTCTTGCAAGCTACACCCTCAAACCCGGACTGCGCGGATTCCTGCTTGACCTGACGCGTCATAACAACTGGATTGTCACTCTGTCCATAGGTGCCGTCTTTGAGCTTTATTCATCGTTCAGGATGGACCGCATAGCCAAAAATGAAAGAGAATCTAAATAGATTCTAATGCTTTTAACAACTTTTAGCCGCTATGACGGCGCATTACATTAAAGAATAATAAATCCTTATTTCGTTTACATCTGTGTTGTAATTTTGCGTCCTGGAAAAAAGGATTACTACATGTATAAAGGACGATCGGTTTTATCAGTGGCGTTTGCAGGCCTTATGCTTGCTCTTGTCTCATGTTCACGTCATTACAGAATCGACGGTGTAGTACAGACTTCTGGCTATGAAGGCCGCCAGCTTTTACTCGTTGAGTTTCTTCCTTTCCGTACAACTACAATTGATTCTTGCGTGGTCAGCCGTGGCCGCTTTGAGATGAAGGGCGTGGTTGATTCCGTTCGCTTGGTGTTTATCTGCAATGAAGGTCATCCCGTTGTTCCCGTTTACATTGAAAAGGGACATACCAAGGTGGAGATCCTGCCTACCAAGATGACAGCATCGGGCACACGTCAGAATGACCTGTTCTACAGTTTCCTTAGGAAAAAGATTGAGATTGACAACCGTTACGATGATATGCTGCAGAAGCGCATCTCGCTGTCACGTTCAGTTTATGACGCCGCTCAGATGGATCTCATACAGGATTCACTCAGTATAATTGTTGATGAGTGCGAGCAGATGATTTGCTCCTTTATGGCCGATAACTACAATGAGCCTGCCGCAGTGGGCGTGTTCACTATGCTCAGTCCTCCCCGTGCAAAGGAGATTACGCCGCTCATTAAAAGAATCCTTGATGCGGCTCCGGAGAGTTTCCTTGCTCAGTCATATGTAAGTGGCTATATCCGCAGGGTGGGTTACAGCCGAGACTGATTCCGCTTAATTATCAGAATGCTTTGCTGATTGTGCTGAACACCTCATCGGATGTCTGGCTCATAATCTCTTTGAGCTCAGTCTCTGTTGTGTTCTCATTGCTGCGCGGCCATACGGGCGGATGAACGGTCATATGTACCGGGTGCCAGGTTACGTTCCATGCATGGCGTGACATCACATCGTAGTTTCCGTCAATGGTTACGGGTAGGATGGGGAGCTTAAGCTCCTCGGATATAAGGAAGGCACCGCGTTTGAACTTGCCCATCTTTCCGTCGTGCGTGCGTGTACCTTCCGGGAAGATTACCACAGACATGCCGTCCTTGAGCTTGGACTCGGCCTTGCGAATGCTCTCCATGGCACTGCCTCTTGAGCTGCGGTCAATGAATATGCAGCCTGCCATGTAACAAGCCCAGCCTACAAAGGGAATGCGTCCCAGCTCCTTCTTCATCATCCACTTGAACTTGATGCCTATGAATCCGTAAACCAGGAATGCGTCCCAATAACTCTGATGGTTGGGCGCTATGATGTATGACTGGCCTTCCTTAATGTTCTCAAGTCCGTCAATCTTTACGGGGATAAAGAACAGCAGGTAGAACAGGCGTCCCCAGATCATTCCGGGCCAGTAACCCCAGAAGCGGTCATTGAAGATTGAACCTATCATTGTAAACAGCGCAACAATGATGGTTGCCACAATCATCACGGGCAACGCAAAGATAATCTGGTAAATAAGGTATAATGCTCTTATCATAGTCTGTTGAATTGTACGGGTTGTCCTTTTATTGATGTATCAAACGTGCCGTTCATGTAGGCGGCGTGGCCATTCACCCATGTGGCGCAGACCTGCCAGTGCAGCTGCTCGCCGTCAAAGGGCGTCCAGCCACATTTGTTGGGTACTTGGGCATCGGATATGGTATAGCCACCGGCTGTGCGCTTAACAAGCGTAAGGTCGGCTTTGTATCCCTTGCGTATGTAGCCGCGCTCCTTTATGCTGAACAGCTGCGCGGGGTTGTGGCACATGAGCCTTGCTATATCGGTTATCTTGAGTATGCCGTTATCTGTCATCTCCAGCATGACAGGCAGAGAGTATGGCAGGACGGGCATTCCTGATGCGGCTGTGCGGCATCCTCCCTGTTTCTCGGAGAGCAGGTGCGGGGCGTGATCGGTGCCGACAACGTCTATGCGGCCGTCGTTTAGGGCGCGGCGCAGGGCATCGCGGTCAGCAGAGGTCTTGATGGCGGGGTTGCACTTGATGCGTGTGCCCTTGGTGGCGTAGTGGGCATCGGTGAACCACAGATGCGCGGGGCAGGCCTCGGCTGTGAACTGCTTGCCGCTTAAGGGGCCGTTTGAGAACAGTTCCAGCTCACGGGCTGTGGTGAGGTGCAGTATATGCAGATGCACGTTTGTGCCGGCTGCCACCTCAAGAGCCTTGGATGTTGAGGCATAGCAGGCCTCCTCGCTGCGTATGAGCGGATGGTATTTGACAGGAGGCTCGCCACCAAGTTGGCTGGTGTAGCGCTCCATGTTTGCATTAATTATAGATGTCTCCTCACAGTGTACTGCTACGGGGACTGTGGCGGTCTGAAACAGTGCCTTGAGTGATGCAGCATCGTCCAGAAGCATTCCGCCAGTACTGGAGCCCATAAAGAGTTTGACTCCGCATATGTTCTTGGGGTCAATCTTTTCAATCTGGTCCAGGTTGGTATGGGTGGCACCCAGGTAGAAACTGTGGTTTACAAGGCAGGACTCTGCGGCATGACGGAACTTGTCATTCAGCGCGTCCAAAGTTACGGTCTGCGGTACGCAGTTGGGCATGTCAAACACAGTGGTCACGCCGCCTGCAGCCGCTGCAAGGCTCTCGGAGGCCATATCGGCCTTATGCGTGAGACCGGGATCGCGAAAGTGTACGTGGTCATCGATCACGCCGGGCAGGAGCCACTTTCCTGCGGCATCAATAACGGTATCGGCTTTAGGGGCATCGGACGTAAAGATACCGGCTATGATGTCATTCTCAATCAGGACCGATGCGCGCTGCACCTGGCCCTCATTGACCACCATAGCGTCTTTGATCAGCGTCCTGCCCATGTTGCGTCAGGCTGTTTTCTTTTGGGGAAATTTACGGAACCAGCTGGATATCTTGAGGCGTATTACACCAAAAAGAGCCTCGCTGAATATGCCGCCGCTCATCTTTGATGTGCCCAATTCACGGTTTACAAATACTACCGGAACCTCTTTTATCTTGAATCCGCACTTGTATGCGGTAAACTTCATCTCAATCTGGAAGGCGTAACCCTTAAAGTGTATCTTGTCCAGTTCAATGGTCTCAAGAACCTCACGGCGGTAGCATTTGAATCCGGCGGTGGTATCGTGAACGGGCAGACCCGTAACAAAATGAACGTACTTGGATGCAAAATAGGACATGAGCACACGTCCCATGGGCCAGTTGACCACATTTACACCGCTTACATAACGTGAGCCTATAGCCACGTCGTAACCTTCATTGCGGCAGGCGCTGAGCAGGCGGGGCAGGTCTGACGGAGCGTGTGAGAAATCGGCATCCATCTCGAATATGTAATCGTATCCGCGCTCAATGCACCACTTGAAACCGGTTATGTAGGCCGTTCCAAGTCCCAGTTTGCCTGAACGCTCCACAATGAATAGACGGTCCTTGAAATCGGACTCCATCAGTCCCTTTACTATGGCTGCTGTGCCGTCGGGCGAACCGTCGTCGATTATCAGGATGTTGAAGTTGTCCTCAAGCGCCATTACGGCCCTGATAATGTTCTCTATGTTCTCCTTTTCGTTATATGTGGGAATGATTACTATGCTATCGCTCGTTTTCATCTATTGGTTACGTTTTAGGTACTGCAAACTTAGTCATTTTTGCGGAAATAATATGTAACTTCGCGGCGGATATCTGAAAAGCAATGACATTAAGTGAACTCAGTGACGGTTATGGGCGGTTGGCCCAGACCAAGGCTTTGATTAAGGAGGTTTCAGGAAAAAGCGGCAAAAGCATTTTTCTGAAAGGTCTTCATTGTTCATCGGCACCACTTTTGTTCTGTAGCGTAGCCCATAGCGTGGGTCGCAGCTGCATTCTGATAGTGCTTAACGATCAGGAGGAGGCTGCCTATTTCTACCATGACATGGTGCAGACCATGGGCGATGAAAACGTGCTCTATTTCCCGTCGGCCTACCGTCGCGCCGCCAAGTACGGACAGAAGGATGATGCCAGCGGGATTCTGCGCACCGAGGTCCTGAGCCGCATCACCACCGTTGAGCCGGGCGGTCAGACGCTTGTCATTGTGAGTTCGCCCGATGCTCTTGCCGAGACCGTTGTCTCCAAACAGAGTCTGGAGGACCGCTCCATACAGCTGCATACCGGCGAGACCCTGGACCGCGACGACCTTCAGAACCTGCTGCTTGAGCTCGGCTTCAACCGCGTGGATTACGTCTATGAACCGGGCCAGTTCGCTCTGCGAGGCAGTATCCTGGACGTCTTCTCGTTTTCATCGGAATACCCCCTGCGAATAGATTTCTTTGGTGATGACATAGACAGCATACGCCAGTTCTCAGTCGAGACACAGCTTTCAACTGAAAAGAAGGAGAGCGTGGTGATTGTGCCCGATATGAACAGCGGCGTCGGGGTGGAGCAGGTGTCGCTGCTGGATTTTCTGCCGCAGGATACCGTGCTGGCAGTCAAGGACATGCTGCTTACCGCCGACCGCATAGGTGCTGTGGCCCGCGAGGTGACCGACCAGGAGAGCCTGGCTGCACGTATGCGCCAGTTGGATGCCGGTAAGGACAACGACGGGGCCGATGCTCCCGCTCTGCCAAACCTTATCACTACCGAGGATTTCCTGCACAAGACCGTACAGTTCCGTACCGTCGAGTTCGGCAACAAGCCTACGGGCGTGCCGGGTGCGGTGATAGAGTTCAACACTGAGCCTCAGCCGCTGTTCCACAAGAACTTTGACCTGGTATCGCAGACTCTGACAGATTATATTGTCAAGGGTTACCGTATCTATATTCTGACCGACAACCCCAAGCAGGGAGAGCGTCTGGAGGCAATCTTTGCCGAGCGCGGTGAGAAAATACCGTTTGATACCATCGGAAAGACACTTCATGAAGGTTATGCTGACGGACTGCTCAAATGCTGCTTCTTTACTGATCACCAGATATTTGACCGTTACCACAAGTACAGTCTCAAGAGCGAGCGTGCACGTAACGGTAAGGTTGCACTCACTTTGAAGGAGCTGCAGGAGTTCCAGATAGGTGATTACGTGGTGCACATTGACCATGGAGTAGGTAAGTTCGGAGGTCTGGTGCGTGTGCCCGAGGCTGGCGGATATCAGGAAAAGATAAAGATCATCTATAAGAATGACGATGTGGTGTTTGTATCCATCCACGCCCTGCACAAAGTTTCCAAGTATAAGGGCAAGGAGGGTGAGGAGCCGCATATAAATAAACTTGGTACGGGCGCATGGGAGAATCTCAAGGAGCGTACCAAGGGCAAGATCAAGGATATTGCGCGTGACCTTATCAAACTGTACGCCAAGCGATTGGAGGAGAAGGGCTTTGCCTACAGCCCCGACAGTTATCTGCAGAACGAGCTGGAGGCCAGCTTCATGTATGAGGATACCCCTGATCAGCTCAAGGCTACACTCGATGTAAAGGCCGATATGGAGAGCAGCCGTCCCATGGACCGTCTGGTTTGCGGCGATGTGGGATTCGGCAAGACCGAGGTTGCCATACGTGCCGCCTTCAAGGCCGTGGCCGATAACAAGCAGGTGGCTGTCCTTGTACCTACCACCATTCTGGCTTTCCAGCACTATCAGACCTTTGCCGAGCGTCTGAAGGAGTTCCCGTGCAGGGTAGAGTACCTGTCACGTGCACGCAGCGCCGCCAAGGTTACAGCAATTCTTGAGGACCTTAAGGACGGTAAGATAGACATCATTATCGGCACTCATAAGTTGATAGGCAAGCAGGTCAAGTTCAAGGACCTGGGCCTGCTCATCATTGATGAGGAGCAGAAGTTCGGCGTATCGGTAAAGGAGAAGCTCAAGCAGCTGCGCGCCAACGTGGATGTGCTCACCATGACCGCCACACCCATACCGCGTACCCTTCAGTTCTCACTCATGGGTGCCCGTGACCTCTCTGTCATCCAGACTCCGCCGCCCAACCGTTACCCCATACAGACCGAGGTTCATGTCTACAGTCCCGATATCATCCGCGAGGCCGTCAACTTTGAGATGAGCCGCAACGGACAGCTGTTCATCGTGAGCAACCGCATATCGTCCCTGCCTGACCTGGCCGATACCGTTATGCGTGAGGTGCCCGATGCCCGCGTTGCCATAGGCCATGGACAGATGGATCCTGATGAACTTGAAAAGATTCTGACCGGATTCATCAATTATGATTACGATGTTCTTATTGCCACCTCAATTATTGAGAACGGCATTGACATACCTAACGCCAACACCATTATTGTTAATTCCGCGCAGAACTTTGGTCTGAGCGACCTGCATCAGATGCGCGGACGTGTGGGACGCAGCAACCGCAAGGCGTTCTGTTATCTGCTTGCACCGCCGCTTGCAGCGCTATCCGACGAGTCGCGCCGCCGTCTGCAGGCCATTGAGAGTTTCAGCGACCTGGGCAGCGGCATACAGCTGGCTTTGCAGGATCTGGATATACGTGGCGCCGGTAACCTGTTGGGTGCCGAGCAGAGCGGATTCATTGCAGACCTTGGCTACGAGACCTATCAGAAGATACTCAAGGAGGCTGTTCGCGAGCTTAAGAATGACGAGTTCCAGGATCTGTTCAAGGAACAACGGAATGACGGAGGGCAGGATTCACGGAATGACGGAATTATGGACGCTTCACGGTTTGTTGATGAGTGTACTGTTGAGACAGACCTAGACCTGTTCTTCCCTGATGATTACGTGCCAGACGGCGCCGAGCGTATCCTGCTGTACCGCGAGCTTGACAGTATGGAGCGCGAGACCGATATAATGCGATTCCGTGAGCGTATGCAGGACCGTTTTGGCAAGATACCCAAGCAGGCTGATGAGCTTATCCGTCTGGTTACGCTGCGCCGCATGGGCCGCGAGCTGGGCATAGAGCGCATCTTCCTTAAGGGCGGCCGCATGAGCCTGTTCTTTGTCTCTAACCCTGACAGCCCGTACTATGAGAGCAACGCTTTCGGAGCCATCCTGGCCTACGCCGGCCAGAACCCGCTAACCTGCCGCCTGCGTGAGGAGGGCACCAAGCGCAGTCTCCAGGTATCGGACGTAAAGGACATCGACAGCGCAATCGGCATCCTGCGTGCAATTGGGGCCTGACCCCTTTTGCACATGTCTAATTAAGTGATTATAGCAAATTCTTCTATGTGCAAAAGGGGCCTGTCCCCAATTGCACTCCCGGCCTTCCCGCCAAAGTGTCCCATACTCATCGGCCCCAGAATGCGTTCTGACGTGGGTTACTGTGTTACACACCCTCCAAATAAGCACCTGTAACACACTTACCCCATCGAGAATATACTCTTACGCGGGTGGTTGTGTTACACTTTGGCGGGAGAAGGAAATTCGTAATTATTTGTGATATCTTTAATCGGAATGGTCAGAACATACGCCACGGACTCATTCCTTCCGGAAATAGCACATTGAAGCCTAATGAAAGACTAATGTTGGCAGACCAGATAGTCTCACCTCCGATTCTTGTATATGAGACAAAAGGTTTTAATCTGAGATAATACTCGTATGATGGGGAACTGGCGTGCAAGTCACGGAACAGGATATAGTCTGCGTTTACTCCTGCGTCCAGAGAAAAACCATTTGCCTTATTTGTGTCTTCACCATCATCGTTGATTTGATGTATTTGACTTATACCTATGCCTGCGTACGGAACAATCTTAAAGTATTGTCCTGAGTATGCATGATAACCGATATTGATACTGTTATTAAGTAGTCTGGCCGTCTGATCGTTCCAATCATATGCGTTATCAAAACAGGATTCAAAGACATTGAATGTGCCTGTTCGGTTGCAAAATTCAATATCAAATTTCCTGAATCCGAACAATATCATCCCCAAATCTATCTCATTCAGATTGTTTATTTTACTGCCGGATCCTCCAATAGGATTCGACCTTAAATATCCTACATGTAAGCCGAATGATGTTTGGTAATCCGTTAACGGAATGGTGGGTTTGCTTGGAGGAAGCATCCGGAGTTCCCTTTTAAGGTCCTGAGCAAAACGGGAGATGGCGGCAGTGTCTTTCTGATAGTTTGTTTCCAAGGCAAACTCCTTGAAACGCTGTGTCGCCTCATTCATGGCGTGCTCTATTGTATTGTGTCTGAACTCAATGTCATAGTTCTTGTTATACTCCCTCTGTCTCAGCCTGACATTCAGTTCGCAGATGTCAAACTGGATGTTGTTTGTAATCAGGTCCCATTTGCTGACTTTATCAGGGTCATACCATGATGAAGTGGGGCTCATGTATGCCTCAAATTGGGTATACTCAAACCTGGTATTTCCTATAAATGCGGTCTTTGTTTCGGTCTCAATACCCAGATCGATATGTGTGGGTCTCAAAGTGTCGGTCTTGATATGCAGGACCTGGAAATCATCCCATGTCACGCGTTGTTCGCTCCATTTCCTGGGGCCGATGAGTTTGGGCAGACCTGCGTATGAGTATGTTGTGGTGAATGTAATGACAACCAGAAGTAGCAATCTTGCTATATGGGAAATGCTTGTTTTCATGATGATTATTTGTGGAAATTGCTCTTAATAGTGACACCTAACACTAATGATACACCAATGTTCAGGGACCATACATCTCCTAGGACATCATTCTTTTCATGTACGCCATGAATCTTGAATCTCAGGACGTTTGAATTATTGGCATCTATATATGTCGTCCAGTCTGTTTCCAGACCGAATATCCAGCAGGGTGATGATGTGATTGAACTGCTCTTTTTTACGTCATCCTCATTTTTCCAGTCTTGTGAATAATAAGAATCACCTATTCCGATGACGGGATGAACGGTTATGTAATTATTGGAGTATAGCGCGTATCCTAGCGTCAAGGAAGGATTTATCTTCAGCGTTTTTCTTTTTTCCACCCAGTCATAATCCTCCTTAGTGTCATGATACAGCCCTGATTTGAGCGTCCGGCTCCAAAGAAAGGCTACATTTGCGTCCAACTTGAAATTCCGATAGGTACTCCCTAATCCAAATGAGAAACCGTTGAACGGTTCAAAAATACCGGCTCCGCTCCCTATTATCCTATCGTTGTTGTAACCTATGAAAGTAGTAAAGCTTCTGCGGTCGCAACGATAAGATGAAAGGTCTGGGAATAACTCCAGGCGCTGATTCCTGGCAAGTTCTTCTTCAATTTCTTTCTCATAAGCCGTGATCACTGCCGTATCCTTACCATAATCACTCTCAAGTTCCAAGGCTTTGAATCTTGCATCTAAAAGCTCCCAGAAAGGATCTTCATCATCATCGCCTCCAAGTTGAGGCTGCCCTAATACCTCTCTTGCTGACAACTCGGCGATATCAAACATCACATTATAGTATCTGAGTTCCCAGGCTGTTGCTGTAACAGGATTGAATTTACTG
>Ga0265299_10002736_pt1 | contig 17733 bp, 14 predicted proteins | sample AusTroGonzalo_MG_4_FD_193485 | JGI IMG/M metagenome (GOLD analysis project Ga0265299, IMG submission 193485) | Bovine rumen microbial communities from tropical cattle in Woodstock, Queensland, Australia - Gonzalo_02 | ecosystem: Host-associated > Mammals > Digestive system > Stomach > Rumen ... | reverse complement strand
AGTCACATCCATTCCCTTTACAGCATCAACCACAGCCTTATACATAAAGCCCATGCGCATCTGCAAATCAAAATCTGTGATAAGGCTATTCATAACGACTGAGGCATTGTATGCATCTACCAGTCTTCTGGTTTGTGCCGTCTTTACCTCCGAAGGAGACACTCGCAACCACATGTCCATATCAGAGATTGTTCCGATTTCCATTGATTCGTCAAGATTGCCTGCCCCCAAGCTGTCAGCCCCCAAGCTGTCAGTCATAACAGAGTCTACATTTTCATTCCCATCTTGCGCAGCCTGCTTACCATTGCCGCACGCAACAAACATCATCACAGATGTCACCATTACCACACAAATAATTTGTCTCATAGTTATATAGATTTCATTAGTATACCATCAACCATAGTTTTGTTTACGAAATTACAATCAATCACCCCACCAATTCTGTCATTCCAGAAACAACTTCGTCAAGTTGCTCCTTGTATATTAGGCCATCAACATATTCTTTTGGAATCGCACTAAAACCAAATTTTGCGCCAAGAATAGCACAAGCAACAGCTGCATTAGTATCTGCATCGCCTCCTGCTCTGACTACAGAAAGCAGACCTTCTTCAAAAGATGGTGCATTCCAATATGCCCAGAGACCAGCTGCCAAAGTTTTAAGCGTATAGCCCACAGAGTTACAATCCTGCAACTCTAATGCCCTTATGTCAGTATTCATCGACAGATCTATGTACTCTCGAATACGACTATCATACCTTTGCGCTATATCAACAATCTCGTGATATGACAGATTTTCCCCTTCACATACCAATGAGTGTATTAGCAGCGAAACGATTACACAAGACCCTACACATCTTGGATCGTAGTGTGTCAATCGGCAAATATTGGCTGCACACTCTTCAACTGCTTTTGGGAACAGACCTACTATAGAGGTTCGCATAACCCCTCCGTTACCTGCAGCTTTCTGGTGACTCATTTCCCAGAGCATCTTTGAGGCGTCAAATGGCTTTTCAACATAATCACCAAAACTAAGTACTTTGTAAGTCGTTTCACCTATTCCCATCGGCTCACCATCAGCCCATTCTTTAAAATTTCGAGCGATGCTGGTATAATTGACACCCTTGTCTTTTATAACGGCATCTGCAATACAGAGCATCATGTCTGTATCATCCGTCCAATCGCCAATCCTCCATCTCTTTCGGTGCCTGTCCTGGAAGGTGTCACTATAATGGCTGATGCCATTAGGATATTTCCATGCCATATCCTCATCAGTCATAAACTCAGTTCCAAGTCCAAGCGCATCACCGATTGCCTGGCCATATATGGTTCCCTTCAGTCTATCAAATAATAATGCATCTTCTCCCATATTGTTCCTTTCTTATGTTTTCATATGCCACTCACCTGTCCCTAGACACATTACTGAAGAAACTCTTTAGCATTTGTCATTCAGAGCTGCAATCCAGTAGTCATTCTCATAAAACTCTTCACTATTATATTTCTGGAATGCTTTTCTCGCCATATCAAACGCATTTGGATCTAATATGGAAGGCCTGCGACATACCTCATCATCGTGATGAACATATTTCTCTCCTATCATTGCATATTCTCTCAGATTCAAACAGTCACGTAAGGCATTCAACTTATAAATATTCATACTACCGGGGATTGAGGGGACAAAGTATTCTTTTCCTCCAATCTTGACAGCATCACAATCCTTCTTTACCTTACGAAATTCATTATCATCCAATTCTGAAACCAGCCTAATAGCCCATAGGTATGCTGCAACAGAAACAGCATATAGTTCATCCTTAACGCCAATGCATCCATACATATCGTCAACAGAAAAAAGTTCTAATTGTTTTCTCTTCATACTTGCTCTATGATATTGTTTGTCCATCTTTCCTAAATCAGCGAACTACAATCTGTCGCTTTTCCCAAACCTTTATTTTTGTTCTTCCCTAACCTTACACTTTTCTATCTCTGTCAACACCGCCCTCTGCACCTTAAAGAAATCATCGAGAACGCTGGTCAGATAACCCTTCAGATCTGGTATCTGACGAATGAACAACATATTCTTCCTCGTGTGCATACCTATTCTCTCCGTTTCCTGATTGACAGTATAAAGCACAGTGCAACTAGCATGGGCATTAACTTCATTTATCGCCTTCTGCATCGCAGCAAACTCTTCCACTTCGCAATACGTGGACAAATCATACCACCACAAGTCATACACATTGATGAAGTAGCAGTCGTTCTTAGCCTCTACCAGGAACCGTTCACCCTGATAGACGAAGTCAATCCTCGACTCATTGACCTCCTCGTAATCACACCCCATCTCTTTCAAGGTCTCTATCACCAAGTCCCTTGTCTCATCTGCTATCTTCACATCATCATGCGTTGCAGTATAAGATGGCGTCGTTGCGCCAACCACCTCATCCTCCTCCCGTTCATACCTGTACATCCTGTAAAGAATGTACGCCCCTACCAATGCTACCATCACAAAAAATCCTGCCATATATCACTATAAATTATGTTATGTTTGCTTCGCTCATTCTTTAGTGCAAAGTTAATAAATTCTTTTAAAACCATCACCTATCTGGTTCCTATATATTTGAAACATGATGGCCCTATCTATCACTTCTTCAATAGTCATTTCTTTCCATTATTGATACTTTAGTGCGAAGTTAGTCTTTTCTAACCACGCGACCAAACATTTTCGCTCCGCAAGGCTTGTGGAAATGAAAGATTTATTCCCACACCACCAATTCGCGAGGCAGGGAGATCTTCTTCGCTTCGCCACGAAGGCCATCGATATAATAATGTCGGGCAAGATGATTATCAAACTGTCCCACAAATGCGCCACGAATCCTGGCACACTTCTCATTGATGGAGTTAAGCAGAGGGTTCGTCACATCTTCTATACTCTGTATCGCTCTATCTGTAAGTCCTAATGGCCTTACCTCAGAGTATATCTTAGTTAGTTCTTCTCTGTAATCAGGGAGATTCTTAAAGACAATACCTTCAGGATGCGTAAGAAACAACAAATAGACGGCCTTGACGAGTGGTTCCATGTGAACCTCGACGCGATTGTCTCCAAGAAAAATCCTGTAGTTTTTGCTGATGGTCAGTGTTAGTATAGGCTGGTCAGTATGTATGAGAGAGGTTAACTCCTGTTCATTCATACCATACTCCTTTAATTTTCGCAGCCTTTCTTTTACTTCTTTTACGAGTGAATCTCGAAGTGTCTGCTTCTCGTCGTTGTAGATGTCCGTGTTTCTCATAATAGTATGTTTTTGTGTTGTTATTCTGTTTTTCTTGTTCTTGGTATGCTTTAGTGGGCACCAGGCTCACCATCGAATACCTGCTTATTAATCAGTCGAAGCAGATATTCAACTGCCTTTGGCGCCTTTTCTCGTGCTGTTGTCAACTTCTGAGCGAAATCCTCATTAGCGATATCCGAGTTAAAGTCATCCACCAGCTCACGAGGGTCATCCGACGTCTTCACCAGTGACAATCCCTTTCGCTTCATCAGGAAGCGAAGTGATAGAATTCCCTTGTCGTATTTAGGACGTGCTTTGATTAACTCTTGCATCAGGTTCAGTCCAGGATCACCAATATGCATCTCGTTGAGCATGGCTATCATGTAGAGGACCTTCGCGTCAGGTGTTGACATGTCAAACACGTCGCCCATCAGTACATTCACAGCGTCAGCCTCATCATAACGTTCGAGTTTTGCCAGACAGCGTGACTTCACATAGAGCGCCTCCTGACACTCATGCTGAGCCAGCACACTATCAGCATACGTCAAAGCCTGCTCATATTTCCCTGCATAGAGGCTTAAAAGAGCCACAAGGAACTTAGGTGCCCAGTGGTCTGCCTCCATCAACGATGCAGGAACCTCACTGATACTGCCAAACAACTCCTCGTCACAGATCACGGTATCGAGGAATCGCTTCGTCTGTTGCATCGCTTCTTTGATATCACCATCCTCTACCTTCTTCTGAACCAACAGAAGATACTGCTTGGCGGCCTCATCATAGTCGTGATGGCTCAACAACTGATACACCGCCTTGCCGCTTTCTATCTCACTGTTGATGGTCTGCTCATCGTTGTAGCCACTGGCGTATGCCAACACCTCCCGACTGGTATGGGCATACTGCGGAATGATGGGACGAGAGAGGTATAGGCCACCCAACGAACGCACACGACTCAGAGCCACATAGAGCTGTCCTGCTGCGAACATTCCTCTACTCAGGTCAAGATAGAGTTTGTCGAACGTCATACCCTGACTCTTATGCACCGTAATGGCCCATGCCAGTCGGAGCGGATACTGCGTAAAGGTACCCATCAGTTCCTTCTTCATCTTCCGTGTCTCCTTGTCGTACTCGTAACTGTACGACTCCCACGAGCAGTTGGGTACCACGTATGTGAATCCTCCGTCCGTAGTCACCAGTATCTCGTCCTTGTTCAGCTTGGTGACGGTACCAATAGTACCATTCACCCATCGCTTCTGCTGGTCGTTACGGGTGAACATTACCTGTGCACCCACCTTCAGTTTCAGAGTTAAGTCCACAGGGAAACGCTTCTCCTCGAACTTTCCCGTCACCGTTCCTTCGTAGGTGTACTCCTCTGCATCAATCTCAGCGAGTCGTTGCTGATTGATACCATCTACCGTACAATTACGTGCCGACAGTGTGATTACCATCCCGTCCTCATTTGCCGGTGGACAGACACGCTCATTCAGGTGCATCAGGTTCTCTGGTGTTGTCTTGTTCAGACGTACGTTCTCCAGGATGCGCAGGAAGTCCTGATCCTCCTGGCGATACACCTTCTGGAACTCAATCTTCACCAGTCGCATACGCTTGATGACGTCTGCCTTGTAGAAGAAGCAGTCATCAGTATGGTAGAGGTCGTTCATCAGCTCGCCCTCAGCGCCACGTTTCAGTACCGGTGGCAACTGGAACATATCGCCCACGAAGATGACCTGCTTGCCGCCAAAAGGCAACGATGAACGCAGCGTCTTACGCATCGTATAGTCGATGGCATCAATGATGTCACAGCGCACCATCGACACCTCATCGATGATAATGGTGTCTGTATGAATCAGTGTCAAGATACGCGCCTCACTCATCTTTCCCATCGTGCCTGGCGTACAGACATCCATGGGCAGTCCGAAGAACGAGTGGATGGTATCACCACCTGCTAAGATGGCTGCCACACCTGTCGGTGCTAGTGTGATGAACTGCTTGTCCACTATTTTCTGCACATTGCGCAGAAAGGTTGTCTTACCTGTTCCTGCCCTACCGGTGAGGAAGAAACTGCTGTTGGTGTTGGCAATCAGCTCAAAAGCCATCACCTGCTGCTTGTTCTGTGTGTCAATCATGTTCTCCATAGTCTTATCGCTGTTCAAGTTTGGGGAGTATCTGGGTTAAACGTGTGTTGAAGTCGGGATCGAGGAAGCTCTTGTAGCATCCTGAGATCAGTACCTGGGCCTGTTCTGCAATCTGCTCCGCCGGAGTACAGATGCGCTGGGTCTTCATGACGCCAGTCAGGAACTCCTTTACCATCAGTTCTGACTCCTGACGGATGAATGCCTCGTTGCGGAACACCTTGTCGTAGTCGCGCTTCTGGATCAGTTCCATCTTCTGCCCGTTGAAGGCATACAACTCGATGCTGTCGATGTAGGTCCAACTGTGGTACAGACCCACCTTCTCGACGATGACGATACGATCGCAGAAACGTATGCCAATGTAATGGCGGTGTCCTTTATTGCTTTCGTACTCGTCGCAGATGAACATCTTCTGACTGTTGTCCCATGTAGGGATATGTACTCGAGGGCTGCCGTATGTAGGCAGGATGCTATCAAACAGACTCTTGTTGATTGCTTTGGTCAGTGTTGCCATAGTCTTGTCGGTTTTTGTGGTTGAACTTCTTGTTATCCTTGTCGCAGGCAGTAGCCCTTAGGCTAACTGCTTGCGTTGTGTCTCCTCTACCATGCCCCTTGCGAAGCTGGCCAGTTCCTGGTCGCTGACTTGTGCTCCCTGCAACTTCAGTTGCCCTTCCAGGAAGCCTTTCAGCATCAAGATGCTCTGCTCCTTGGCGAAGTACTCAGAGAAGTCGCGCCAGTCGCTGCCGCCCCAGTACTTCTGAGCTATGAGCTGTGCCTTCTGGCCGTCCCAGCAGAACAGCTTGATGCCGTTCAGGAAGGTACGGGCGTACCCCTGACCTATATCGTAGTACACGGCCAGACGGTTAGAGAACCGTACTGCCTGGTAGTACATGTTTCCTGCTGCGCTGGTGTAGCCCAGTGTTAGGTACACGTTCTTGGCGGCATTGTAGGTTAATGACTCGCCCGAGAGGGCCGGAAGTGCCTTTGCGGCAATGAGCTGAAGTGCTGTGTTTGTCATAGCTATCAGTTTTTAAGGGTTTGACTTTTAGTTTGTTGTTTGACTTTTAGTTTTTGTATTGCGATGCAAAGTTATGATTATTTTGGGCATTTTCCAAATCATTTTGCAAATATAATGGTTCCAACTCATTAGGAACAATTACCTTGTTTTTCCGATGAGCTGTCTGAGCCAGACGTTTCTCAATGATCCTGCGAAGAATGCGACTCTGTACGCCCGTAGGCTTCACTTGACTTTTCGGGGTCAGGTTGAAAAGAAGGTAATCATACATTTCTGTATTCATCACTTTAGTTCTGTTGTTACTGGTTGTTTGGTAGTTCTTCATAGTTTTGTGTTATTTCTGGTTACTATAGTGTTTTTTGATTGCACCCATCCCTTCTATGTGTCGGTAGAGATGGGTGGCAGTGGGTAGAGAGTCGAGGTCAGAAGCACGCAAGCTCTGCCTCGTATGCAAGTTCCTCAAAGAACATTGCATCTGCAATGGCCTCCTGCTCTGCTTCGTAGGCGAGCTCCTCAAGGTACATGGCATCAGAAACAGCATCCTGTCCTGCCTCGTAGGCGAGTTCTTCCAGCATCATCTGATCCAAAATGGCGTCTTGCTCAACTTGACACTCAAGGTCTGCTAGCAGCAACTGCTCCTCGATGGCCTCCTGTTCCATCTGGCTTTCGAGCTCAGCCAACTGCATGGCAATTGAGCGGTTATTTACTCGGGCCTGAGCCCCTTCGTTTGTGTTGGTCATCTGATTTTTCATGTTTAGGTCAGATTTAGGTTCCCGTCACTTAGCTTTTGCAGCACCAACCTCGAGACGGTATCGAAGATTGACGCTGCAAAGTTACGACGTTTTCAGCAAGAAAAAAAGAATTATTTCCTTTATAATCGTTCCAAGCCTCAGGAACAATTCCGTAGACCCTCAAAGGTCTAACCCCAACCATTATTCGTATAGTTTTGCCATGTTCGCCACCCTTTCTCTAAAGACGTCACGAACATCTTTTGGAGATACGATTTCCAAACCATCTCCCATCTGTAATATGCGCCCTATAAACTCGTTGTTTACTTCGACATTGACTGTGAACTCTCCATAACTCCCATCCTCATGATCCTCAAAAGGAAGAACAGTTTCCTGAGTTTCATGGAGTCTCTTGGTCTCCATCAGCCTATGTATATATAATGTATGCGCACGAATGTGGATTATTTCAGGAGAGCTGCCTTCATGATGGCTTACACCGACCAGATTCTTGAAGAACGATTCATAATACCGTTCTGGCGCACAAATAAACTCCTTGTTGTACACCTCTCTTGGCTTATTCGCTATTCTGTCTAGCGCAAGATCAATTCCCTCTTTTTCTTGCTCTTCCGCAAAGCCGAGCAAATGCCAACGCCCATTATATTCCTTCAGAAAATGAGGATGGAAAGTCAGAGTTGTCGTATCCTCTTCGTACGGTTTGTAGTCTATAGATAGGACTTGGTGATTCTTGATCGCCTCATATAGAATTGGGAGATATTCAATATTAGTTTGATGTCTGTCTACATCAGAACTTATCACTTGCTCTCCCTTTTCCTTCTTCGTCTTGATAGACAGCAGATCCTGACAATCTGCAAAATAATATTCCAACCACGTACCTGGAAAGAAACCAGCAGAATCCTGACAAAACTCCCAATATCGCTTTAAGTCTTTAATAACCCTTGCGTTTATCATCGCTTCGAGAGGATTCTCATTCTCACCTACGTATCTGAAACTCTTATTTCGGTTATTACCTTGCTCTTCTATACTGCCTTCGCCAACCTCATTGATGATAGCATGATATACATCACGGAAAGCCTTCCTCAATTCGCCATAATCGTCACAGCACGATATGCGATAAGGCAACATGTCTGAAGAATCCAGAAACATGTAATCAGCCATCACATCTGCATAAGTTATCCACTGACGACTCATCAACCTATTATACACGATAGTAGCAAAATGAGGCCTGGCTCCCTCACCATCAAAGAGATTGTCTTTATTCATGTGGTCAATTTTTCAAATGAACATCATCAGCCACCCAAAATGGCTTAGTAGGATCTTTTAAATTAGGTTTGTTTTTTGCTGTGAAAATTACTTCTTCATCCTCATATACATCTTCTTGTTGTGAGTTTATTTGTAAAGGAAATGGGAACAAAGCGCATTTTACGTTCAAAAAAGTACCATATTGATTGTTTACCTCAACAATTACTCCTTCATAGTTTTTGCCTTTTTCAAGTTGTTTCTGCTGTGAAGGAATTATTGGAATGTTGGGCTTCGTCTGCTTTTTACTAATAGATTTTTCTTGCATAGACAACAGCTCGTCCTTAAATAATAAAAGGACATTTTTCTGTATGTTACTAAAATGCTCAGAATAGATTGGATGATGCCCATTGTTTATCATACCATAAAATTCGTCATCATCCATTAATGCAGACACACAATTCTGATGATCACATTTGTGGCGCAAGACTCTTATCATTTTGGAAAACTTATTATCATGAAAACCGACAGGAAGTCGGCAGCCTTTGCTACTGCCTTCATAATATAGTTTATACATAGACGTCGCGAAGGCAAACAGAGCAGATTCGTCGGTGCAAGGCTTTCTCAAATTTGGAAAATCAATAGAATCATCATCGGTAGACAAAAAGGGCTTGTCTCTATATGATTTGTTTACGGCTATTCGTAACCTAATGATTTCGTCTACAAGCATATCAAGTTCTTTCTTCTCTATATCAGAAGATGTTTCTAAGATGTTATTCGAATTTACCGCAGTAACATAATCGGCCAAATATTGTATCGCAATATAATACTCATCATTATTACTATTCTCTACCAGACCTTTCAAAAATAAAGAGTTAACTCCGTCTGGAACTGTATTGGCAAAGACTTTACTACCTTTGGCTAAAAGGATCAAAGCAGACCGTTCTGCATCAGTCATAAATTTATTCTCATAAACTTCCATCAAATAATCACGAAGGATACTATAATCAGGCATTTCTGTAATAGTTCCATTCATAAAACTAGACCCTATATATTTTGCATAATAAGGGATTCCACCTGTTTTTAAGAAAATTACATCCTCAAGTGAAATTAATTTTTGTTGCAAGTTTGTATCTTCTATGAGAGAACATTCATAATTCCACATAGCAGAAAAATCTTCTTTATCTAATGAGGAAAGCCTTATTTGCTCTAATCCGCAGTTTAATTCTGGAGAGCCGACCGTTGTGGTAATTGACTTCCATGAAGAAGTTCCGGCAATCCAAAATGATAATTTTTCTGACTTATCTGTTGCTGCTCCTCTAATTCTTCCAAAATCTGATGGTGTATTTAATGCATCAAGAAGTAGAGAATCTATTTCATCTAGTAGCAATAATACGTATTTCCCGTGTTTACTTACTTCATCTACCAAATTAAAGAACGCTTTTGTTTGATATTCAGGATGCCATGAACTCATTTGGACTATCATATCTGACAAATCAGTAGACACCTCCAATATACATCTTCTTGAAACATTATAATTTCCTTCTTTCAATATTTCTTTTTCACACATTTTTTTAGCCAACATAGCGGCTAATGTGTAATATACTTCGGGGGTGTTACTATGTATGTTTGTCTCATTTTTGACATCAAAGTATATAGGTAAAGCATTCGTCTCAGGATGAGATTCAATATAAGACAACATGGACTTAAGCAAACTTGTCTTTCCAAACCGACGTGCACCAATTATTCCTGCATTTTCTCTGCGTTTTGCACATGAAATAAGGGCGTTGATATTGTTTTGACGTCCAAAAAGGGAGTCAACATTCTCGATTACGTTATTTACAATAAAAGGTTCCATATCTATTACTTTTAAAGTGAAAACTCTCGTTTAAGATCTCTATGATGTACATACCACCACCTGCGGAAAAGATCAACATTCAGTCGATATACTTCACGTGTTTCATCTGTGAATTGTCTGACAATTCCTCTTTCCTCAAGACTGGTTAGAGCGCGTACCATATTTCTCCGGATAGACTCTTCAACACTAAACATGTTCCACAAACTATTTAATTCATCCATGCTAACACCACGCTCGATGTGAGTACTCTCTCTGATTAAATATGATATACTGGAAATAAGTTGATGTTCGGCAATGTTGTTAGGATCAATTTGGTTGTTATAGAAATTTATCTCGTCTATTGCCTGCCATGTGTCTTTTCTACCTGGTTGGATTTCTCCAGTCATTACTTTTATCACATAATTTACCTCGTTATAACCTAGATGGCAACGTCTTTGGGCGACAGCAAATTTTCCACAATTTAAACAGATCCATTGGATCCAATATGGTACACAACCAGAAAGAGAGCGAATGAGACCTCTTGCCTTCTCGTCGAAATGTAATTTAGGACAAACGTCTATTAATTCATTAGCGTAATTATCTTCAATCTCATTGATTGGCATGGCTAATGTGTTATTCATCTCACCTGTCAGACCATATTCTTTTGGTATATCCTTAATGTCATAGGTTCCGGCATACAGGAAACAGGCTTTACCTGAATAGGAAATATCTCGAAGTTTCTTAAGAAAGGTCGTATCCAATAATCCTTCTTCTATTATTTTACGAACATATGAAAACTCATCAATTGCGATAAGTGGGATAATATTGCGATTGTTTAGAGCATTAATTACTATTTCCAAATCTGATTGAGAGAGTTGATCTGCTGGTGGCAATCCTTTCCCTGGATATGCTGCGTCAACAGCATCAGCTAATTCATCTGATAGTTTGTCATAAATTCGTGTTTCTAACAAATTAGCCCACAAGTCTGAACGTTTGATATTTTTGAATTCTTTTTCATCAAAAGTCCACTTAAATGTGCTAATAATCTTTGAATCATCTTCTTTAATGTGTTTTCCTTCAATTCGTTCACAAAGATAATCCAAAATGGAAGTCTTACCAGTTCTTGTTAATCCATATAAAATGTATGTCATATATCTGTCTTTAGACAAATAATGAGAAATCAGCGTAGTAAGTTTGTCCTCACGGCCTTTGAATATAGTTTCTCGTGGAGTGTTTGATATTTTCCATGGAATTTGCTCATTATCAGTTAAAACATCACCACTTTCCTGTTCATATGTGGCTTCTACTTCAATACTGGGCAAATCTCTCCCTTGATATTTTGCGGTAAGTTTGAACAAAACATCTGCTGATTTGAGTTGGCTAAGATCAGTAGATCTAATACTCTCGCCACAGCTGTCTCCTGCAGACAATTCTTCGTTATGAGAAACCGAATATTCCTTACCATTTATTATTGCGATGATAACGAAAGATTGGGCAGTCGAATCTCCATTATTAGTAATGACGAAATCAATAGTGCCCTGACCTTCATCATCTAACTTGATAAAGCATGGCTCAGGCGATATCTGGAGTTTTGGCAATGCGCTTGCATCCTTTTCCTCTAACTGGCGACTTATTTCCTTTAACCACTTTTCTTGTAAATGGAAAAATAATATACGACCGTAATAGGTTGTTGTCTCAGTTACCATGTGCTGGCTTCTTAAAAGTAATTGTTGTGAGCTAACAAGGTTACGATAGCGCTCATTTTCTTTTCTACCAGCATAAGGTTTTAGGATGTTTATAACTTCTGAAATAGAACTTAGTGCCAATTTATCTGTTGTAGTCATCAGGTCTTTGTAATCATCTATTGATTTCCATCTTTCTTCAAATGATGACATATCAAAAGGACTAAATTCCCATGAGAGACAATCATCTATATATTTTTTTAGATCCTTTATTCGGAGTTGGCGGTTCTCAAATATCCTTCGTAAAAACTCACCTGGTGCAAGGCTAATAGAAACAGATGATTTCTCCATAGAATTAATTATTTCATAAGCTTTACTCCTAAAGCCAATAACACCCAGCTTGTTATAAAAAGGTTGAGTGCCATCAACATCATTAGCCAAAGTGTTCCAAGCTCTTTCAACGGTAGAACCTATAGCAATACATGCACGATAGAGAACTTTTTGGCTTTCAATATTGTCATCATTCAAACAATCTTGCATTTTAGCCTTCAGGGTTCCTTTGTACCAATCCGGGTCAGGTGTTTTTCCTCCCTCAATTTGAGAAACAAGATCTTCAATTTTTAGGTATTTAAGTAACATTTCTTGAAGATGTCTTTTCTGTGCCAAGTCATTGTACAACCCTAATGCTTCAAGATAATAACTTCTTGCGCTGTCACATTCAGCTATTAAATGAGATTGGCTGTCTGGATATTGTTGTACGGATTCTGTTATTTTTGCAACAAGCGAATCACCTTTCATTCTCGCATAGTGTGCTACTGCCAATTTAAACTCTGTATGTGATGACATGCTGGCGTTAAAATAAGCAGCAGCGGCATCAAGGAACATTTGTGCTCTAAACTCAAAGCTTTTTGTAGTATCAGAACTGGCAATCTCAGCCATATTATAAAGTTCTAATGGAGATGATCCGTCTTCTCCCTCTATAGTCGTTTGAGTCTTTGCATATTGTTCTACATCTTGAATCAGCATCCTACTAACAACTATATCGTGATTAGCACTTAGTTCATCTTGGTCACTGCGTTTGTCAGTGAGTTCAGAACTACCTTTGTGTGGGGCTTGTATTGATTGACGAAGATTAGATACAACTTTTTTGTTTTTTGGAAAAATATATTCTGCCCAATCTAAAGCTAAAGACGCTTCATTGATATTTCCAGACCTTACAAAGAGTCGTGCCAATGATATATACAGATGGCTTAAGTTATTGGGCTTAGTATCGTTTTGACTTTCGCTAAATGCTATAAGTACAGATAGAATTGTCTTGGCTTGTTCCGTATGGTCTAACGCTATTTCTGTATTAACAATTCTGTCCAAATAGCTCCTAAGATATTTTGGAGTAGGTTTCTGGGTCGTAATAACGTCATAAGATTTTGAAAGACACTCTTCTCTTTTCCCTTCTCGTATTAAGGAATCAAGTTCTTTCTCTATTTGTCTACATTCAGATTCTGGCATAATTGGCAAATCGTTAACCAGAATGCTGTTAGACTTTGCCGTCTTAATGATACTCAGTTTGAACTTTGGCTTTTCGGGCTTATATCCAAAGAGTGATTCTAAATTAACAGACCCAATAATATTGGGACCTGTAAGTTTTGACTTTTCTGAATCTGTAACAAACAATTCTGCGTTTTCATTTGGCTTAGTTAAAAGATCATCCTCGCTGCTGTCAGATTTTGTCCGACTATTTTCATTTGCATCTTGAGGATTAGCCAATTTAATTTTTTCCTTTATTTGGCGGATAATGGCTCTAGATTCGCTCTTTTTCGCAATAAGTCTAAAATAACCAATTATAGCATTAACATGCTGCGCCAATCTTGGGTTCGTGTCAATTTTTCGTATAGCACTTAGGAATCTATTACATAATTCTTGATACGTCATCTCAACAATAGAGAGGAAAAAGACATCTTTTTCAGAATTACCTATAAAGAAAAGTCTATCGCCCGCTTTATTATTCATCTTTGAAAAACCTAGTGGGGCAATACACGTTATAGATCTGCCACCATCTGAAATAGAATTAACACGACCTGTTGAACAATCCTGTATCGTTGCATTAGTTTCAGTAGTATCATCGATATTTATGCCCTCAAGTTCCATTATTTTATACACTAGATCAACTAGTTGAACGGAAAGAATGGATTGGTCAACTACTTCATGTGGTGTTAAAAGAATTGAAGTTATTGCACTATATTTTACTCTATAGATAGAGTCGTCCATCATCTTCAAATCTATATATGCTTTTCCTTTTTTCTGTACAATTCCGACTTTGAGTGTGCCATTAACCTCTATTTGTACATTGTCGCCTTTGGCAATATCAGCAGCAATTTCTGAATCATCACTAAAATCAAATCCACAATTAGGACAGAATTTTGCTGTTTTCGACAACAAACGTCCACAATCTGGACATGGCTTTAATGACGGACTTGAATTATTTAAATGACTACTTTCCTTTTCTATCCCATTTTCATTACTGAAACCATTTTTTACTGCCGCATATTCAAATATTTGTTGGGCAATACGTTGTAGGCGGATTCCTGGCCATTCTATTGGTTCATTATTTGCAGCAATTGTTACGATCGGCTTTGTTTCTTTAACTTGGTGAAAGCTAAAAACAACTCCGAATATATTAAAATAAAAGCATTTGCAATTTTTGTCATAATATACAGAAGTCTCATCAAATTTTTCTTGATTTGAAAGATAATATTCTGCAACTTTGTTAACGTTACTTTTAATATAGCTATAGTATAACGTTGATTTAAGATTGTCTCTTTTTATAGCAGCATTAAGTAAATTTAGTGCTGATACAATGAGAAATAGAGAGTCGGTACTATTTAGCAGAAAATTATTTATACAGCGAATTGCGCTATTAACAGCTTCTTCACTAATAGGCATACTTTCTCCATCGGCCAGTTGATTGTACAACTCCTCAATATGATTACTAACTTCACTCATAACTACATGCTATAATAGTCTTATTTTGCGCAAAGATACACATTATTCATTAGAAAAGAGCTAAAATCAGTAATAAAAAGGCTTGATAATAATCATTTTTAATATTTCCTGTTCATATTTGCAATACAATTGTTACCTTTGTACTGCTTTTGCAAGCTCATACTGGTCTGGAAGTAGGTATGACCATAATCTACCTACATAATTTTAATCATAATTCGATATGGATAAGATTGTATTTAACAATTGCAGTTTCAACAACAGCGTATTCATGGACAGTTAGATTGAGGTTATAAACTAGAAGCCTCAATCTAACAAGATGACTCAATATGAGAAATGGTGCTTAGGCATCATGGTAATGAGTCTAGTTGCTCAAATCATACAGATAATTCTTTGATTGAGTAGATAGTTCTTGGAGGGTTATCAAAGCCCTCCAAGTTTTTTATACTTAAAATTAACGCTTTATTTGGTACTTTACTTTTTTATTTGTACTTTTGCAGGCAAAATAAAGAAAATGTATTACATCTGGACGGACGAAAGCGATTCAACAGGCAAGTTTTATGCTAACTTCTATGGAGGCATACTTATAAAATCGGAGCATTACGAAGAAGTGTTCAGCAGATTGTCGACAGTTATTGAGGAAGTTGGACTTAAAGATGAAGAGATCAAGTGGCAGAAGGTGAATGACTACACAGAAGAACGCTACGAGAGAATTATGGACTGTCTATTTGACATACTCAGTGAAAGAAAGGCCAAGATAAGAATCTTTTTCCGACACCGTCAGTTTGAGGCATATAGTTTGAATAATGAGCAAAGAAGACATGAATATCAAATACTTTACTACCAGTTTATTAAGAATGACTTTGGACTGACATATAGTAATCCCACTGGCAAGGTCATCAGGGTAAGGTTGCTTATTGACGATATGCCACTAAAAGGCCCCGACAGAGATTCATTTCTTAAAGCCATCTACCATTTAAATGAATTGAGGACGTTCCAGAAGGCCAACATACACATCAACGATGGCGACGTCGCAGAAGTCAATTCAAAGAAACATTTACCACTTCAGGTGATGGATGTTGTCCTCGGTTCAATGTGCTATCGTCTGAATGACAAGCATAAGGAGCGTGGAATTGACGGAAAGCGTGCTAAGCGCAACATAGCAAAAGAGAAACTTTACATACACATTCGAAAGAGAATTTGGAATTTGTATCCAGGTTTTAACATAGGAATGACAACACCCATAGGTAATAAGAAAGATTTATGGGAACTTCCCTATTTACACTGGAACTTCGTTCCGAAATACTTTACGAAAAAAGAAGGGTTTACAAAACGTCATAAAACAGAAACAGCCCCGTACAACCTACACGAGTGAGCTACGTCAACGTAACCTTTCAGTTGCAAAGGACTTATTTCTAGTTGCAAAGTTACAACAATTTTTGGAATAAACAAATTATTTCAAGAAAAACTTGCTATTTATTATCAAAATAAGTGCCAATTTGTTTCCTTATTATCTCTTTTATCTGCTCACGTAATGACTGAGGGCTAATGACTTCAAGGTTCTCACCATAAAGAAGAATACGACCTCGCAATTCACGATTGGGTTCTATAATTAGACGAACTTCACCATACCATTGCCCATCATGCTCTCCATAAGGTAGTATTTCCTTTTGGGAATGATGAAAAGGTTTCGTTAAAAGTAATCCATGTTGATACTCAGTCTTAGTACGAATAATAACATCCTCGACCTTAGCTCCTTTTTCATGCGTAACACCTATTATGTTTTTAAAGTACTCCTGATAAAAACCTTTAGGGGCAGGGATGTAATCCACATCATTTACTTCACTGAGTTCACCAACAATTCTGTCCAAAGGTACATTGTATGCTTGGAATGGTTTTCTATCTGCCTCGCCAAACACAAACCATCTCCCATTATACTCTTTGAGGAATTGAGGATGGAATGTCAAAACAAATGGTTCTTGACCAAATCTCTGGTAAGAAAATCGCAAAACTTGCTTATTACTAATGGCTTTATTAAACACAGGCAAGAGATCCATATTCGTTAGGTCCTGTTCTAAGCTAGATTGTATTTGATTCATTCCGCTTTCAACTTCTCTTGTGGAATCCAGTAATAGTTGGGTGTTTTCAAAATAAGAAGAGAACCAACTTGATGGCAAAATGCCAGCAGAAGCCTTACAAAACTCGACATAGTCTTCAATCCTCTTTTGTTCTATAGCTTGTCGCTCAGCAGATAAAGGATCGTCTTTTTCTCCAACATAACGGAAAGCCTTACCTTTACCTGTTTTTCCATTATCCTCTATACATCCAGGACACATCTGCTCCAATGCTTTAATAAGTTATCCCTTTTCCTGCAAAGACATTCTTAGTAGCCATATTCATAACGTTTAGGATGTTGCAAATATATGAAAATAATCCAAAGGTTCCAAATCCGAACTGGACTTTTTTCTTTTTCAAATACAAACGGGGACACTTTCGCAACGCAAAAGCAGTGGTGTTGCGACTGAGAAGTGGCGTTTTGACAACTTTCGACTTAAGTCGTGAGGTCGAGAAGGGGGCGTTTTTCTGTTAGTAAAGTGTTGGTGTTAGAATGGTTAGGCTTTGCTATTAGGAATAAAAAACCACTATTGATTAGCTACACGGTAGCATTAAAACATAGGTTCACCGCTTAACAAAAGAACTAAGCGATAAACCTATGCTTTTCTTAAATTTAATGCATTTAAAATGCACAACAGGATACAATGTTATATCTCATTTCTTTGGTAGTTTCGATGTTTCCTTTTGCATACTTTTCTCATCTTTTGCAACAC
>Ga0265299_10002734_pt1 | contig 17740 bp, 11 predicted proteins | sample AusTroGonzalo_MG_4_FD_193485 | JGI IMG/M metagenome (GOLD analysis project Ga0265299, IMG submission 193485) | Bovine rumen microbial communities from tropical cattle in Woodstock, Queensland, Australia - Gonzalo_02 | ecosystem: Host-associated > Mammals > Digestive system > Stomach > Rumen ... | reverse complement strand
TTCCTTGGCCGACATTGCAAAGACGCAGGCCGCTATTGATCGATTGTATAGTATCCCTGCGATTCCGCAAGATCGAGTGAACAGTCTGAATCTGGAGTACCAGTTCAAAATCATCAACTATTTGGATACGGTGCCTTCCACCAATGAGACAGTCGCCATGCTGAACAGCACATATCAGAAAATCAAGGAGATACGTAACGAAAAAATGGACAGTTGGAAGAATGCTTTCAAGCTTGCATCTTATTTCAACAAACGTTACGATTATATGTACTCCCTCTCCCTGATGACCCCGTTCTTGGATGACCCGACCATTTCGGAAGATTTCATCTTCTCCTACGTCTCGTTGGCGGCGCATCGTGAGGAGACCTATTTGAGCGGATTATTCACCAAGGCCGTGTCGTTGGCGGCGGAGAAGAATGCTGTGCGTTTGTGCGGTTTGGTGGACAAGCTGCCCTCCTGCATCTTGGAGAATGAAGAGGCGAAAAAGATCATTTGCAAAGCATGCAACAAGTAGTTCGCTATTCGATTTTGGCTTTTAGCTTTTAGCTAATACGATAGAAACATGTTTATTTTTTAAGATATTCCTTAAGCAGTCTCGGAGAGATAACATTTTAATAACCCCACACAAGGCGGAGCCGCAGTGTGGGGTCAAGGTGTAGAATCATGAATGAAACAGTAAAGAATCCAGGAGAGAAAGACGAATTATACGAACATTTTCGATTTGAGGTCACGGCGGGGACGGAGATGCTCCGCATCGACAAGTATCTTTTCAATTTGATTGCCAACACGTCGCGCAACAAGGTGCAGCAGGCGGCGAAGGCGGATTGCATCATTGTGAACGGAAGTCCTGTGAAGCAGAACTACAAGGTGCGCCCGGGCGATGTGATTTCCGTGCTGATGCCCAATCCGCCCAACGACACCGAGATTCTGCCAGAGAATATCCCGTTGAACATTGTTTACGAAGATAAAGACCTGCTGATTGTCAACAAGGAGGCCGGCATGGTGGTGCATCCGGCTTACGGCAACTACACTGGCACGCTTGTCAATGCGCTCTATTACTACCTTCGGGACCAAAAGTTGGAGGATGGCAGCCCGATGAAACCATTGCTGGTGCACCGTATCGACAAGAACACCTCCGGGTTGTTGGCGGTGACCAAGAACGAGCTGGCGCAGATGCGCTTGGCCAAGACCTTTTTCGACCACGACCTCGAACGCCGTTACTGGGCGTTGGTGTGGGGGGATATGGAGGAGGATTCCGGGACGATTGTGGGCAACGTGGGACGAAACCCGAAAGACCGCATGGTGATGACCGTATTTCCTGAGGGTAGTGACCAGGGCAAACATGCGGTCACGCACTGGCGTGTGGTGGAAAGGTTCGGCTACGTGACGCTGATAGAGTGCCAGTTGGAGACTGGCCGCACCCACCAGATCCGTGTGCATCTGCAGCATATCGGTCACCCGCTTTTCAACGATGAGGCTTACGGCGGAAACCGCATTCTTAAGGGCACCACTTTCACGAAATACCAGCAGTTCATCCGGAATTGTTTCAGTTTGATGCCGAGGCAGGCACTGCACGCCAAATCGTTGGGTTTCAAGCACCCGATCACCGGCCAGAACATCCAGTTCGAGTCGGAGTTGCCGGAGGATTTCGATGCGGTGCTGGAAAAGTGGCGGGGCTATGGGAAAAACGCGGCGAATACATTATAGGATATTGGAACCTCACGGAAGCTTATGCGTTATTTTATCCATTTGGCATACAATGGGTTAGCTTTTTTCGGTTGGCAGATCCAACCGAACCATCCGTCAGTGCAGGAGACGCTGGAAAACTGTCTCTCGCTGCTGTTGCGCGAGCCGCGCGTCTCCATCACTGGTTGCGGCCGCACTGACACAGGCGTGCATGCCAGTTCCTATTACGCCCATTTCGAAACGGAAGCGCACTTCACTTCTGATGAATGCCGACAGTTGGTGCATAAGCTCAACAACTTCCTGCCCAAGGAGATTGTCATCTTCGACCTTTTTGAGGTGGCCCCCGATATGCACGCCCGATTCGATGCCGAAAGCCGTACTTACAAATATTATATATGTACGAAGAAAAATCCGTTCAAGCAGCAGTTCGCCTACCATTACCATCGGAAATTGGATGTGGGGAAGATGAACGAAGCGGCGGCATTACTTCTTCAAAATGAGGATTTTACCAGTTTTTCGAAAGTGCATACGCAGGTCAACAACTTTATCTGCCATGTTACTGAAGCGCATTGGGATATGAAAGATGACGAGCTGCTCTTCACCATCACGGCGAATCGGTTCCTGCGCAACATGGTGCGGGCCATCGTCGGCACCTTGCTTGAAGTCGGTGTGGGGAAAATCTCCGTGCAAGGTTTTCAAGATATTATAAACCAGAAAGATAGGTGTGCGGCGCGAACTTCCGCTCCCGCACATGCACTATTTTTGACGGATGTGCGTTATCCTCAATTAAGAATGAAGAATTAAGAATTAAGAATGATGTAACGAAAGCCTCCAATATATTAAACATTATTCCTTGAGCAGCCCCGAAGGGGCAAGAAGCTCGGTAGAGCTCAATAACCCTACATAAGGCGAAGCCGCAATGTGGGGCGATGATCCGGAACAAGGCGAAGCGCAATGTGAGGTTAGTACGATAACAGAGAAAAGCAAAGAAACGATGAGAAAAGCGTTATATTCGATATATGTAGTAGTAATCACGGCGGCGATATCCCTCACCCTCCCTTCCTGTCAACGCAACAACAACGCCGAAGCACCGTTGGAGTTCTCGGCGGATACAATCATGTTCGACACGGTTTTCACCACGGTTACGTCGAGCACGCGTACCTTCACCGTGCGTAATACGACAGGCTCCTCCGTGGAGGTGGATATCGCATTGGCGGGCGGGAAGCAGTCCTACTACAGCATCAATGTGGATGGGGTGTCGGGAACCGATTTCCGCAACGTGGAGATTCCCGCACACGACAGTATCTTCGTCTTTGTGAAGGTCAACATCAACCCCACAGACCAGAATTTGCCCTACTTGGTGACGGATTCCATTATGTTCTATCAGAAAAACCGCATCCAGTCGGTGCAATTGGTGGCTTTCGGGCAGGACGCGCATTTCATCGTTCCCGACCATACGGGCGGCAGTCTGCACTATAACATTGTGGCGCATGAACACGAGCACATACATTGGACCAACGACAAGCCATGGGTGATTTACGGATGGGCGGTGGTCGATTCGCTGGGCAAGCTCACCATCGACCCCGGCACGAAAGTGTATGTCCACAATGGAGGCGGCATCTGGGTCTATCGTTACGGTAACATCCACATCAACGGCACGTTGGATGAACCTGTGACCATTACGGGCGACCGGCTGGAATCTTTCTTCGCCAACGATTATGCCCAATGGAACGCGTTATGGATTAACGAAGGCAGTGATGACAACCTCATCGAGAACGCCATTATCTCCAACAGCTCTTACGGCATTCATTTGGAAGCACTTACGGAATATACCGGCAACAAAACCATCATCAACAATTCGGTAATCCACAATAACCAGGTGGTGGGCGTGAGAGCGGAAGGAGCCGCATTGGAGATGAACAACTGTCAGGTGAGCAATAACGGGACTTACGGACTTGCCCTATGGGTAGGCGATTTTACTCTTAACCACGTGACGGTGGCCAACTACTTCACGCAATCTGTAAGAAAGACCCCCGCTGTGGCACTGACGAACTACTTTGTCAAGACTGAAGTCATTGCCGGAAATGCAGTTAACGTTTCTTACGTTGGCGACGCCAATGTCACGTTCAACAACTGCATCATTTATGGCGCGTTGCAGAACGAGTTTGTCACGGACTCCAAAAACGGTGCGGAGTTGAATTATACTCTCCATAACTGTATCGTGAAGAAGGATTCCATCAACAACGGGCATTTTATAAACTGTTTCAACGCAAATCCCAAGTTTATAGCCACATACGGACAGAATTACAACATCGAGGAGACTTCTCCCGCGATTGATGCGGGCATGGAAGGCCTTGGTATCACCACCGACATCCTCGGACGCCCCCGCAACGGTATTCCTGACATTGGTGCGTACGAGTACTATCCGATCCCGGAAGAAAAGGTGGCGAGATGGTGAATCACGGTGTAGGGACGCAAAATTTTGCGTCTCTACGAACACATCAGCGAAAATATAAGCATGTACCGTAATCTATTGCCTGTTACCTGTTCACTGTTGCCTAAAAAATTGTATCTTTGCCGCTCAAATTTGAAAATCAATCAAGATGAGCGTTGAATTATCAGAACAGGAAATCATCCGCAGAAAGAAATTACAGGATTTGCTCGACTTGGGCATCAATCCCTATCCCGCCGCCACCTACGAGGTGAACGCCACTACTGCTGAAATCCTCGAAAAATTCCCGAAGGACAACAGCCTTTTCCAAGAGGTGAGCATCGCCGGACGTATTATGAGTCAGCGTATTATGGGTGCTGTCTCTTTCTACGTGCTGCAAGATGCCGTGGGTAAAATCCAAGTGTATGCCAAACGTGACGAGATTTGTCCAGGCGAGGATAAAACGATGTATAACAACGTGTTCAAGAAATTGGACATTGGTGATATTATTGGCGTGAAAGGTTTCGTGTTCACCACGCAGACTGGCGAGATCAGCATCCATGTGAAGGAATTCACCATCCTTTGCAAGTCGGTGTGCCCGCTGCCCATCGTCAAGGAGAAGGACGGCGTGGTCTATGACGCGTTCCAGAATCCGGAGCAGCGTTATCGTCAGCGCTACATCGATCTTATCGTGAACCCGCATATCAAAGATACGTTCATCAAGCGCACGTTGTTGGTCAACACCATGCGTAGCTACTTGAACGAGAAGGGTTATCTCGAAGTGGAGACCCCGATTCTGCAACCGCTTTACGGCGGTGCGGCGGCCCGTCCTTTCAAAACCCACCACAATACTCTCGATATGACGCTCTATCTGCGTATCGCTGACGAGCTTTACCTGAAGAAGCTGATTGTGGGCGGTTTCAATGGTGTGTATGAGTTTTCCAAGGACTTCCGCAACGAGGGCATGGACCGTTTCCACAACCCCGAGTTCACCCAGATGGAGCTGTACGTACCGTACAAGGACTACAACTGGATGATGGACACGGTGGAGGAGATGGTCGAGAGAATCGCCCTTGCACTGCATGGCGACACCAAGGTGCAAGTCGGTGACAATCTTATCGATTTCAAACGCCCGTGGAAACGCTACACCATGTTCGAAGCCATCGAGCATTTCACCGGCACCGACATTTCGGAGATGACCGAGGAGCAGCTCGCCGCCTTCGCCAAGACGCAAGGTGTGGAGGTGGACAGCACCATGGGCAAGGGCAAGCTCATCGACGAGATTTTCGGCGAGACCTGCGAGTCGAAGCTCATTCAGCCAACCTTCATCTATGATTATCCTATCGAGATGTCGCCGCTTACCAAGAAACATCGCAGCAAACCTGGCCTTACCGAGCGTTTTGAGGCGATGTGCAACGGTAAGGAGATCTGTAACGCCTATTCCGAGCTCAATGATCCCCTTGATCAGCGCAAACGTTTCGAGGATCAGCTGGAGCTTGGCAAACGTGGCGATACGGAATCCATGGTTTTGGACGAAGACTTCTTGCGTTCTCTCGAAATCGGTATGCCACCGACCGCCGGTCTGGGTATCGGCATCGACCGTCTGGCGATGATCATGACCAATTCGCCGTCTATACAGGATGTGCTCTTTTTCCCGCAGATGCGTCCGGAGAAGAAACAGGAGGTCAGCAAGGATGAGGAATTCACCGCTTTAGGCATGGATGCCGCATGGATTCCCGCGCTTCGGAAGCTTAACATCAACACGTTGGAGCATCTGAAGCAGGCCAATCCGAACAAGCTGCTGAACGACCTCGGAGGTTTGCGGAAGAAGTTGAAACTCGACATTCCCGCCGCCACATTGGAGGCAATCAAAGGCTGGATAGAAAAGATTGGTTAATGATATTCAATGGGTTGGCGGTTTCGTCAACCCATAATTTTACTATTTTTGCCGCATCACTCGTGATGTAAGTTAGCGTTAGGGAATACTATGGAACTTATTGATGTTATTGCCTTTATTGAGCCGAAAGAGACGATTATAGGTTCGCCCGAAAGCCAGATTGCCGAGTTGGCTATCGATAGCCGGAAGGTGATTCATGCGGAGCGCACCCTTTTCTTTGCCATCGAGACGGAGAAGAACGACGGGCATCTGTATGTGCGCTCTTTGTATCAGGCTGGTGTTCGTAACTTTGTGATTACCAAAGTGATGAATGAGTTTGCTCAGTGCGTTGAGGCAAATTTCCTTTTTGTGGAAGATTCGGTGGAAGCCCTTCAGCAGCTCGCCCGCCGGCATCGTCAGCAGTTCCATTATCCCGTGATTGGTATCACAGGCAGCAACGGCAAGACCATTGTCAAAGAGTGGTTGTCGATGATGCTTTCCGAGAAATACAACGTGGTGAAGAGCCCCGACAGCTACAATTCGCATCTCGGAGTGCCACTCTCCGTTTGGAAAATGTCGGCCGACCATGATATTGCCGTCTTCGAGGCGGGGATTTCCAAACCCAACGAAATGCGGGTTCTGGCCGATATCATTGAGCCTACCATCGGTATCTTGACCAATATTGGCGCGGCGCATGCGCAGTATTTCCAAAGCAATGTTCGCAAGATCATTGAGAAACTGAAACTTTTCCAGCATGTGGAAAAGTTGGTCTATCATAATGATAACGAAGAGTTGAATATGGTGTTGCAACTTCCCGAATATGAGTGCATTAACAAGATTTCTTGGGGAGACAAGCGCAGCGACTATCCTGTGAGTATGCGGTCGGATGCGTCCGGTGGAACGATTATTTCGCTTGCTGGATTTGATTATACGGTGCCGTTCATTGACAGCGCTTCGTTAGAAAACGCCGTCCATGTTATGGTAACCCTGCTGATGACAGGTTTCCAGCCGGAGGAAATCAACCGGAACCTGAACCGACTTTCGCACATCAGTATGCGGCTGGAAATCCTGCAGGGTCTGAACCATTCGGTGATCATCAACGACACCTATAGCCTGGATGTCAATTCACTGTCTGCCGCTCTCAACTTCCTTGACACTCAGACGCAGATGCCGAAGAAAACGCTGGTACTTTCCGATTTTGAGCAGGTGGGAGATCTGACGGAGGAAGATTTCCGGCATCTTAACCAGGATCTTCATCGCCATCATATCACCAAGTTAGTGGCAGTCGGTAGTTCGTTTGCGCATCATCGCGACCTGTTCGATGTGAGTGAGGTGCTTTGTTTTCCTGACACGGCAGCCCTGTTGGAGCATATTTCCGATTTGCAGATCTCATACGAAATCGTGCTCGTCAAAGGGGCGCGAAATTTCCACTTTGAGCAGATTGTCAAGGCGTTACAGCATAAAACCCATTTAACCATCATGCAGGTGAATCTGCCTGCGTTAGCCTATAACCTGAATTATCACCGCAACCTTCTGCGTCCCGACACCAAGATGGTGGCGATGGTGAAGGCGTCGTCATACGGTTTGGGTGATGTGGAACTTGTAAATACGCTTATAGATCAAAGAATTGATTATCTGGCGGTTGCCTATACCGATGAGGGTGTTCGCTTGCGCAAACGTCGGATCAACACGCCGATTATTGTCCTTGGCGCGGAGGCGCACAGTTTCGAGGTGATGGTGAACCACCGCCTTGAACCGGAGATTTTCAATTTTTACTACTTGCAGCAGCTGGAGGAGGTTTTGTCTCGTCATCCGGAAATCACCCAGTTCAACATTCACATTAAGGTGGATACGGGAATGCACCGCTTAGGCTTTGATTTACAGGATCTTCCCCGTCTGATTGATATTGTCAAAAGCAATCCGAAGCTGCATATTGCATCGGTGTTCTCTCATCTTGCCGCTGCCGAGGATCTTGCCGAGGATGCCTTTACCCGTCGGCAAATTGCCCTTTTCGGGCAGATGACTGATGTGCTCTGCTCTGCATTCGACTACAAGATTCTGCGGCATATTCTCAATAGTGCCGGCATCATCCGTTTTCCGGAGGCTCAGTTCGACATGGTGCGCCTCGGCATTCAGCTTTATGGCTGCACCGAAATCCCTGAGAAGGCAACCGAGTTGCATAACGTGGTGACCCTCAAGACGGTCATTACCCAAATCAAGCAGATTCCGGCAGGCGAGTCCATCGGCTATAACCGTTCCTGGCGGTTGAAACACGACTCTCAGGTCGCGATTATTCCTATCGGGTATGCGGACGGTTATCCCCGCGAGCTTAGTAACGGAAAAGGGAAAGTGCTTGTGCAAGGGCAGAAAGTCCCGGTCATTGGGAAGGTGTGCATGGACATGTGCATGCTTGACATCACAGGCCTGCGCGTGCATGAGGGTGATGAGGTCATTGTCTATGGCGAGGGCAATACTGTTTCGGAGATGGCAGACGCGGCGGGGCTGATCAGCTATGAACTGATGACCCGTATTTCACAGCGAGTCCCCCGGGTTTATGTTCAAGAATAATGAGATGTTCTGGCAGAATGCGAAAGCATCCTCGCCAATAAACAGTATGTTTTCAGGGATTTCCACGCTTTCGAGTCGGGCGCAACCGAGAAATGCCCCTTTCCCGATTCGTTCCAACCCTTTGGGCAGGTAGATTTTGCGCAAATTCAAGCAGGCTGCAAAAGCGTACTCCTCGATGGTTCGCAGCCCGTCGGGAAGTACAATGCTTTCGATGGCGGAACCTAAGAAAGCACCTGATTCAATGGTAGTTACCGTGTCTGGAAGAATCACTGTTTGAAGGGCTGTGCCCAAGAATGCTCTCGATTCGATGGTCGTCAGCCCATCTGGAAAAGAAGTGACTTCTTGATTTCTGAAATAGGTGATGTAAGGAAATCTTCTTTTTCTCATATCCTTTTTTTGTGCTTGGTGAATGTTTATATACATGAAGAAAGTGGAGCATACCATTCACAGTATCCTCAGTGTAGGGCTTGAACCGTCCCTTTTTATGCAAGATACGGATGAATGAGCCCCACCTAAGTAATTGGCAATTAATGCAATAATTAGGCAAGCTCGATTCACAGTATCCGTGCATACTTCGTGAGTGGTTCAAGTTCACACTGACGGATAAGCGAAATGCGCTTTCTTCTCAATAAAGATGCCCTGCATCGACGTGAAGATTCACGTCGCTACCGAACAACGCGGCAAATGTACAATTTTTTTGGTTGGTAAGTACAATGCAAAAAAAGCGTGTCGAATCCGACACGCTTTTTCTTGAATAATGATCAGCGCGAAATTATTTCGCTTCGATGTTTTTGCCACAGTCACGGACAATCATCCGATACCAGTTGTCAGGCCATTTGGGCTGATCCGGGAACACGACCTGAGGCTTTTCGTTTCCGTTTGTGACAAACCTGCCGTTCTCTTCTTTTTTGACATTTCCATCGTGATATTTAACTAACAAATATTCAAACAGATGATTCCATTCTTGGCAGACTTCCCGTGACGCTTGATTGGAATATCTGTTAAGCTCTTTGCGGGCTGCTTCGGGATTTTGGTTGCACAATTCCTTCATTTTGGCTGACATATTGTTGATGTCGTTCACGAATTTGCCTTCCCATTTTGCCTGCTTCTCGTTCACGTGCTTGATCATATCGGAATAGCGGGTATAAACGAAGTTGCTGACTTTTGTGAAGGTCCAGAAAGCGGAAGAGGGGGAGTATTCCACCATAGAGCCGTTGCCTTCCTTGAACTCTTTCGGGATTTCGGTGATACCGCAGAACATCGGCACAAAGCAGTTGGAACCGGCATCGTCAACACCGAACCAGTAAACGCCGCCGAACATATCGGGCAGCCAGTTGCGGCATTGTGCAACAAACACGAAACCAGTCTGTTGCGTGGCAGTGGCGCGTTCGTGGATATAGTTCTTTCCATCTACAGACCAGGTCATCGGGCGCCAACGGTAAGGGCAGGCGTACGGGCCAGCACCGAGATCCTTGGTCATGTCCATGGTTGTGCCTTCGTAATGGTCGCGCATCATCTTCATCATGAATTGAGCGTCAATTTGGCTCTTGTTTGCGGGTTTGATCCAAAGCGGGAAGCGGTGTTTGAGGTTGTCGCCACGCGCATAATCCTCATATTTAGCCATTTCCGCAGGGTTGCAGTGGTTGAAGAATGCCCAAACGCGAGCCTCGCAGAAGCGGGCACCGTCGAAGTTGATGGGATTGTAGGTGTCGCAGAAGCTGAAATCCGCATCAGGAGCAGTTTTCGGGTCTTTGGGGTAGAGCCCTTTCAGACGGGCGAAGGAGATGACATCCGCAGAATAGACGGTCTCCACTGAGGGGAGGAAAATCTTGTCCAACTCCTTGTTCGTGATGGAGATTTTGCCGTCGCGCAGCGGGAAAGTAGAGATGCGTGATTGGTTGGCGTGACCGGAAATGTATCCGTCGGGAATGCGGCGTGCCACCCAAACGGCACCGTTGCTCCAACCCTTCACGACCTTGCCCTTCGCGTCAAGCATCTTCTCTCCTTTGCCGATCAAATCCATTACCCATGCCTCGTTGGGATCCACAATGGAAAAGGACTCGCCCTCGCTGGCATATCCGAATTCATCCAACAGCTCCGACATCACCTTGATGGCCTCGCGGGCGTTCTTTGCGCGTTGCAGCGTGATGTAGATCAGAGAACCGTAGTCTATGAGCCCTTGCCCTTGTTCCAATTCGTGAATACCTCCGTATGTGGTCTCGCCAATGGCTAACTGGAACTCGTTCATGTTGCCGATAACAGAGTATGTATGAGCAACTTGTGGAATTTTGCCAAGCTTCTTGCCCGTATCCCATTCGATGATATCCATCCAGGAGCCGGCAGGATAATCCGCCGCCGGACGATAGTATAACTCACCGTAAAGTTGGTGAGAATCAGCGGCATACGTCAAGAAACAGGAACCGTCCTTGCTGGCCCCTTTCGTGACGATGAAATTCGTGCAGGCTATAGCACTTCCAAATGCCAGCAAGCAGCACAATAAGGTGAATACAAAATTTTTTCTCATAAATCTTCTATTTGGTTTGTAATTATTATTCGATAAATGCGTGGCAAAGGTACAATTTTTGAAGACACGAAAGAATAATATGTGTATTTTTGCACCCAACATATAGAATCTTATATTCAGTCAAGCAAAGTTAATCTAAAACTTTTTCATAATGAAGAAATTAGGTCTTGTTTTTGTCGTATTATTCTTGTTGTCAAGCTTTTATGCTTGTGAAAAGGATCAATTGGGGGTATATAACCCTAAAATGAAAATCGATAAAATCTATAACGAAAAAGATGGACGGTATTTGCTGGAACAGTGGCAGTGGAACGATAAGCTGCTGTCCAAAATCGATTTCTACCGCTCGAACGAATCGCTGAAAGCTACTCACACCTATCTTTATGATGAGAATCGCCTGACACGGGTTCAGATGGAAGGGTCCTACTCCGATTTTATTTACGACGGAAAGGAGTTGAGAACCATCAATACCTATACCGGAAGCCAACTTCTCGAGACCTATCAATTATCCTTCAAAAAGGATAAGCTGTCGCATATATCGATCAAAAGGTCGGCAAAGGGCGGCACTGATTCCGATTTGATGTCGTTTTTCATCCCAGGCAGCGACCATCTCTCCCTTAGCCGGCCGTCATCCTCAGAGAGCAAAGGTGAAAACTACGACTATTCGGCCGCAGAAATGGATTTCGTCTGGGATGGGGATAATGTGCAGTATCTGAAAATGTCCATTACCCGCCCTGACAGTATCCAACATTTAACGTTCTCATACGTTTATGATGATAACATGAATCCCAAACACGGTTTTCTGTCCCTGTACCCTATCCAATCGATCTTGAATGACGAGCCACAATATCAATTATGCAGTAAAAACAATATTGTGAGCGTTATGGTGACTGATGAATACGACATTTTTTCCAAGACAGAATCTTTCACCTATTCGTATGAGTATTACAAGAACTATCCGACCAAAGTTTATCACACCTTTTTGAATAAGGAAACTTGGATGCAGGATAGTACGTTGATATATTCGTATATATATCTGTATTAGTATGTTAGCTTTTTTGGCTGAGCTGAATTCGCATCGTCGTACCTTGGTCGATGACAGATGATTTCACGAACAGCTTGCCTTTGTGGTAGTTGTTGATGATGCGTCTGGCGAGGGTCAGCCCCAGTCCCCATCCTCTGCTTTTTGAGGTATAGCCTGGGGAGAAAATCCGTCGCTGCATCTTTGCCGGAATTCCCTTTCCGGTGTCCGTCACATCAATGAAGACCTTGTTTTTTTCCTCTGTGATGGAAATGGTGATGCTGCCCTTGCCGTTCATGGCATCGGCGGAATTCTTGCACAGGTTTTCGATCACCCACTCGAACAGCTGGCGGTTTAAGGGCAACACAATCGGATGGTCGGGTTTATCGAAGGTGATCTTCACCATTGAGGAGATGCGGGTTTGCAAATAGTTCGTGAAGTCGTCAATGATGGGCACAATGTCGGTTTCCTCCAGAACAGGTACGGAACCGATTTTCGAGAATCGCTGTGCGATGGTTTCCAAACGATGGACATCTTTGCTGATTTCCTTTGGAATCGACTGATCTACAGGCATCTCCTTCAGTAATTCCGTCCAAGCCATCAGCGACGAAATGGGTGTCCCCAGCTGGTGAGCCGTCTCTTTCGACATGCCCACCCAGACGCGGTTCTCTTCCGAACGTCGCGTTACGCTGAACAGCAGGTAGGCGATGAGGACGAAGACGAAAATGATACCGTATTGGATGTAAGGAAACAGTCGCAGTTGCTTCAGCACGGTCGATTCTTCGTAAAACACATAACATTTGCCGTGGTCGAGCCAGTCCAACACGATGGGTTCGTTCTCTTCCCGCATCTTCTCCAATTTCGCGTTCACTTTGAACGGGGCGTTAATGATGGACGAATCAATGTTGCCGGCCGCGACGACATTGATTTGTGTGCTGTCGGTGATGATGACGGGTACCGATGCCGAATTGATGACGGTTTCTTCGAAGAAAGATTCCAAAAGATTGTCAATCATCTCCCGGAAATCACCGTAAATATGAGAGTTTTTGTAATAAACCATCACGTAGTCGCGATGGTAGTAGGAAAGTTTCAGACTGTCGAATTCGAGGATGGCATCTCCTAACTCACGGATGTTGCGCATTCTTAAAATGCTGTCCGGCAGATTGATAGCGGCATCTATGTCACCCGTTCGGCTGGCAATGATGGTAGGTACCGTCTTGTTGGCGGATATGATGTCCTGGTAAAAGGTGATGTCTTCGTATAGGGAGGCTTCGGCCACTTTCTTCACCGCTTTGGCGAAAATAGAGGCTTGGTTGCCTTCCTCAATGCGTATGGAGTCGAAAAACCGCTCTGTCTCGTTGATGATTTGCGTCTTGTAGGTAATGGCACCCGCCCAGATTTCGATACGCTGGCGTTCTTCTTGGGCGATTTTCTTGATCAGATTGTTGGAATAGATGATGATGGCCGTGAAAATTGCCACGGCAGAAGCGAATAGAAGCCATTTCAAGAACGGTTTTCGCAGTCTGTTCATTGTTTAGTGGCTGTCGGCGGCAGACAAAAGCTTGTCGATGATTTGCTCGACAGTGATACCTTCGGCTTCCGCTTTGTAGTTTTTGATGATTCTGTGACGCAGAATGTTATAAGCCACGGCGCGAATGTCCTCAATGTCGGGTGAGTATTTGCCGTTGAGCACCGCGTGTGTGCGTGCGCCGATGATGAGGAACTGCGATGCACGAGGACCTGCACCCCAGGAGAGGTAGTCGGTTGCCCATGCGTGTGCACCGGAGGTGCCTGGACGGGTGAGCGTGGAAAGGTTCACCGCATAACGATAGACGTTTTCGGGGATGGGTATCCGTTGCAGGAGCTTTTGGTAGAAGAGGATCTCTTCCACCGTGAGCACGCGTTTCGGCTCCACCATGTCTCCATGGATGGTGCGTTTCACGATTTCTTCCTCTTCCGCCTTGCTCGGGTAGTCCAAAAGGATGTTGAACATGAAGCGGTCTTGCTGTGCCTCGGGAAGAGGGTATGTTCCTTCTTGCTCGATGGGGTTTTGCGTGGCCAACACGAAGAAAGGCTTCGGCAGTTCGTAGGTGGTGCCGTTCATACTCACCGAACGCTCCTGCATGGCTTCGAGCAGCGCAGATTGCGTTTTGGGAGGCGTACGGTTGATCTCGTCAGCCAACACGATGTTCGCAAAGATAGGGCCTTTGACAAACTTGAAGTTGCGGTTATCATCCAGAATCTCGGCGCCCATGATGTCGGAAGGCATCAAGTCCGGGGTGAACTGGATACGGTTGTATGTCATATCCACTGCTTTGGCTATCGTGGTGATCATCAAGGTCTTGGCTAGGCCAGGCACACCGATCAGCAGGGCATGGCTGCGGCTGAACATTGCCATTAGCACATTTTTCACCACATCGTCTTGCCCAACAATCACCTTGGCGATTTCCTCGCGCAGGGTTTTGTATTTGTCTACGAATGCTTCTATCGCTTCAATGTCTGTTTTATTCTCTAAATCCATATTTGTAAAAAGTTCAATGTTCAAAGTTTCAGGTTTCAAAAGACTGGTCACACGTCACACGACACACGTCTTCTTACGGGATCTGCCATTTAGTAACGAAAGGACAATATTTGTATTGTTCAGAAATTTTAATATTGGTTACTTTCACTTTTTCGAGTACCCATTTTTCCAGAGCATCGAATTTTTTCTGCTCCAGAGCTGCGTTTTTGATCAGGTCGTAGTCTTCCACCAGATTGGCTTTGTGTTCTAACACTTTTTCTTTCAGATAGATAAGCCGATAGGCCATAATGCCGTCGTCGTTTACAAAGGGGACGCATTCCGAGTATTCTCCGGGTATGAGTTTGCTGATGGTAGTGTAGGTCGCCTCGTCAAGCGATTGGCGGTCGAAGGAGAGGGAGTTGTTATAGGGGTTCACCACCATGCCGCCGTTGAGGCGTGTTTTGCCTTCGGAATAATTTTTAGCGGCCTGTTCGAGGGTGAGGTTTTCATCGATGATGATTTTGCGCACGCTATCCAAATAGGTGATGGCGCGCACCTGTTCGTCTGTGGAGGGTTTGGGTTGTATGAGAATGTGCGCCACATGTATGGATTCACCGCGCCTTTCGATCATTTGGATGATATGGTACCCGGCTTGGGTTTTCACAACTTGGGAGATTTCCCCGGTTTTGAGATTGAAGGCCACTGCTTCAAACTCCGGATAGAGGGAACCGCGTTCCACAAATCCGAGGTCGCCACCTTTGGAGGCGCTTCCCGGGTCGTCAGAGTATAGTCGGGCCAACGCTCCGAATCTTTCGCCGCGCAGCACGCGTTCGCGATAGCTGGTCAGCCGTTCTTTCACGGCTGAAACCTCCTCGTCGCTGACGGGCGGGATTTTAACGATTTCGCCGAATTGGTAGGTGGTGCTGACCAAGGGCATGCTGTCGGGGCCGATTTTCGAAGCGAACTGGTTGACTTCCGACGGGGTGATGGTGATGCCGCCCGTGATGCTCGACTGCACTTGCTCGATCAGGGCTTGTTCGTACATCATCTCGCGCATCTCTTTCTTGATGTCCGCCATCGACTTGTTGAAATAGTTCTCGATGAACTTCACGTCGCCTCCGGTCTGTTGCAGGAAGTAGGATATGCGCATGTTCAGCCGGTAGTCCACCTCTTCGTCACTTACTTCAATACTGTCGAGTTCCGCTTGGTTGACCATCAGTTTGTTGTAAACCAGGTCTTCCAAGAGGGTGCAGTAGATCTCGTCGGGGTTTTCCACCGTTTTGTACTGGGCGGTGTAGTCTTTGAAACGTTTTTCGATGTCGGAGCGCATGATGATGGATTTGCCGATTACGGCCACGATGCCGTCGATCGACGTGCCTCCATTCTGAGCGTATCCGCAGAGCAGGGCACCCAGCAGCAGGGATATCAAGAGTGTTCTTCTCATACTTTCCTCATTTTGTCGCACTATAAAAAAGTGTGCGAAAATACAAAAAAAAGAAGACCAACGCCTTCTTTTTCCTACAATAATCCCGTTTTGTTCGGATTATTTTCTGCCCAGACTTTCATCAGACACGGTGAGTTTCTTTCTGCCTTTAGCTCTGCGTGCGGCCAGCACCCTGCGGCCGTTAGCCGTGGACATTCTCTCACGGAAACCGTGTTTATGTCTGCGTCTCGTGTTCGAAGGTTGGTACGTTCTTTTCATATCTATACTGTTTTTTACCTTTATTTTTTTTGGACGGCAAAAATACACTTTTTTTCTTTTCAACAAGCTATTCTTGAAAAATATTTTTTTGCGTGCCTCAACAGAAATCTCATGCTTTATAAATTTAAAATTGTATATATATTAATAATGTATATTTTTATATTTGCAAAAATCACATGTCGAATAATTTGTAAATGAAAGATATTCAGCAAGATACAAGCGTATATTTTTGCTAAATATCAGATTAACAAACAGTTGTTAATAATATACCTGAAAAAATATCCGATCCGAAGGACTTGAGATTCGATTTTTGCGCCACTTTTCCAAAAATCTGCGAAATTTTCCAGGATTTTAGTCGCAGAAAGGTGCGAAAAATGCGGAAAAGTACATAAAAATTCACATGACTCAAAATATAACACACAGATAATCAATAATATAGGCTCTTCGAAAAAAAAATAAAAAAAAGTGCGATACGTGTGATGAGTATAATGAAAAAATTCTATTTTTGCAATCCCAAACGACAACGACACGGGACGACATGAAGAGAGGGGTTGTCAACAGGGGAATGTTCATTGAAAGAATGAAAGAATGTAGCAAATACTCAAGAGATAGGAATTTGAGATTCGCAAGCGATAAGGCCAGGACAGACACTTAAAATAAAAGACATTAATTATTATGGAGAGTTCGATCCTGGCTCAGGATGAACGCTGGCGGCAGGCTTAATACATGCAAGTCGAACGGTAAGGCCGAGTGCAGCAATGCACAAGGTACACGAGTGGCGCACGGGTGCGTAACGCGTATGCAACCTGCCCCCAACCGGGACAAAACAGCTGGAAACGGCTGCTAATATCCCATGGTCATGCGGAAGGGCATCCTTCTGCATGTAAAGATTCATTGGTTGGGGATGGGCATGCGTATTATTAGGTAGTTGGCGGGGTAACGGCCCACCAAGCCGACGATGATTAGGGGTCCTGAGAGGGTTAACCCCCACACTGGAACTGAGACACGGTCCAGACTCCTACGGGAGGCAGCAGTAGGGAATATTGGGCAATGGAGGCAACTCTGACCCAGCCATGCCGCGTGAAGGAAGACGGCCCTATGGGTTGTAAACTTCTTTTGCCGCAGAGTAAACCCGGTCACGTGTGGCCGGTTGAGAGTATGCGGCGAATAAGTATCGGCTAACTCCGTGCCAGCAGCCGCGGTAATACGGAGGATACAAGCGTTATCCGGATTTATTGGGTTTAAAGGGTGCGCAGGCGGACCGTTAAGTCAGGGGTGAAAAGTTGGGGCTCAACTCCAATCGTGCCCTTGATACTGGCGGACTAGAGTGCGATAGGCGTGGCCGGAATGTGATGTGTAGCGGTGAAATGCTTAGATATGTCACAGAACACCGATCGAGAAGTCAGGTCACGAGTTCGCAACTGACGCTCATGCA
>Ga0265299_10002733_pt1 | contig 17748 bp, 10 predicted proteins | sample AusTroGonzalo_MG_4_FD_193485 | JGI IMG/M metagenome (GOLD analysis project Ga0265299, IMG submission 193485) | Bovine rumen microbial communities from tropical cattle in Woodstock, Queensland, Australia - Gonzalo_02 | ecosystem: Host-associated > Mammals > Digestive system > Stomach > Rumen ... | reverse complement strand
AAAGCGCGACGAGGAGTTCTGCACGATGCTCAAAGAGGAATACAACGAGGAAGTGCAGTTCTTTACTGCCGACGAACTGGCGGCCATCGAGGTACCCAACCCCAGCAGCACTGTTGAGAAACACGTAGGCACGCCCAGTGTCTGTGAGGCTGCAGCCATTCTGGGTTCCAACCACGGAAAGCTCATCATTCCAAAGATAAAAGGTAAGAACTGGACAGCGGCATTAGCCATCGACGAGAAGTACCTGAGGCAGAAGCAGGGGTTCATTGAGATTGTGGGTGCCGGCCCTGGTGACCCTGACCTGGTATCTGTTAGAGGACGCAAGATGCTGGAACGTGCCGACCTGATTCTTTATGCCGGTTCACTGGTGCCCAAGGCCTTGACGGAATGCCATAAGCCCGGCGCTATCGTCCGCTCGTCAGCCGATATGAACCTCGAAGAACAATGTGCCCTGATGAAAGAGCACTACGACAAAGGACATTTCATTGTACGTCTGCATACCGGCGACCCTTGCATCTTTGGTGCCATACAGGAACAGATGGCCTTCTTCGATGCCAACAACATGCACTATCACATCACCCCAGGCATCAGCAGCTTTCTAGCTGCAGCCGCCGAGCTCAGAAGCCAGTTCACCATTCCTGAGAAGACTCAGACCATCATCCTGACCCGCGGCGAGGGGCGCACGCCCATGCCCGAGAAGGAACAGTTGCACCTCTTAGCAAAGAGCCAAAGCACCATGTGTATATTCCTCTCGGCCGCCATCGTGGACGATGTGCAGAAGCAATTGCTTCAAGAATATCCGGAGGATACGCCCGTGGCAGCTTGTTATCACCTGACGTGGCTTGACCAGAAAATCTATCGCGGGGTACTGAAGGACCTGGCCAAGATAGTGCATGACAACCACCTGACACTTACCACGATGCTCGTTGTCGGCGAGGCCATTGATAACCGTCAGGGGCTTTCTGAGTTATACAACAAACATTTCACACACCTGTTCAGACAGGGTGAGAGCTAATTTTTCACAACCATGAAGTCGGAAGATAAAATCACAGAGCAACCCTCGCACTACGATCATTTGGAACAAATGTCAGTAGGCGAACTACTGCGCCACATCAATGAAGAAGACGCGCGGGTGGCTGAAGCCGTACAGAAAGTCATTCCACAGATAGAAGCCTTTGTGCAAGCCATAGAGTCCCGCATGCTGCAAGGTGGGCGGCTGTTCTATGTAGGCGCAGGCACCAGCGGTCGTCTAGGTGTGCTCGACGCCAGCGAACTTCCTCCTACGTTTGGCGTGCCCGACACATGGGTCATTGGTTTAATTGCAGGAGGCGACAAGGCGCTACGTCATGCTGTCGAGAATGCCGAGGACATTGTTGAACAAGGATGGCTCGACTTGCAAGCTTACCACCCCACCCCAGCCGATACCGTGATAGGCATCGCTGCCTCTGGCACCACGCCCTACGTCATCGGTGCCGTTCAGCAGGCTAAGGAACACGGATTACTGACTGGCTGTATCACCAGCAATCCCTCATCGCCCTTGGCAGCTGCCGTTGACTATCCCATCGAGACTATCGTGGGACCTGAGTTTGTTACTGGTTCCAGTCGTATGAAGAGCGGCACGGCACAGAAGATGGTACTCAACATGATTTCCACCACCCTCATGATACGCATGGGGCGTGTAGAAGGCAATCGCATGGTGAAGATGCAACTCACCAACGCCAAACTCATTGACCGAGGCACTCGCATGATTCAAGAGTCGCTTGGCATCTCCTATCAAGAAGCACGCCGCCGACTATTGGAAGCAGGCAGCGTGGATAAGGTTCTGAACAATCTAACTTACTAAGTTGAACGTCTAAAAGAAAAGCATTGGCAGGCTATTCTTGCGCTTTTGCGCCATTTCACCTTTCATTCGCTCAACAGCCGTCTTGAAGAAGAAAGCCACAAGATGTTCGTCAGTTCCTTCTGTGCGAATCTGTTTCAAAGCCGAGATATAGGCCGAACGATCTTCCCGTTTCACAATCACCAAAGGATGGTCAGCTCTTAGAAGGATGAAGTTTGAAAGGAGTCGTCCGGTTCTGCCGTTGCCATCACGAAACGGATGCAGATATTCATAGTAGCCATGCCATTTTGCTGCTACAACCAATGGGTGCTGTCCGTCGTCAAGAGCTCTCTGCGTAGACTCCATTAACTGTGGTACACGGGCTATCAATGCCTCATGGTCACCAAAGACTGTATCGCCAGCAGCCATATCCTCAGTAGTATATTCACCAGCAACAGCTCCCGGCGCACGATAGCTTAGTGTGTGTTCAGTTGTCAAGCGATTAATTTCCTTCAACAAGGACTCATCAAAGGCGCAATCCAAATGGGCCACCATGTAGTCAAAGGCACGGAAATGATCCGCCATCTCAGTACACTCCAATAGCGAGCGTCCAACGGGAATCATCGCCATTCCTTGCTCTCGAAGAATCCTTGTATCATCGACCGTGAAAGAATTTCCTTCGATAGCACACGAATGTGCAGAGAATAGAATCTCATTATATTCCATCCACTGCTCACGCCCCATCCTATCAGCCACCTTCTGCTGATATTCCTTGCGTACGCATTCGTATTCTTTTATCTCCTTTTCAAACATCGCTGCAAAGATAGAAAGATTTTGTCTTATCTTCCAAATATTTCATCACTTTTTTCTATCTTAACGTTAAAATCTCAAATAACATTTGCAGGGCAGTCCATCGTCAATAGATCTCTAGGCGGATTCCTTCTGCTTATAAGGTTCTTCATTGATTCATTTTCCTAAACAACTCATCAAGATAGTCATCGTCATATTTTGTAGCATCACCTAAGTGATGACTGACAGTTGGATTTGCAAAGTCAAGCCTAAACATCTTGTCTCCGTACATTCTTGTCATTTCAAATCGCTCAACGTCACCGTCAGCATCTTCTGCATATTTAGCCATAGCTTTAGCCTTTGGAACATTGTCTTCATCTTTCTTATGAGGTTCAACAATATCAAGCAGATAGCCACCTTGGGCATCTTTTCTGATAATGATAAAATCAGGATAGAATGGATGTGCTTTTTCATTCATTGTATATGGAATACATAGCGACCATGGCTTTCGGTCTTGATTACGTAACCAACAGACAAAGTCTGGATCTTTTTTAGCCTCGGTTATTACTTCCCTTTCCCAACCATTCAACGGGAATAATGCATTTCCTTCATTATCCACAAAAAGATGACTATGGTCTTCCCATAGTTCTTCACCTTTAGGCAAATAGATGGTATTCGGCAACATCCAAGAGTGGTCGCTCACTTCCTCACCTTCACGAGTGTATTTATCGAATTTACTCTTAACACTTTCACTAAATTTCGACAGATACTTTCTATATTCGTGCTTATACTGATAGAACGTAGCTTTGGCATATTTATCAAGTTTGACCATGCATTCCTCTGACTGAACGAATAGTATCACCTCCACTTTGGGCTTCATGGGATCTTCTTCATCATAGTTATCTCGAACATAACGCTGCCCTACGTTCTTAAGCTTTGAGTCTGCTCTTACAAATTCGCGTTCAATGTCATAATCGGTCAATTCTAATATAAGGTTCGAAGCATCTTTCAACTTATTCTCTGTAAGATACTCCATTTTGCTTTCTGTCAGTATAAACTGTTTGATTTCACCTACCTTATTATTATATATACCTTCCGCTTTCAGACCTGCAATATAGTCAAAAATCATTTTGCATATCTGTTTTGATACTCTGACTGCTGCATCAGGATCACAGCCTTGTGTGTTTGCTGCAAGATATGCCAGATTAAACAATGAAGTTAGGTAATTATTCACCTTAAATCTGTTGAATACATATGTTTTCAATTGCAAATCATTCAACCACTCAAAAACCTCTCTTTTGTCCTCTGCTACATGTAGTTCTTGTTCATCGGAGTTACCTACCGGTTTCTTCTTGATATTTGAAGGAATTCCTTCACCATCCTTACTGCTTAATGCATCAATAACACGTTGAACATTCTCACTATTATAGTTAGGCAAGAAAAGATGAACATTATTCAACGATTCATCACCTTCGATTCTGCGATGCATTGGTGTGCGCACCATACGTCCCATTAGCTGAGCAATATAAGTATAATCATTGGCAGTTCTGAACGACATCATGGTTTCTGCCCTTGGGCAATCCCAACCTGTAGATAGACTTTCCTTGAAGAACACTATCCTTACTTTCTGACTATCATCGATTCTTGAAGGTTCAACATAGGGTACTTTCAGTCCATTGATATTCAGTTCTGTCTTAGGTTCGCCAAACGAATGAGCCACTTCGCCCTCATACAAGCTTCTTCCAAGTTCTTCTTCAACCGTCTTCAGACATTCATCAAGATTAGTTTCAGAAATCTTTCCTCCAGTACCATTCTCTACCTGTATCACCATAACAGGATATACCGTTGGTTCATGCTCCTTCTTACAATAGTCTTCCCAGTGCTGGCATTTCTCCATCCATTCACGGGTAGCATATTTCAGAATAGCCATACCACGTTGCATCTGGTTATCATCAGGATAGCTGATTTCTATCTCATCTTTCAGTAGTCCAGAGTCCTTTACCTTTTCTGCATCAATAGCCCAGGAACGCGTGGTTGAACCAGAATCCTTTATCAGTTCTGTAAAACGGTCTACAGTAGCACTCATTCCTATCACAATAGGCATCTTGCTTAGTTCATCCTCAGGGCTTCCAAAGATAAACTTCTGCATAATGCTATTGGCCTGTTTTGTCTCACTGGCTTTTGACGTTCCTCTATGCGCTTCATCAATAATGAAGTATAAGCGATGTCCTTTGTCCTCGATTGTTCGCTGCAATGTCTGCCAGATAGTATGCTCTCTATCATCACCCTTTTTAGTCAGGTTACTCGACTTACTCAACTTCTGAATATTCAGAAAATACATTTTGCCATCCTCCAGTTCTGCCTTATCAAAGGACTCATCACTAATAATTTCAAGGCTGTTAATCGGCAGTTTGAACCTCGTCTCACGCTCCACCTTATGCATCGATTGTTCATTCAACTCTGGATCGTCCGACAACCAGATGAAGATAGAGTTTCGTTCACTCTTATTGTTTTCATCACCACATAGAATCTTCTCTATCAGAGCCGACATAATGATGGTCTTACCTGCACCTGTAGGAGCCGCAAGTGTAATAATGGTGTTCTCACCATCATCCTCATAGTCACGTTTTGCTTTCTTACAGAACGAACGAAGTTTATCTAAAGCCTCTATCTGAAAAGGGAAAAGTTCTGATGCAATAGCCATATTATTTCTCGTAATTAATCGTGAAGTTCTCTAAATAGTCTTTATATAATTGGTAAGTCTTTGCCCACTTTAATGGTGCAGCCATCTCGCGGAAGCCAATCTCAGAGTCAACAACCAGGAACACCGTTTTGATGTCCTGACGGTCTTTCATATCATCCATAAACTTAGCGTAGGCCCATTCTTCTGTCAGAATGGCCATCTTATTCTCTGCCAGAATCAAATATTCAGGAATTTCCTTACCCTTCAATGTAGGACATTCACCAATAGCACCTGCTTTCATCCAAAGTAATGACAATAATTCACGGAACTGACGGTATGCTGCAACAGAGTTCTTATCAAGAAATCCTAACTTGAAGTATTGAGCGTTGGCCTTGAATCCATCCTGCATAGGTATATCACTACCTAAGTAATTTCCTTTCAATGGTTGTCCATTGATATCATGTCCTTCAATACTACAAACAGTACGAGGCCAGTTTACATAACGGGCAATACCATATTTCTCCCATTCTTCATCACCAGGTTGATACCCTTGCTTCCTTAACGACTTTGCTTCTGCTTCAGAAACTTCGTTATTCGTCACCATGATACATCGACGATGTCCACCATCCTCTGCATTCAACAAGTTTACAGCCTGCAATGTTGTTCCGCTGCCTGCAAAGAAGTCTACTATCAGAGCATTGGGTTTGTTGGCAACTACAAATCGTAGACAATCCTCAATTGCGTAAACTGACTTCGGGAAAGGGAAATGTCTATTTAATAGTATTTTCTTTAAAATTCCAGAGCCATGTTCTGCTGCAGAATGAGAAACACGATTCCAGACGGTTAGTGGTGCATAGCTTTTACCACCTTCCGCATATTCTAATTCCAAAGCGCCTTCTTTATCTTTACCGATTATCAGAATCTGTCCTGCTTTAATTTTATCAATCATTCCACTTTGCAAATACGATACTGGTCTATAACCTGTTCTTTTATCTCGTTTGCCTAACTTTGCATAGCCAAGACGAAAGTATTCTCTTAATGTTGGAGGATATAATCTCCACATCAATTCATTACCAGCCTTGTCTATCGGCCACATGGCAACCAATCCTTCGGGAACAAGATATTCTTCAACCATCATATTGGGTGGTATAGGGTCTTCTATAGATACAAGTTCTCCTGTACTTCTATTTATGAGGATAGGATAAAATAGGCTTGGTATTCTTGATCGTCGACTTCCCTCACCATTTCGAATTAATCCATTCCATCTTACAGGCACATTATTTTCTGGCGCATCTCGCAACATGTCTGTTTTCCAAGGTGTTACATTTGATTCTCCTAAAAAACAAAAGTAGATATACTCATCTGCTCGGCCAAATCTTCCGGTTCTACTGGATCCACTAGGCATAATTACAGATGATATCATTTGTATATCAGCTTCTGAGAAAAATTCTTCCAATAAACATCCCAACCTCAAATATTCTTTTTCATCAATTGTTACAATTAGTACAGAATTCTTGGGGTTAAGTAATTGCTTTGCTAAAAGCAGACGTTTTTTCATCATACTAAGCCATTTACTATGCTTGTATGAATCTGTTGCTTCCACATAATCGTTGTTGTACTTCCAGTCTTTTGCTCCAGTATTATAAGGCGGATCGATGTAGATGCAATCCACCATACCACCATAAAGATAAACTAATAGTTGCAGGGCATGATAGTTATCGGCCTCTATCAATGTATGCCATAAGTCGCTGTCAGGTGCATTCTTCACGGCATCCATTGGCTTTAAGTATGGATAGATTGGCTCTCCAAAAAGCGCAACTGCTACTGCTTCTTTCTTTTGTAGCTCTACTTGCTCATGACTATCATCCTCCCGTTCACATAATAATGTTTCGCCCTCTATCCGCTTTACACGGAAGAACTCTTTGAAGTATCCATCCTTACGAGCCACTAACGACTTCACCTTGATGGGGACATCATATAAGGGAGTTGCTTCAGGCAAATGTTCCTCGAACACCAGCCCAAACTTTTTCTGTTGTTGTAAACGTACCACCTCGTCATTAATACGACGACGCAGTTCTGGGTCACTGATTCTATCTATCAGATCATTGATAACAGCCATAAATACTACATAGTTTAATGATGTTGGGCATCATCAAAGCCAAGTAAGCTGGATAATATTCAGATAACAACAGTTTCCGCCAAGTACCTTCTTTAAAGAAACGAGAAGTGGACACTTTAAACCACATCCCGTTCGGAGGTACTTGGCGGAAACCTAAGATCATAGATGTAGTAGTGCCCACATACGTGAGCCTCTACTGTTACTCCATGATCTTGTTCCTTCCACCGCCAAGTTTCCCGAACGTTATTGAATAAACAGCAAACGCTTATTTTTTACCCTCAAAAATCATACCAGCCACTTCCTCTGAAGTTCAACGCTAGTACTTGAATGCAAAGATAAGCAATTATTTCGGAATATAAAAAATAAAACAATTCTTTTTTATTTTGCCAGACTATGAAAGTGACGCTTTTGCAACAGAATAGCTACGCTTTAGCACCTTTCGACTTAAGTCGTGAGAACTGTTGACTTAAGTCGGAAGAATCGTTGACTTAAGTCGGAAGATGCGTTGACTTAAGTCGGAAGAATCGCTGACTTAAGTCGGAAGTTGCCAAAGCGTAGCTATTGCATGGGGAAAGTGCCGCTTTTAAGCAAGTAAAGTTACGCTTTTCTCTCTCTATTTCAACATGAATACTTCGAGACGGCGGATTTCGAGCTGATTGCCACGAAATTCGTAACCTTCACGATTATTGCGTTTTACATCGCGTTGGAAGGAGTAGCTGAAGGCACCCTGGTCCACAAAGCCCTCTACAATAGCACGATCAACATAGAGGTCGAGCGTAATATCAAGGGGATGTTCCTTGGATGGCGCATAGAACTCGCCCTGCAGGCGATTGCCATTCATATCGTAATCGAAAAGGCGCTGGCCACGATAGCTCAGGGAAGCATCGGTGGCATAGGTGAGATGGATGGTGGTACGGATGCGCAATACGTCATTGCCATTGAACACTTTTAGTAGTTCATTGGCACGTCCCTGAGACAAGTCGTGCTCATCAACCACCTTCTTGAAGAGACTATCAACTGCCGCAACAGGATAGCTATACAAGCGTGGACCATTGTCAGTCTGGCGAATGGTCTGTGCCTGCGGCAAAAGCATACATCCATTGAAAGGCATATCGGGTATGGAGATGCGTGCCCAGGTCATCTTAACGGGAGACATGCCTGCCGGCAACTGGTTATAGACCTGTGCGGCATAGCCCGAGCCATTGAGGTTCATCAGCTTCTGTGTCTGAGGGGTAAAGGTTCTTCCGTCAAATTCTCCTATCATATAGGTGCCTGAAGCGCCCCATAGCACCCATTTACCGTCTGTCTGAAACAACTCGGGGCATTCCCAAAAACCTTCGATATGACTGGCGGGCTGCCAAGTGCGCAAGTCGGAAGAGGTATAGATGGTATGGCCATCACGCTCGTTGAGCACCAAAACGTAATGGTCACCATACTTAAAGACTTTAGGATCGCGCGTGTCACGACTCTGCCAACGTTCATGGGAGTCAATAACCGGATTTCCTTCATACTTCGTAAAGGTGCGTCCTCCGTCAAGACTATAGGCCATACACTGACGCTCTGCCTCAGGGCTGTCGGCCGTGTAATAGACAATCATTGCCACCTGTTCGGGGGTGACGATGCGTCCGCGTTTATCCTTACGGGCTGGAATATTGAAGCCCGCAGCATTGTCGTAGTCCATCCACGCCGAACCCGAATACATGGTACCGAGATAATCGGGATGCAGAGCCTCTGGCAGTTCCTCCCAATGCATCAAGTCGCGCGACACAGCATGTCCCCAGTGCATATTCTCCCATTCACGTTCGAAAGGATTATGCTGATAAAACAGGTGATACTCACCGCGCGTACGGTCATAGACCAGTCCGTTGGGATCGTTGATCCAACCACGACGTGCCGTGAAATGATACTGTGGACGATAGCGCTCTTGATAAAGACTGTCTTCGCCAGGGAACGTATTGTCCTGATATATCTTAGACAATGCTTCTGCATCACCATCAAACGACAACTTGATGGTTTTTCCTTTCCACTCGCTGACATCACGAAACACCCAATATTCAGGATTGTCTGAAGAAAGACGAATCACGAAATGACACTGTTCCTGACCATTCAGACTGATGCGCATCATACGTCGTTCCACCTTTTGAGACACAGGAAAATTCAAATACTTCTTGGTAATTTTCACACTCAGTTCGGCAGCTTGGCAGTTTACTGCCAAACAAATCATCGCAAAAACAGCAAGTACAGCCTTTCGCTTCATCATAAGAAAATAAAACATAGCTTTCTTTTAAGTCTTTAGTTGGTTTACGGGGACAAAGTTACGAAAAAATGAGTGAAATGCAAAAGAAGAGCTTGCTTTTCTTTGCATTTCCGAGTGCAAAGTAAGTTCGGCGAAGCCAAAGTTACGAAAAAATGAAAGAAAACGATAATAATCACGCAATTATTATTACTTTTGCATTATGATACTGGTATTTGGAGGTACAACGGAAGGCCGCAAGGCGGCTGAGGTGCTGGAAGAAGCAGGAGCGCCCTACTTCTACAGCACGAAGACGGGCGAGCAGGAACTGTCGCTACAACATGGCATGCGCATTGACGGGGCACTGGACAGCGAGGCCATGCAGACGTTTTGTCGCGAGCATGCCATCCGTCTCATCGTGGACGCTGCCCATCCGTTTGCTACCCAACTGCATCAAACCATTACGAAAGTTGCCGAGACTCTGCAACTTCCCGTTATTCGCTACGAGCGCATCTATCCACCTCGCGAGCCAGATATCACATGGATTGACGACTACACACAGGTGCCTACGGATATCCACATCCTGTTGGCTACTACGGGTGTGCAGAGCATCAAGAAACTGAAATACTTAGAGGCGCAGGGCGTGAAGGTCATCTATCGCATCCTGAAACGCGAGTCGTCAATTAGTTTGGCCCATCAGCAAGGGGCGAGCGATGACCAGTTGTGCTATTATGAAGATGACGCCATGCCTGGTGCCGATGCCATCCTGCTGAAAGAGAGTGGCATCAGCGGTGGGTTCGTGGAGAAAGTAAACGAAGCTCGCGCCAAGGGTATGCGCATCATTGCCATCAAGCGACCGGAAGGACTTCTGGTTCATGGGGCATGCTATAAGGTTAACGGACCATACGGATTGAGAAGAATGATAGAAAAACTCCTGCCAGAGTTCTTCCCTCTTCACAGCGGACTGACCACGGGAACATATGCCACCGCTGCCGCCGTCGCTGCCACCATCCGTCTATTGAAAGGCGAGACTCCCGCCGAGGTGCCTGTCGTTTTACCCAACGGCGAGACCATCATGGTGGAAGTGGGCTATGATGATGACTATGCCTACTGCATCAAGGAGGCTGGCGACGACCCCGACGTGACCAACGGAATAGAAATCCATGCTAAGGTTGAACATGCTGACTGCTTCGAGATTCTCGGCGGCGAAGGCGTTGGCCGTTTCACACTGCCTGGGTTTGACTATCCGGTTGGCGAAGCAGCTATCAACAAAGGGCCACGCGAGATGATACATCAGAACATAAAAGAGAATGTTCGCATTACGATTTGCGTGGTTGGAGGCGAAGAGATAGCAAAGCGCACCTTCAACCCACGCCTGGGTATTGAGGGTGGCATCTCGATTATTGGTGTCAGCGGCATCGTGAAACCATTCTCGGAAGAAGCTTTCATCAACAGCATCCGTAAATGTATGCAGGTGGCAAAGGCCAGCGGCAGCCAGCGGGTGGTGATCAACAGCGGTGGCAAGAGTGAGCGTTTCGTAAAGGGACTCTACCCCACTCTGCCCTCACAGGCTTTCGTGGAATATGGCAACTATATTGGCGAGACGCTGAAGATGGCCAACGAACTGAGCTTTCAACAAGTGACACTGGGTGTGATGTTGGGAAAAGCCGTTAAGCTGGCAGCCGGAAATCTGGATACACACAGCAAGAAAACGGTGATGGACAAAGGGTTCATCAGTCAGATGTTGCAAGAGGCCAACATTGACATAGACTTGGAACACATGACCTTGGCACGCGAGCTATGGACGTTGGTGCCCAAGGAACAGATACAAAAAATGGCCGATATCATTATCAGCCATTGTATGAAATACTGCAAGCCCCTTCTGCCCAATGGCGAACTGACCATCCTATTGATTGGCGAGGAAGGAGAGATCTACGGACCCCTCTAAATCTGTACCCGCAGAGTATTGACATCGAAGGTGATGCCTTCGCGCTCCACGAATCGAGACAAGGTACCATCGTCAGCCAGTTGGCGTGCCGTGCCTATATGCATACCGTCATGATCCATGAGCCATAGCGTGTCGGCCACTTGCAAGGCTAACTCAAAATCGTGGGTAGAAAGAAAGATGGTTTTCTGCATGTCATGAGCCAGGAGGCGTAGTAATTGCATCATCTCCACCTTACTGGGGAAATCCAAGAATGCCGTTGGCTCATCCAAATAGATGATAGGCGTCTGTTGGGCCAAGGTCTTTGCAATCATCACTTTCTGTCGTTCACCATCGCTCAAGGTATCAACCATGCGATGTGCCAGGTTCAGAATCCCCACTTGCTGCAGACTCTCATGTACAATCACATGATCCTCATGGTTCAGTATTCCCCAAAAGCCAGTGTAGGGTGCGCGTCCCATACCCACCAACTCGTGGACAGACATATTACGGATGTTGGGCTTTTCGGTCAAGACCACCCCTACCTTACGACTGAGTTGGCGGTCAGTATAACGATGAAGCGATTTCCCCTCTAACAAAATCTGCCCACTCAAAGGCGGCTGGAAGGCTGACAACGTACGCAGAAGCGTTGACTTTCCGACACCATTAGCCCCCAAGAGACAGGTAAACTCGCCCTGACGAATAGCTGCGTTAATGCCCTGAGCCACCACCTTTTGGTGCTGTTTCACGGCATAGCCAATAGTCAGTTCTTGCAGTATGACAGAAGGATTATTCATAGTTCTCCTTTCTTTTCCTAAACAACACAGCTGCCACAATGGGCGCACCTATCAGCGCAGTGACCGAGTTAACGGGAAGAGCACCCTCAAAGCCAGGCATGCGAGCTACGAGATTGCAGAACAGAGCCAAAGCGCCACCTGTCAACATAGAGGCAGGCATAAGGATGCGATGGTCGCTACTGCGGAAAATGGCACGAGCCAGATGGGGCACTGCCAAGCCAATGAACATGATGGGACCGCAATAGGCTGTAACTATAGCAACAAGTGTACCTGAACTGAGAATCAACAATGCACGGGCCCGTTTGATGTTCAAGCCCAGATTACGTGCATAACCATTACCCAGCATATAGAGGTTCATGGACTTAACGGTAAGCATGCTCAATGGCAAAAGGACAGCCATCAAAAGAATGAAGAGCATCATCTGATTGCCCGACACACGACCAAAGGAGCCGAGGCCCCATACCACATAGGCTTTGATGTCCTCTTCAGCCGAGAAGAACTTCAACACACCGATGATGGCTGTAGCCAGATAACCTATCATCACACCGATGATGAGCAAGGTGACATTGCCCTTCACCTTGGAAGCCACCCAGACAATTATACCCATGACAAGCAGGGAACCTACAATAGCTGCCAACGAGATGGCAGCATCGCCAAGATAACCCAAACGACTAAGAGCCACACCTCCCAAAGAACCTGAAAGCAGGACAACACAAGCCACGCCCAACGAGGCGCCATTAGAGATGCCAAGAACCGATGGACCTGCCAAAGGATTGCGGAAGACTGTTTGCATCTGCAAGCCACTTACTGCCAAACCTGCACCCGCCGTCAATGCTGTCAAAGCTTGTGGTACACGTGAAGAAAAAATGATATTGCGCCAAATCTCTGATTCACTCTCATCGCCAACCAAGATGCGGCAAACACTGACAAACGGAATCCTGACCGTTCCGAGCAACAGGTTCAGAACGAACAGCAACACGATGGTCAGCAGAATGGCAAGGAGTAACCAGAGGGAACGTTTCATTTCAGTAGCTGATAGAAAGTTGGTCGATAGTCTGCAGGCATCAGTTCCGGATGGAAGATAGCCACGAGGTCGGCCAGAATAACATCGGGCATGACGGGCGACTTCTCGTAATAAGGTGTCTGCTTCATATTACAATAGATGACTTGTTTCTCCTTAAAGGCCTTAAACAACTCATTCCTTGGTTCGGAAGATTTCAAAGCCTCATAGCTGAAGTCACCCTCATAGCTATTCAAGATACGCCAATAGTCTGCATTAGCTGCCGTGGCATACATCTGTTCGAACTCGATGGTCACGCCACCTGTATTATCATCTTTGAATACATAGTCGGCACCTGCATCGCGGAATATCTGTGCCAGGGAGTTCTTGCCTCCCACAGCATACCAGTTGCCGCCATGCATCTCACCACTGAAGACGGTGGGTAAAGTTCCACCTGCTGTCTCCGAGGAGACTTCTTTTGTTTTTTCTTTTAAAGCATTGTAGCGTTGTTCGATGCCCGCGAAGATAGAGTCGGCTTCCTGTTCTTTGCCGATAAACATGCCCACGAACTTGATCCATTCTGCCTGTCCAAGCGGATGGAGTTCCTTATAACCAAGATGAGGAATAAGTGTGATGCCCGTCTCCTTGATAGCATCATAGCCACCGCGTTTGAAAGGAGAGATAAAGATAACTTCGGGATTGGCAGCAAGGATGAGTTCAGTATCGAAATTACCTTCCATACCAATCTTCGTGATTTGTCCTTCTTTCACGCGACGACGGATATCCTTATTAAACAGGTTCTTTGTACCTGTGATGCCCTTAACCACGTCAAGTCCGTCAAGGGCTGTAAAGTTAGACAACTGAAGCATCGTCATCACAATGGTTCGCTCTACAGGCACATCCACTCTGACATAACCTTCGGGGATATCCACCTGTTGTTCTCCTTTCTTCACCAAGGCGAAATGATAGTCCACCGGCATGCGGTCCTCATCTTCCTGCGGGTCGGTCACATCGACCAGTCTGACACCATTATCCAGCGTCTTAACAGAGAAGCCTTTTGCATAAAACGGATTAAGAAGAGAGTCGTTTTCTGCCGTTGTAGTATCAGCATTCTTGATACCACCAACACAAGAGCAAAGAAGCAAGAGTTGAGTGAGCACACCACTCAGCGAGATGAATTTCATATTGCGTTTCATCGTTTTGTTCATGATTGTGCGGACAAAGGTACAATATTTTTCTGAAACAAGCACAAAAAAAGGTCTGCGTTTTTCACGCAGACCCTTATGTTAGTTACCTTAAAGGCTTTTTACTTCACCACGAACTTCTTACCATTGCTGATATAGAGGCCAGGCTTCTGAGCCTTCTTCACCTCAACACCCTGCAGGTTGAAGATCTTACCCTGCTGAGCAGAAGGAAGAACAGTATCCATGATAGCAGCAGGCTTCTGTGTGCCGTAGTACTTCAGGCGGAAGTTGTCAACAACAACCCAGTCACCCTCGAAGAACTGTCCTTCCAACATGTACAAACCTATGCTTAGTCCATCATTGCCAACCTCTGTAATAACAGAAGTCTTATAGAGACCATTCTGGAAGTACTGAGCTGCCTGATCACAGCTGTTGGGCAGTTCACCAGCAGAAGAATAATTAGAAGAAACTGCACCCAAGCCAGGAGCCATGTTTGCACATTTTGAGATATTGGGAAGGAGTACTTCATCATTGTTAGCATAGAAAGAAGCCATCTGTACGGCCTCGCCACCTCCAGCAAGAATCTCTGACTGCTTTTCAAAACTACCATCGCGATAATAGCCCTGAACAGACACCTCATAGAAACCAGGCTTTATAACTGAAATCAACTGATCTACAAAACAGATTCCTGATTTATTCCAAGCCTCCAGTACGAAATCATTATGATTACTATTACGTCCCCAAACACTGAATTCACCCAACATCCAAGAAGGCTCAACCTCAGCACGCTGGTTGAAACCAGGATTTACAATGTAGAATGTTGCGTCAACAGGATTATCAACAGTTGCATTATCAAGCAGAGCCTCACGTTCAGCAGGTGTTACCAAAATCCACTGAGCATCGAGATCCTCAGGATCAACCGTTTCCTGTCCATTAGGAAGATGATTCTCTGTACCTACTGTATTCCAGTCACCCTGACCCTCGTTAACACTTGCATCGGGATTGTACTTAACGTAAACATCAGAATAGTCATACTGATAGATATTATACTTACCATCGGCAACCTCAACAAAACGCCAGTCATCAATCTTGCTGCAGTCCATGTAACCACGATAGTTCAGATATTCCTTCGGACCATTATCATCAGAACCATTAGCAAGATGAGTATTGATGAAGAAACCATCTTCGGCACCACTTGCTTCGAGAGTAATCAGAGTACCAGGCATACCCAGTGCAGCGTGTGCACCCCAGTCAGAACCACCAGTGAGGAAGCGCTGCTGACCTACATTATAGAGATAGAACTCACCTTCAGCAGGAACATTGCCCTTGAATACGTTGGGCTGACGCTCTGCTACATTCTGCTTACGAGCAATACGTACATTCTTCAAAGCAGCATCAAGCTCGCTGTTAGTCTTACCAGTCTCAATGAAAGCTTCGGCCTCTGCAGTTTCTACGCCTTCAGCCTTAGCAAGTGCGATAGTCTTCTTCAAATTAGAGAAGTTTGTCTTGTTCAGATCCTTCACGCTATTGAAGGCATTCTGCAAAGCCTCAAGTGCTTCCTTCTGAGCTGCGAGATCGTCGCCCTCAGCAACAGCCTTAGCAGCGACAAGGGCTGCATCGAGATCATTCTTCAGTGCTGTGGTAGTTTCACCAGTATAAGCCTCAACAGTAGGAATCAAGTCAAGCAACTGAGGACCAAATGGATTCAGAGTAGCATAAGCCTCGGGATAAGCATACTTCTTAACCTGAATATCACCAAAAGCAAAGCTAAATGCCTTACCATCATTAGCAAGACCGAACTGCCACAAGAGTGCCTGCCAATCCTGATTAGCGGTGAAATCAACGCTTACAGACTCCTCTTCATCATTTGTACCTGCGAAAGGAATCATATAGTTAGCCAGACCACTCTGAAGATTCTCACCATAGTTAGTCCCCAAATCCCAGAAATCAACTACGAAAGTACGCATTTCCTTGCCACACCAAGAATCATATACGCTAGCCTTATATTTATAAGACAAGTTGTAGTCTGCTCCTTCTTCTGTAGCAATCTTAACCATCAAAGGCTCATAGCCACCAGTACCGATGTACTCAGCAATAGTATTCCATCCTGTTGACTCGTCATAAGCAATCTTACCTTCATATATGCTCTTATGATCATTATTGGTCTCCCAGTTGTTCATGTTGCGATAGTCAACAAAGCCCTCGGGAATTGCAATTGCACTACCAAGTGTACGGGCACCAAGATTTACGAAATCGCCATTGGTGTACTTATAGATATTTCCATCGGTGGTATTGTAAACCATCTTACCTTCATAAACAGAAATACCAGACTCAACACCACCTACATAGAAGTCCTTATCATTGGCAGACTTATAGATATTGCCACTTACCTTATCCTTCAAAGCACCCTTACCCTCAGAAAGAACAGGAACAAGGTCGAAGATGAGCTGATCGCCCTCATAAATCTTCAGATTATAAAGGGTTACATAAGAGTTGTAGCAATCGGTCTGAACACGATCCCCCTCGTCTGCAGGATAGTCTTTGTTCTGCGCGAATATATAAAGAGGTGTCTTACAAGCCTGGTCTTCAGTCTTGGGTTGGTCTGTGATAAGACCTCTCTGATTGGTCATTGCGGCATCATCATAGATCCTCATAGTTCCTTCAGCTGCATCCAGAACAGTCCAAATCTTCTGGCCATAAACCATCTGAGACTTATCGCCGGTTTCTCCACCAAGGTTAATGGTAGCATTGGTTGAGAAGAAGCAGAAACGGTTTCTCCATCCGTCACGCTCATATCCGCAACCATAAACGGCCTTCCAGTCAGGACCTTCCTCAGCCTTAATGACAGCTACCGCGCGCGTATTATTCTTAGGAATATAATTCAGGTTGATGTAAGCACCGTCAGGAGCAGTAATATAGTCACCTTCCTGTACACCCGGCTGTGTAATCTTCAATGAAGTAACCTTCTCATACAAGCCATAACGCTCGTAGTTTCCAAGGGTGTTACGTACATAAACCTTACCATCTGCCTTGTTGAAGACATAAGTATCAGTGCCTTGATAGGAAGTCAGATTCTCTATCACAGTCACGGATGATGAGCCTTGGGCGAACATAGTTCCACCAACAAGCAAGCTCAAAAAGAATAGTAATAATTTTCTCATAAAACTAAGTTTTGAGTTAATAATAAATTGTTTTTATTG
>Ga0265299_10002731_pt1 | contig 17751 bp, 18 predicted proteins | sample AusTroGonzalo_MG_4_FD_193485 | JGI IMG/M metagenome (GOLD analysis project Ga0265299, IMG submission 193485) | Bovine rumen microbial communities from tropical cattle in Woodstock, Queensland, Australia - Gonzalo_02 | ecosystem: Host-associated > Mammals > Digestive system > Stomach > Rumen ... | reverse complement strand
TGAAGAGTTCGGGCAGCAACATACATGTGCAGATTGAAAAAGGCGTTTATGCCTACATGTCGAGTTACGACCTGAAGCGTTATACCGGCTATAAGTTCACTTTGGAGAAGTTTGACGACCATTCGTTAGAATACAAGCTCACCGGTGACAAGATAGTTTACGACACAGTGTCTGAAAAATGGCGTATCACAAACTATGTGGAGTATTATTTCAAGCCGGACGAGAGGATAGCCAAAGGCAAGGTCATGGATACCGCTTTGGTGATGAAACCTACTGATTTTTACTTTGTTAAGGAGGATTTTGAGGAGATGAACCTCATAGAGTTGAGGCGATATATAGGCGAGCAGCGGGCCAAGGGCGCCGACAATATTCTGCCTTACGAGATAGAGATGCATAAGCGACTGGCTTCACCGGCCGCCATTATCATACTCACTCTGATCGGAGCTTCATTGTCCAGCCGCAAAACCCGAGGCGGCATGGGAATCAACCTCGGAATCGGTATCACCATCACCTTTACCTACATCATTTTCATGGAGTTCTTCCGAGTGTTCGCAATCTCGGGAATAATTTCCCCCTTGATGGCCGGATGGTTGCCCAACATCATCTTTGCCACCATCGGAATATACTTCTTCGTAAAGGCTCCGAAATAACAATTAGCATTAAAAATCTTGTTTTTGCCCAACTCGAAGTAATGCAGGGTCTTGACGCCAAGCAGATTGAGATCAAAGACAATGAGGATTACGGCTGGCGCACGATATGTTCTAGGCTGTACATTATTTTTTGAGTTTTTTCTATATCATTTCATTTTTTTCGTAATTTAGCGAAAAATTTGGAGTACTATGCATATAGCTATAGCAGGAAATATCGGCTCGGGAAAAACTACGCTAACCCGTTTGTTATCAAAGCATTTCGGATGGAAGCCCCATTTCGAGGAAGTTGACAACAATCCATATCTAGAGAGTTTTTACGACGATATGAAGCGCTGGTCGTTCAATCTGCAGATATATTTCTTGAACAGCCGTTTCCGTCAGGTGGTGGATATCCGCAAAAGCGGTGAAAACATAGTGCAAGACCGCACCATATACGAAGACGCCTACATATTCGCCTCCAACCTTTACGATATGGGTCTGATGGAGACTCGTGATTACGAAAATTACCAGGCGCTGTTCGAACTTATGAGTTCGTTCCTGCAGGCGCCCGATCTGCTGATATACCTGCGTGCCAGCGTTCCTACACTCGTGCGCCAGATTCAGAAGCGTAACCGCGACTACGAGCAGTCCATACGTCTTGACTATCTGAAGGCTCTCAACAAACGCTACGAAGAGTGGATTGCCAACTATGACAAAGGTAAACTGCTCATAATCGAAAGCGACAACATCGACTTGGAGAACCCTGACGACTTGAGCACGGTTATCGAAAAAATAAATGGTTCATTAAACGGATTGTTCTGATTATGAAGATTTTAGGAATTATTCCGGCACGTTACGGCTCTACACGTTTCGAAGGCAAGCCTCTGGCCCTGATCAACGGCAAGATGATGATTCAGCGTGTGTACGAGCAGGCCTGCAAGGCTGACCGTCTGTCAGAAGTGGTGGTTGCCACCGACGACGAGCGCATCTACAATGCTGTACTTGGCTTTGGCGGCAAGGCGGTTATGACCTCAACCAATCACAAGAGCGGCACCGACAGATGCCGCGAGGTGGTCGACAAGGTGGGCGCCGGCTTTGAGGCGGTGATTAACATTCAGGGCGATGAGCCATATATCAATCCACTGCAAATCAATCAGATAGCGGAGCTGATTTCGGATAAGGACACCCCCATAGCCTCCTTGTGCAAGCCTGTTCACGATGCTGAGGAGCTGGCAAGCCCCAATGCTGTGAAAGTGGTGTTCGACAAGAATGGCAAGGCGTTGTATTTCAGCCGTTTCGCCATTCCGTACTTGAGAAACAAGGTGGAGAGAACGTTTTACAAGCATATAGGCATTTATGCATATAAAACATTGACACTCAGAGAGATATCGGCATTGCCACAGTCTGGACTGGAGCTGGCCGAGTCGTTGGAGCAGCTGCGCTGGCTCGAAAACGGCTACACAGTCCGCATGGGAGTGACGGAGTTCGAGAGTTTCTCGGTCGATGTGCCTGAAGACATTACTAAAATTGAAAGTGTTTTTAAAGAATAATAGATTACTAAATATATGATAATCAAGTATATAACCGAATTGTTGTTTGACCATGAGTGCGTGATCATTCCTGGCTTCGGCGCTTTCATCACCAAAGAAGTGCCTGCCACTTTGGATTACGTCAACCATAGTCTGACTCCGCCGACCAAGGAGTTGGCTTTCAACGGACAGCTGACATCTGACGACGGCCTTCTGGTGGGTTATGTGGCCCAACGCGAGGGCGTGACAAGCACTGAGGCCGCCAAAATGGTGCACGATTTTGCCATGAGCAACTTATCTGTGATTGAAGCCAGCAGCGTGTTGCGTCTGGACGGAATGGGAGTGCTCAGCCGTGTCACCAACAAGGATTATGTGTTCCAGCTGGATAGCGAGCTTAACCTGTTCGGCGACGCTTACGGACTCACAACCTTAAAGGTACAGCCTGTCTATAGAAAAGAGACCTATCAGAATATAGCCGTTCAGATAGCAACTGAACAGAAGGAGAAAAACACTCCGATTACGGCCATAGACGAAAAACCTGAGCCGGGCCCGCACCGTGTGACACGTCACAACTATAAATGGTTCCGCGCCGCTGCCTATTCTATGGTGGTGGCCATGTTCCTGGTGCTGCTCGGATGGGGTGCCGACAAAACCGACTCCCGTTTCGCATCGTGGAATCCGTTCTTCTATGCCTCACCCAACGAGTTTATCGCAAAACATATAGGCTCAAGCATTTTCAATGTAGAGCCTACAGTGGTGCTCAATATAGAGAAGGTGGGCGCCATGCTGATTGAGCCGGAAACCGAAATCTCCTATATAGAGAATGTCAATCCCGAACTGCTCAAGCCTGTAGACGACAGAGTTTATTACATAATCGGAAGCTCTCTAAAAAATGAAAAAGACGCCAAACGTTGTGTAAACAAGTTCAAGAAGCAGGGTTTTGAAAACGCAGAGGCTCTGCCTATGAACGACAAGGGCAACATCCGTGTGGCATACGAATCAGTGATGGGCTACACCGTGGCCATCAAACGACTGGAAATCATCAAGACAGAGAATAACGCTGACGCCTGGCTGTTGCGTAAAAAGTAAGATAAAGTGGGAAGAAAGAACAAACTGGCACGTTTTGCCGAATGCAAGACATTCGATAATCTTTTTGAGTATTCTTACGAACGCCTCAAAGAGGAGGGGTTCCCAATGAAAGGCCATTGGCATGAGTTTTTCGGCAACGACAACCCCATAGTTCTGGAGCTGGGCTGCGGCAAAGGCGAATATACCATAGGCTTGGCCAGAGTGCATCCGAATATTAATTATATAGGTGTCGACATCAAAGGAGCCAGAATGTGGGTCGGAATCAAGCAGGGCATGGCCGAAGGCCTTAAAAACGTGGCATTTGTGCGCACCCGCATCGAACTTATTGAAAGCTTCTTTGCAGAAGACGAGGTGGACGAAATCTGGATTACCTTCCCCGATCCGCAGATTTTGAAGGCCCGCAAACGCTTGACAGCGCCTCCGTATCTGGAGAGATATAAGAAATTCCTCAAGAAAGACAGCTATGTCAACCTTAAAACCGACAACGACTTGCTGTACGAATTCACTCTCGAGGTGGCTAACGAGGCCGGCTATCCTGTAGTATACAATTACAACGACCTGTATGCCAACGATGACGAGCTTGAGGTGAAGCACATCCGAACCTTTTACGAGCAGATGTGGCTCAAGCAGGGCTTGACTATCAAATACTTGAAATTCAAGGTAAAATAAGCGAAATCAGTCTCTTCCTATAGCCTTAAGCATAGGGACGAATTTGCAGTCGCCGAACTCCTCGCGCGACAGGCTGCCGTCTGTCTGTTTGGTGAGGCGCAGCATGTGCTGAGTGGTCTCGTCTTCGTCATGGTTGAGCGGTATTACCATAATGCCGCCCGGCTTAAGCTGTTCGATTAGGCTTTGCGGCACCTCGGGGGCACCGGCAGTTATTATGATGCGGTCGAAGGGGGCATAAGTCGGGAGCCCTTTGTTGCCGTCACCCAGAAAAGTCCTGATATTGTACGGAAACTCGGCTAAAAACGGCTTGGTTTTCATGTAGAGGTTGCGTTGGCGTTCAATGGTGAACACACGGGCGCCCATCTGAGCGAGAACGCAGGCCTGATAGCCCGAACCTGTACCGATTTCAAGCACTTTCATGCCTCTTGTGACGCATAGCAGCTGACTCTGAGTGGCTACGGTGAAAGGCTGCGAGATGGTTTGACCTGAACCAATGGGGAAGGCCTTGTCCTGATAGGCAAATTCCACGAAGGAAGAGTCGAGGAAGACATGGCGGGGTACAGTGCCTATGGCATTGAGCACGGCTTCGTCTGTGATGCCTTTATCCTTAAGCACTTGCACCAACTGTTGGCGCATTCCTTTGTGACGGTAAGAGTCTTCCTGCATAATTGATTTTTTGAGTCGCAAAGATAGTGAAATTTTTGACACTCTTCTCGAAATGCTCACAGTACCCTGTGGTAGGTCGCATTTCTGCAAAAGTCAGCAAAATTTTAACAAAAAAACTAACGACTAAAGGCCAAAGACTAAAGACTTTTTTGTATTTTTGCAAAAACTTTTAGCTATGTTAAAAATCGGCGTTTTGGGTGCAGGGCATCTGGGAAAGATTCACATCAAATGCATTCAGCAAATAGATAAATATGAGTTGGTCGGCTTCTACGATCAAGATGAAAATACAGCCATGAGAGTCTCTGCCGACTCGGGCGTAAAGCATTATAAATCAATAGACGAGCTTATTGACAATGTGGATGTCGTGGATATCGTGACTCCTACGATAGCGCATTTTGACTGCGCTTCGAAGGCGATAGCCAAGGGCAAGAACGTGTTTATCGAGAAGCCTATAGTGGCCACAGTTGATGAGGCCAACAAGCTCATTGCCTTGGCAAAGGCGGCAAAGGTGAAAGTGCAGGTGGGTCATGTGGAGCGTTTCAACCCTGCTTTCATAGCAGCACAGCCTCATATCGGAGAACCGGTGTTCATTGAGGCTCACCGTCTGGCACTCTACAACCCTCGCGGCTGCGATGTGCCGGTGGTGCTCGACCTTACGGTGCACGACATCGACATACTGCTCACCATCATGAAGTCGCCAATCACAGCCATACGTGCCAACGGAGTGTCCATAGTCAGCCCGACACCTGATATAATCACAGCCCGCATAGAGTTTGAAAGCGGAGCGGTGGCCAATCTTACCACAAGCCGTATCTCACTGAAAAACATGCGTAAGTTCCGCATCTTCCAGAAGGGTGCCTACATCACCATGGATTTCATGGAGAAAAAGGCTGATGTAGTGAGAGTTGAGGATGTCAACGGCAATATCGGACCTTTCGATATGACCATAGATCTGCCGGATGGACGCAGCAAGAAAATATCGGTCGAAGAGCTCGAGTCGAAAGAGTTGAATGCCATCAAGACCGAATTGGAGCGTTTCCACGACGCCATAGTCACCAACACAGAACCTCCTGTCACCATTGAGGACGGAGTGGAAGTTTTGAAGGTTGCCTATATGATTCTCAATGAGATAGAGAAAAATCAACATCAGGTTCAAAAACATCTTCTTTAATACAATAAATTGTATTAATTCACGTTTTAAGATTAAAAAGTGTGGTTATGAAAAGACGATATTTACTCGTATTCGGAATATTTTTATTGTTTTTTTCATGTAACAAATTCAAAGGAAGTCAAGAGATTCCCGCGTATTTGCGCATAGAACCGTGGTCATTAGTCACTGACTATGAGCGTGAGGGCGCTGCCACACATGCCATCACCGACGCTTGGGTTTATGTTGACGGTAACCTGCACGGTTGTTTCGAACTTAAACAGCACAATGACGGCGTTTATGCCATGATTCCCATTCTGGAGCACGGCGAGCACAATCTGCAGATTTATCCAGGCGTCAAGCTGAACGGTATTTCCTCAACCAGAATCCAATATCCCTGCTACAAACCTTATAAGATCAAACGGATGCTTAAAGAAGGCAAGGTGGATACCATCAGCCCGTTGACAACTTATTACAGCATAGACAGCACCAGTTTAAAGTTTCAGCTGATGGAGGATTTTGAGGATGTCAATAACATCCGTCTGTACATAGACACCAATTTCTCACATGCTGTCAGAGAGCGCGTCGACCACAATGTTGACACCAACGCCTGGCTGGACCCGGTCGACCCGATTAACCACCATTGGTCGGGACATATTCACTTGGGCGACAGCATTCACAAGTTCAGCCTTGTGAGCGGTGAGATTACCAACATACCCGATCCGGGCAACTATATTCTTTTGGAGCTTGATCACAAGTGTGATGAGGATTTCCTGTTTGGAATGTATCTATTCTCTTCGCAGTATGGATTGGTGGACAAGGAATTGGTTTATGTCAAGGGATCAGACACCTGGAAGAAGATTTATCTCAATCTGAGCCCTACATTGTCGGATAATTATCATGCGCTTTATTATAAGTTCTATATGAAAGGAATAGTGGACACGATTACTGAAGCCGACTACTATTTCGATAATGTCAAACTGGTATATTTAGTAAGAAACTATTAGAAACTCTTTATCTTGGCTAAGAAAATAAATAAGCGGAAGCAGACTTTAAGGTATGTCTTGTGGGACTGGATAGCCTCTGTCATTACGTGGTTTGTGTTCTTTTGTTACCGCAAAAGTCTGGAATTTGTCGATATATTCAATGATTTCAGTGTTATTACCAACGACAGGCATTTTTGGGAGGGAATAATCGTTATCCCGATTTGTTGGCTCTTGCTCTACATGATGGCCGACACCTACCGCAATGTTTACCTGAAGTCGCGTGTGCGTGAGCTGGGACAGACCTTCCTGGTGACGCTTATAGGCACCACGGTGCTTTTCTTCGCCATCATTTTGAACGACGCCATAGTCGACTACCGCACATATTATTCGTTGTTCGCCTTCCTGTTTATGATGCAGTTCATACTGACCTATCTGGGCAGATTGATAATCACCTCGGTCACAGCAAGGCGCATACACAACGGAGATTTGGGCTTCAACACATTGATTATCGGCAGTAATGGCAACGCCTGCGCAATTTACAAGGAGATTAAAAACCAGAAGTTCTCATCTGGAAACATCATAGTCGGCTTTGTGAATGTGTTCGACAAAGACGTTTACAAGGTTCAGAAATACATCCCTCATTTGGGTCATTACAAAGACGTAGCCAAGGTTATCAAAGAGAACGACATTGAGGAAGTTATCATAGCCATTGAGCGTTCCGAGACCGAGACCATCGACAAGATTCTGGTGGAGCTTGAAAGCTCGAATGTAACGGTCAAGATTATACCTCTGATGCAGGAACTGGTGTTTGGCGCCGTGAAGCAGGAGGGTATCTGGCACGCTTCTCTGATACAGATTACCCCGGAGCCCATGCCGGTATGGCAGCAGGTGGCAAAGCGTTTGTTCGACATAGTGGCCTCCGTTTTGGTTATAGTGCTGCTGTCGCCGGTTTACATCTTTACAGCCATAATGGTGAAGCTGTCATCTCCAGGTCCTATATTCTACAAGCAGGAGCGCATAGGACAACACGGACAGCCGTTCAATATGCTCAAGTTCCGCAGCATGTATGTGGATGCCGAGAAGATGGGACCTCAGCTTTCGGATGACGACGACCCGCGTGTCACCAAGTGGGGCAGATTCATGCGTAAGGTCCGCTTGGACGAGATTCCGCAGTTTTTCACAGTGCTGGGAGGCAAGATGTCGATTGTGGGCTATCGTCCGGAGCGTCAGTTCTATATCGACCAGATTGTACAGAAGGCTCCTCACTATCGCATGCTTTTGAAGATAAAGCCGGGCATAACCAGTTGGGGCGAAGTGAAGTTCGGGTATGCGTCTAACGTCGATGAGATGGTGGAGCGACTCAAATACGACATCCTTTACATAGAAAACATGAATCTGGCCGTGGATGTCAAGATTTTGATTTACACAGTGCTTATAGTTATTCAGGGGCGCGGAAAGTGATGCCCTGTTAAAACGCTGGAAAGGTCAGTAACTCCAAGGTCTTTCCGTTAGATGCTGTATTCGTTGATCTTGGATTTTTCGAATTTCTCTTTGGCGTATTTCAAGTCGACGACCAACTTGTTTGAGTCGGATGACGGCATTTCGAACATGGCGTCGTTGAGTATTGCTTCCAAAATGGAACGCAGTCCGCGGGCGCCGAGTTTGAATTCTATGCTCTTGTCGACTATGAAATCCAAAACATCATCTTTTATCGTCAACTTGATGTCGTCCATGGCGAACAGTTTGGTAAACTGTTTGGTGATGGCGTTTTTAGGCTCGGTCAGAATGCGCTTCAAGGTGCCGCGGTCCAATGGGTTGAGATAGGTGAGGATAGGGAAGCGGCCTATGATTTCGGGAATAAGACCGTACTTCTTCAGGTCGGACGGGGCGATATACTGCAACAGGTTGTCACGGTCGATCTGCTGCTTGAGATCGGAGCCGTAGCCTATGGTGCTGGTGCCTACGCGGCTGGCGATAATCTTGTCTATGCCGTCGAAGGCGCCGCCTGCTATGAAGAGTATGTCTTTGGTGTTGACCTGAATCATTTTCTGCTCGGGGTGCTTGCGGCCTCCTTGTGGCGGTACGTTTACCACTGTGCCTTCCAGAAGCTTAAGCATGGCCTGCTGCACTCCTTCGCCCGACACGTCGCGTGTGATGCTCGGGTTGTCGCCCTTGCGCGCTATCTTGTCGAGTTCGTCAATGAAAACTATGCCGCGCTCGGCTGCTGCCACGTCGTAGTCGGCGGCCTGGAGCAGCTTGACCAGTATGTTCTCGACGTCTTCACCCACGTAACCGGCCTCGGTGAGGACAGTGGCGTCGGCAATGGCGAACGGGACATTGAGCATGCGGGCTATGGTCTTGGCTAACAAAGTCTTACCGGTGCCGGTTTCACCCACGAGTATGATGTTGGATTTCTCTATTTCAACATCGTCTTTGGTCTGCTCCTGGTTAAGACGTTTGTAATGATTATAGACAGCCACCGACAGAACGCGTTTGGCAGCGTCCTGTCCGATGACGTATTGGTCAAGGAAATTCTTGATCTCCAGCGGCTTGAGAAGCTTGAAGTCGGGTATTTCGGTACGCTTGAGGTGTGCCATCTCCTCATTCACTATCTGGTTGGCACGGCTGACACATTCGTCGCAGATGAAACCGTTGACGCCAGTGAACAGCATGTTGACCTCGCTCTCCGAGCGACCGCAGAAAGAACAGTGGTTTTCTTGTTTTTTTGACATTTTTCCAGTCTTCAGTTTTTAGTCTTCAAAAGACTAACGACTAAACTATTTCTTGATAAGCACTTCGTCAATCATGCCGTACTCCTTGGCTTCCTCTGACGACATCCAATGGTCGCGGTCGGCGTCGGCCCATACCTTGTCGTAAGGCTGTTTGGTGTGGAGGGCGATGATTTCGTAAAGTTCTTTCTTCACCTTCTGGATTTCACGGGCTGTGATCTCTATGTCCGAGGCCTGACCCTGCATTCCGCCCATAGGCTGGTGAATCATGATGCGTGAGTGCTTCAGGGCTGAACGTTTGCCGTCGGCACCGGCGCACAGGAGCACTGCAGCCATGGATGCCGCCATGCCGGTGCATATGGTTGCCACATCAGGCTGGATAAACTGCATGGTGTCGTAGATGCCGAGACCTGCATATACCGAGCCGCCAGGTGAGTTCAGATATATCTGGATGTCACGCTTTGGGTCGGCTGACTCCAGGAAGAGCAGCTGAGCCTGTATGATGTTGGCCACATAGTCGTCAATCTGGTCGCCCAGGAAGATGATGCGGTCCATCATGAGGCGTGAGAATACGTCCATCTGAGCCACATTCAACTGACGCTCCTCTATGATGGTAGGGGAGATGTAGTCGGTGATGGTGTTGGCGTACTTCTCAAGTCCCAACGCGTTGATGCCACGGTGCTTGGTGGCGTATTTATAGAATTCTGTGTTTGTGTTCATTATTCAGCTTTCTTGGTGGTCTTCTTTGCCGTTGTCTTCTTGGCAGCCGGTTCAGCCTTCTCGGCGGCTTTCTTTGCGGCTGGCTTCTTTTCGGCCTTCTCTGCCTTCTCGGCTGGTTTTTCCTCAGCCTTTTCAGCGGCTTTCTTGGTGGTCTTCTTTGCAGCCGGTTTGTCTTCCTTTGGAAGCACTGCTGCTACGAAACCTTCGTAGTCAGTGTCGACAACTTTCACCTTCATGGCTTTCTTCAGGAAAGCGGTGACTTTATTGTCGGCGACCTGGTTCTTGATGTTCTCGCGCTGGTTCTCGTCTTTCAACACTGAATCGACTATACCGTTGAGACGGCCTTTCATCTCATCGTCCATGTTGGCGATGTCGAGCTGACCGAAGTACATCTTGGTGACGAACTCGCGGAGTTCTTCCTCTTTGAGGACGAGCTCTGGGTTGGCCTTGGCGATGGTCTCTTCGATGAGCTGCCATCTGAAGGTCTTTGAATAGACGTTGTCGTAGTTCTTTTCGACGTCTTCAGCGTTGATTTTGCCTTCGCTGTTGGCGACAATCCAACGTTTCAGGAATGCGTCAGGCATGTCGAACTTCACCTCGCTGACGAGTTTGTCGATAGCGTTGTTGAGGAACATACGCTCGGCCTCAACCACATACTGGCGCTCCATCTCGGTGGCCACTTCCTTGCGGAATTCTTTCTCGTTCTTGATGTCCTTTGATGGGAAAATCATCTTGAAGAGCTCTTCGTTGAGTTCCGGAAGCTTGTCGTCTTTCTTGTTGCCTTCCTGGATACGCTTGATAGTCTCGTCAACTTCTTTGTCTGAAGCCTTGATGTTGTAGTCGTTGATGGCGATTTTGCCGAGTTCGACTTTGATTTCAGGTTTCAGACCCACTTCGAAGAAGAAGCTCATGGTGTCCTGAGTCTCAGGATCGGTTGGCTGCTGCTTGTCAGGATCTGACAGCGGGTAACCCATGATGTCGAGCTTGTTGTCGAGGATATGCTTGTTGAGAGCTTCGGAAACCTTCTTGTTCAGTTGGTCGAAAGTAACTGATGTGCCGTACATCTTCTCAATCATTCCGAATGGCACTTTGCCCTGACGGAAACCTGGAAGAACCGCTTTGTGTTGATAATTCTTTAACTCTTTTTTTACATCTTCTGCATAATCGGCTTTTTCGATGTCAATCTGAATTGTGGCGAGAAGGTCGCCTTTAGCTGTCTGTGTTGTTTTCATTTCTTATTGATTGTTAATTATTTGTGCGGATGAAGGGACTCGAACCCATACTCCTTACGGAACCAGATCCTAAGTCTGGCGCGGCTGCCAATTACGCCACATCCGCCCGTAAATTTTGAGGGTGCAAAGGTACAAAAAATTTTTACACCTTATATTAATAATGAAAAATATTATTTTTTCACGTTGAGGGCCTCGCGCAGGGCGTTGCCCATGAGCATGAAGGCCAGCACCAGAAGCATGATGGCTATGCCGGGCAGAATGGCCAGATAGGCATCGTTGAGAATGATGTAGGCGTAGTTTTCCTTAATCATCGATCCCCAAGACGGCATGGGCGGCTGCACGCCTATTCCCAAGAAACTCAAGCCTGCCTCAAGCAAGATGGCGGTGGCGAAGTTGGCTGCCGAGATGACGATGATGGGGTTGAGTATGTTGGGGATGATGTGACGGATTATTATCCTTGCGTTGCGGAAACCTAACGCGCGGCCAGCCTCGACGAAGGTGGTTTCACGAATGGACAGTATCTGGCCGCGCGTCACACGGGCCACTTCTACCCACATGGTGAGACCTACAGCTATGAACACCTGCACGACGCCCTTGCCGAGAGCGAAGGTTATCGCTATGACAATCAGCAGAGTGGGCAATGACCATATCACGTTTATAAACCACATAACCACGTCGTCCACCCGGCCACGGAAGAAGCCGCCGAGTCCGCCCACAAACAGGCCGATTACCACCGAGAGCAGCACCGCTATGAAGCCTACGCTGAAGCTGATGCGGGTGCCGAGGACGAGGCGGCTCAGGAAGTCGCGTCCGAACTGGTCGGTTCCAAGGTAATACTTACGGTGAACCACTGGGTTTGTGGGCAGCATGCTGTTGTCTATCACCTCTTCGGTCGCGCTGCCGCAGCGCTCAGGGTTGAAAATATAAACTGTTGTAGTGTTTTCTTCAACTTTCAGGGAGTCGAACGGGATCTGCCGGTAGGGCGAAGGCTGTCCGCTCCACAGTTTCTTGAAAAATCCGACTTTCTCCACCTTGGTGGGCTTGTTCACCAGCAGCATATCGACCTCGAAGCCGGGTTTCTGGGTTGAGATTTCCAGAATTTGGGTATTGGCGTCAGGGGTGTTGTCGGGAATGATGAAATATGCGAATATAGCCATCAAGGCGCATAACACTATGAAAACCAACGAAATCATGCCGGAGACATTCTTTTTATAACGTCGCCAGGCGATTTGTGAAGGTGATAAGAAGCCGTTGTTTTTCATCGTAAAAAATTTTTACAAAAATAGTAAAAAGCCATTAGCTATTAGCCATTAGCCATTAGTTTTTTTTGGTATTAAAATTTGTTATAAAATTTTTATTTTGATATTAAAAAATTGTATTTTTGCGGCCTTGAAAACGAGAATTAAATCATTTTTGATACTATGAAAAGAAAGCTGACAAATAGTAAGGCTTTGCTGCTATTATTGGTGTTGGTGATGTGCTTTGTTTTTCCTATGAAAGCTCAAAATAACGACGCATTTTTACGTAACGATAAACTATATGGTGACCGCGACGCTGGTGCAATTGGAGGCTATTTTATAGGAACCCAGATATTCGGCTCGGATGTGTATGGCGGTTTCAATATCACCACGCAGCAATTCGGGCAGGATTTACCGCTGGGTAGCGGGCTTTGGATAATGGTCGGCGCAGGATTGGGCTACGCCGCGCGTAAAAGGAGAAACATATTAAAACACTAAATACAAGTATGAAAAAACTCATTACAATTATAATGGCGATAGCGTTGGTCTCGTGTTTGAGCCAGTGCAAGAAAAAGGTGGAACAAATTGCTGATGTTACACCTGAAGTCAACAACGAAGGCTTATTTCACATCAGCGTGAATGTCAACGGTGGGAGCAAACATATCGTGTATCCTGAATCAGGTGCCTACGTCTTTCAGAACGGCGACAAACTCTATGTGGGCAACCATGGCTATTATGTCGGCACTTTGGAATATTATAACGGTGCTTTCAGCGGCGACATCGAAATCGCCGATACATGTGCAGCTGCTTACCGGGATTATCTGCACTTCTATTTCATTGGCGGTGCATATACTGGCGAACTGTACACGCCGTCGGCGACAAATCCAACAAGATCGTTTGAATGGAGCATCGCTGACCAAACGGGTAGTAAGCTTCCTATTCTTTCATACGGTCATTCCACACAAAAATACTCTAAAAAAGTATCTGCCTATTCATGTATGCTTGAAAACAAGTGCGGCTTGGTGAAATTCTGGGCTTGGCCAACACCATCCATATCGAATACTCTCGTCACGATTTCGGGGATGAAGACCACGGCTGTCATCAACTTTGCCAATAATGGAATAACTGCCATCGATGATACTGGTGAGATGAAGCTCCATAAGGTTGATGGCTCTGATCCCGCCGAGAGGTGGGCTATCCTGCTGCCACAAAGTTCGGTGCCAGCAGCCACAGTCTCATACAAAGACGCAGACAACCATGATGTTGCCCAGACCATCTACATGCCTACCATAAAAGCCAACACTTACTATGGTGGATACAACGGCATTTCGGTAGGACTCGAATATGTTGACCTTGGTCTTTCAGTGGATTGGGCTGCCTGCAACGTGGGCTCATGCACACACGAGGGTTACGGCAAATTCTTCGCTTGGGCCGAAACCGCATCAAAGAAAGCATACTGCTGGAGTCACTACGCGTTTGCCCAAGACCCTGACCCATCCGATGGTGATACAATTCACTGGGAAGATGGTGATAATGGACCAAATCTGTGGCTCACTAAGTATAACACCAAAGACACCTTCAAACCTGAAGGAGACGAGAATCCCGACGGAATTACCACTTTGGAGCCCGGGGATGACGCAGCTTTGGCCATTATGGGTGCTGGTTGGCGTATGCCTACAGTAGATGAATGGGAGGAACTGATCGCAGGAACAACCCCAACAAGGGATGAGGTGAACGGCATAGGAGGCATACGGTTCACTTCTAAAGCGGAAGGCAACAACAACAGTATCTTCCTGCCCTTTGCCGGTTTTTACAGCGGTCCTCAGCACTCGGCCCAATACAATGGTGACCGTCTGCCCGTGGGTGAATACTGGTCGAACGAAATCGACTCAGACAAACCGTACCAAGCGTGGTGTTTATATATCGATGACCCAACCTATGGTTATGACCCAGAACATCCAGAAGGATCACTTGAACACATCTGTGTGACGAGCGGGGATCCAACTGGTACAGATGATGTGGGATTCATTCGCAATGAAGGACGTCCTGTGAGGGCAGTGCGTGCCAAATAAAAAATAATTTGTATCTTTGCAGAAAATTGTAAACATGGAAAATCTGCAAAGCATCATCGAAAAAGCATGGGACGACCGCTCGCTGTTGGCGAAAAACGAGACAAAAGACGCTATCCGTGAGGTGGTAAAGCTTCTTGATAAAGGCGAGATTCGTATCGCTGAAAAGCTTGACGGTCAGTGGGTTGTGAACGAGTGGCTGAAAAAGGCCGTCATCATGTTTTTCCCGATTAACGACATGGAGGTGTCCAAGAGCGGCATCTTTGAATATTATGACAAGATTCCGTTAAAGGGCGGTTTCGAGCAGGCTGGCGTGCGCGTTGTGCCTCCGGCCACAGTGCGTTACGGCGCTTTCATAAACCGTGGCGCGGTGTTGATGCCATCGTATATTAATATAGGTGCCTACGTCGACAGCGGCACCATGGTCGACACTTGGGCCACAGTGGGTTCGTGCGCTCAGATAGGCAAAAACGTGCACCTTAGCGGAGGCGTGGGAATAGGCGGAGTGCTCGAGCCGGTGCAGGCTGCCCCTGTCATCATAGAAGACAACTGTTTCATAGGCTCTCGCTGCATTGTGGTTGAGGGTGTGAGGATAGAAGAGGAGGCTGTGCTTGGCGCCAACACCGTCATCACACAGTCGACCAAGATTCTGGATGTGACCGGTCCTGAGATTAGGGAATACAAAGGCGTGGTACCTGCCCGCTCGGTGGTGGTGCCCGGCTCTTACACCAAACACTTCCCGGCAGGCGACTTCCAGGTGGCTTGTGCCTTGATTATCAAGAAGAGAAACGAGTCGACGGATAAAAAAACATCTCTCAACGAAGCGTTAAGAGATGTTCAAGTTTGAGGGTAGAAGGTGGGATTCGAACCCACGACCCACGGAACCACAATCCGGTACTCTAACCAGCTGAGCTACATCTACCATCTGGATTTGCGGCTGCAAAGGTACAAAAAATTTTAATGCAAAAGCAAAAATTTGCTATTTTTGCAAAAATATTTTCAGAGATGGGCAGAATTATGGCAATCGACTATGGCAGAAAGCGTTGCGGCGTGGCCGTGACCGACCCATTGCGTATAATTGCCAACGGACTGACCACGGTAAGGGCCTGCGACCTTCTGGCTTTTATACAAGATTACGTAAAAAAAGAGGAAGTTGACGAGATAGTGGTGGGAGAGCCCAAGGATATGCACAACAATCCTTCGGAGTCGGCCCAGTATATAGAACCCTTTCTGAAACAGCTGAAAAAAGCCCTGCCCGATATGACGGTCAAACGTTTCGACGAGCGTTTCACTTCGGTGATGGCTCATCAGACCATGATAGACGCGGGCCTGGGCAAGAAGGCAAGGCAGAACAAAGAGCTGGTCGACACTATCAGTGCGACTATCATTCTGCAGTCATACATGAATTATAATAGTTTATAAGATGATATTACCAGTTGTGGCATACGGTCATCCGGTGTTGAAGCACGTGGCCGAAGATATTGAAGAAAACAGTCCTGAGATTCAGCAGCTTATAGCTGACATGTTTGAAACCATGTATCATACCGAGGGCGTCGGTCTGGCGGCACCGCAAATCAACAAGTCGATTAGGCTTTTTGTGATTGACAGCGATCCGTTCAAGGACAAATATCCGGAGGGAGCCGGGGTGAAGAAGGTGTTTGTGAATCCTGAAATCATAGAGTTGTCGGGCGAGCCTTGGACCTTCAGGGAAGGCTGCCTCAGCCTGCCGGACATGGGCGAGGATGTGGAGCGCCCGAGCAAGGTTAAAATCAATTATTTGGATGAGAACTTTGTGGAGCATGAGGATGAGTTTGACGGCATTGTGGCCCGTGTCATTCAGCATGAGTACGACCACCTTGAGGGAAAATGCTATGTGGACCGCATAAGCCCTATGCGCAAGATGCTGCTCAAGAACAAGCTGCGCAACATATCCGAAGGTAATGTCGATGTGGATTACAAGATGATATTCCCGAATAAAAAACACAGAAGGTAGCTATTAGCCATTAGCCATTAGCCATTAGATGTTAGGAGGTTAGTGTTATGAAAAGAATATTAGCGATTTTAATTTTTGTGGTTTTCGTTGCTTGCAGCAGTGATGATCCGGCCAGGAGGATTGAGAAGCTGGAGAAACAGTTGTTCACTACCGAGCAGTCAGTCGACCCTCTGGTTGCCGACGACCTTGTTACCGCTTATTGCGACTATGCCACCCATTATCCCGACGACCCTATGTCGCCGGAATATCTTTTCAAGGCGGTGGACGTGTCAATGAACCTCAACAATCCTCAGCGCACCATAGCCATAGTCGACAGGATGCTCAGGGATTACCCCGACTATCCTCGCACACAGGCAGCCTTGTTTGTGAAAGGTTTTATCTTTGAAACCTATTACGGCAACCTCGATATGGCAAGGAAAATTTACGAGCAGTATCTTGAGCTGTATCCTAACGGCGAGTTTGCCGACTCTTGCCGCTCATCCATCGAAAACCTTGGTTTAACCCCCGAAGAGCTGGTAAGAAAGTTCGAATCGCAGTAATTGATTGGCAGACGAACTGCAACCAAATAAATCTCATTTTTTTGTTGCTTATTAAACATTATTGTTTATTTTTGCGAATTCGATGTGAGGGAGTAATGACTGTTTGTGGTTGATTCTCACTTATATCGGAGTATAATTAACCGTTTAAAATAAATAATTTTGAAAAAGCTTTTATACGCGGAAGCCATAGTGCTTTCATTGGTATTGGCATTGGTGATGGGTATGACCCAGTGCAAAAAGAGGGGTATATACACGATCAATAATGGTACTCCTGTAGGCAAGCCTGTTTATATCAGACTTAATGTTGACAAGGGAGGCAAACACGAAGTGCATCCTGACACTGGAGTGGTGGATTATGGTGAAGGCGACAAGCTTTATGTCGGCAACGAAGGTAAGTATATCGGCACCTTGACGTACCATGACGGCGCTTTCGGCGGAATAATCTACGGCCCTCAAACCACAGACTACCTGCATTTCTATTTCATTGGCGGACTGGAAACTGGCGAGATTACCGAA
>Ga0265299_10002729_pt1 | contig 17753 bp, 39 predicted proteins | sample AusTroGonzalo_MG_4_FD_193485 | JGI IMG/M metagenome (GOLD analysis project Ga0265299, IMG submission 193485) | Bovine rumen microbial communities from tropical cattle in Woodstock, Queensland, Australia - Gonzalo_02 | ecosystem: Host-associated > Mammals > Digestive system > Stomach > Rumen ... | reverse complement strand
AGATAAATTGGATAAATTATTGGCCGATGACAAGTATTTGTTTAGGGGGACAGAAACCTTTGAATACCCCGAAGATTGGAAGGTAGGTGATATACCCTATTACCCAATAAACAATGCTAGAAACGCGGAATTGTATAACAAATACAAATCTTTGAAGAATGACAAGGTGGAGTTTGTGGGTAGATTGGGTCAATACAAATACTTTGATATGGATGATACCATTGAAGCAGCCTTGAAGATATGTAAATAAAAATTTTACATAAAAATAAGTTTAAGTTGTTGACTTTGTCAGCAACTTTTTCTATATTTAAACTTAGAAACAATAAACCAAAGAGGTAACAAATGGTAATTGAAGTTATTCATACAAATGGTTTGAGTGATATTATTAACCCTTCCCAGATTGAAGGTGTTGCGGAAACTAAAAATAGTGTTGTTCACTCTTTTAGTGTATATTCCCATAATACAAAGTGGGTAATAAATGAAAATGATAAAATCATTCTTTCCGAAATGAATATGAACTATACCCTGCTTGATAGTGAAATTCCTTTTGATGAGTTCAAGAGCAAGATTAAGAGTATTATCGTGGACAGTCAAATTACGAGGTTGTAACTATGCCTATTATTTTTCCATTTACTGAATTTGGTACAATTATCGCAACTGCAATTTTCTTTGGAAGTTTGATTTATTGTGGTTTAACTTGTGTGTATTTGGATGGCGAAAAGGACAAAAGACACCGTGTGTTGCGAATTTCAGTATTCTTTGCAGCACTAATAATGATTTATTGTGAATATAGTGCAGTAAACATTGGTTTTACACTTAATCCACCTAAGAATGCAACTTTAAAATGTGTGGAGAAGTAAAATGTCGCAAACAGTACGAAAGAAATTTAAATATAGGCACGGTGGTACCGAAGTTATTACTTTGTCGCACAAGTGCTGGAAAGATATTAAGAAGATTCGTAATAAAACAAATAGAACATACCACAAGCAAAAGATGAACAACATTACTGACTATGATGCAGATGAATCATATTCAAAAGTAATGCCTTGATGTACCACCACTACATAAAGTAAATATTATTTTACACAATTTTAAGTTAAAGTTCTTGACAAGGTCAGGGACTTTTTCTATATTATAGTCATACAAGAGAGGTAACAAATGAAAACGAAAGAAGAACTCAATTATATGGTAAGAGAAATGGTTAGAGCCTTGTGTGGTGGTGGTTTTGGTAGACTCCAAGCCATGCTCGGTGCTAAAGCCATTAGTATTACTGACAATTCATTCACATTTTCATTTAAAATGTTCCGAAAGGCAAATGAGTTCAAGATTGAATTAGATGAAGGATTGGATTTGTATAATTGCTATTTCATTAAGAGCCGCAAATATACAACCAATGATTTTATGAAGGGTATTCAACCAAATGACAAGAAATTTGAACCCGTTATCGTGAAAGAAATTAAGGGAATTTTTTGTGACCAAGTCAAAGAATTTTTTGAAAACACAACAGGTTTAAGAACATCTTTGTAAAAGAGAGGTAACTATGGAAAAGAAAGTTTACAATTTTTACATTGAATGGAACACCGGTGATATGTATTGGGATAACTTTCCCGATGTAGATGGCTTTGAAGGTACGGTGGATGGTCTTAATGAATATTTGAATAGTAAAACACACTATGACGATGAAAAGGCTTCACTCACCGATGAAGATGTTCAAAAGATGCTTAATGGCGAAACAATCTATGACCCTACTGGCGAAAGTTGGTCGGTTGAAATTCAAAAGGAGAATTAATTATGTGGATTCTAATTATGACTTTGGCATTTGCTAATGTTCAAATGGTTAATACGGCAGGAGCTGGTGGTGCGGCTATTGCTACGGCTGAATTTTCTTCTCAAGGTAAATGTAAAGCCGCGGGATATAGGTGGGAACTTAGCATTACAAAATATAAACAAGAAATTAAAGATGCTGCCAAGTGGGTTTGCGTTGAAAAATAAGGAGGTCTAACTATGAATATGAAATACTATCTTAAAACACCCAATTCAACCCACTATGTAACCAAGGCTCGGTTAGTTCCTCGTCCAGGTTATCTTAACCTTAAAGATGTGGAATACGAATTTGAAAAGAATAAAGACAAAGCTATTCTTCTTTCTAAGAAGGAAGCTGAAAAGTGGGTAAATCGCTTCAAAGAAATTGGAATTGAAATTGAACTTGAAACAAAGGTGGAAGAATGATTTTATCATCAATTATATTTTGTGTTTTGAAATTTTTGATTTTCTTAGTCCTAATGGTAATTTGTGTTGGTGTTGGGACAGCTATTGCGGATAGCTTGATGTTCTATTGTGAACAACATTTTAACAAAATGTGGTTAGAAATTGTAGTAACAATTGTTCCTACATTATTGTGGTGTGCGTTTAGTGTTTGGCTAATCGCAACAGTAGGAATGAAACTTTCAAATATCAACTAAGAGAGGTAAACAATGAATAAAATAGAAGAATTGAAAAAAGAATATGACCGTTGGTTTATTCGTTACCAGATGTACAAGTACATCAAGTGGGTTATGAATGAATGGTATGAAGCAGCTGATAGAGATTCTAGGAGTTACTCAAATTTCATTTATAATAAGAATTATCATTGTTCTAAGGGCTTTGAAAAGGTAGAAAAGAAGTTCCTTGAAGTAAAGGCGGCATACGAAGCTGCCTTGAAGGAGGTTGCATAATGAATAATCTTTATATCATCTTTGGTGATGCTTGTATTTTAGCCGGTGCCATTGGTATGTTTATTTTCTTGGTGATGTGTATAGTTGTTGCTACTATAAAAATAAATTTACCCGGTAGTGAAAAAAAGTTTGTTGAATTTCTTGTAGCTTTTATTGTAGCAACAATGATGTTTTTCGGTGGTTTGGGTATTAGTTGTAGTGGTGGTTACATTACCCAAAAATACGATTGGGTCAAGACAAGCGAAAGAAACAATCTAATTCACGATTGCCCAGAAGATTCTACAATGACCTCCTATTGTGTTTACAAGTGGAAGGAATATCGTATTGATTCTACTGAAGCTGCTGATGAAATGAGAAAGTATATGAAAAGTAATGAAAATGAGTAAATTTAAAAGGATTTGTAATAGTGAAAATATAGGAAGTTTGTATGGAATATTTTATTATCCAGACAATATTCCTATTGGTGACCCGAGATTGAGAACTACATCTGTCTTTGCTATGTGTAGTGTACTGCCTAAAGACAAAGATAAGGAAGAATACTCAATCACACCTGACTTTCAAGCAAATCCAGAACACAGACAATACTTGGGCTTGGAGAACTTGCTTTGATGGAACATCACCACATTCTGACCTTGTTCGTAAGTTTTATATGGGTCAAGGAACTGAAAAAGAATTGCTTGAACTAATTCACATCTTTAAGAAAGGTTACAAAGAAAACTTGATTAAGGATAAAATAACATCAATAGAAAAGGATTTTGAATAATGAAAATAACACTAGAAAAATGTAACGAAATACTTGAACGAGAAGGATTTAAGTTTTCTATATCTACTATGTCCTATTGGTATAACAATGAAATGTTTGCTTTTGAAGGCTATGGTAGCTTATTCCTTTTACCAGATTTTAATTATGATGAAAAAGAAAAGAAATGGTGTACTTATTGTAACAAGAAAAAACCTCATTTTAAAATAGCTGAAAAATTCATAGATTGTCAGGGAACTGAAGAAGATTTAATGAATCTTATTAATGTCTTTAAGAAAAATCAAAAAAAGGCTAGAGTTGAAGATAAAAAGCGCAGTCTTTCTAATGACTTTAAAGGAGTGTAATTATGGAATTTACAAAAGAAGAATTGAAGTTGATTGAGTACTATCTTCTAAGTGAACTTGACACGCAAAGATATGAACCTGATGGCATTGATGAAGACCTTAAAAAACTTTATGAAAAAGTAAGAAATTATAACAATCTTGAATTTGAAGTTAAACGAATTATGACCAAACTAAAGGGGGTTTAATATGTTTAAAAGAATTAAAGAAACACTATCAAAAGATTATGTTATTGGTGGCATTATTTTTGGTTTGATGATTGCCGCCACAGTTGGTTGTATTGGCTATGCTCTCTATGAGGAATTTACCAACCCTGGTAGCACCACTACTACAGCAAGTGCACCAATGAAGACCCGTGCCAATGGCGGTTTTGGTTATGGATTTGGATATAGCTTTAAAACACACCGAGTTGGATATGGCTGGGGTGTTGGTAATGTCAATTTTCGGTGAGGTTGTATGAAAAATATTTTTAATAGACCATTCTTCTATAATGGCACTTTTGCATTTGTGTTACTTTTCATTATTATGATTGCTGCAGGTGCTTTTGCCATCTACGATAGTCATAGAGAAGAAAGTGAAAGGGTGTTTAACTATACACCAAAATCAAACAATAGTGGTTTACATTGGGGTTATGGTTATAGACCATTCAAGGGTAAATTTGGTTTGGGTTATGTAATAGGGCATTAATATGAAACCTGATGAATTTGAAAAACTTTGTAAAAGTTATTTACCAAATTGTGTAATCAAGTATAAAGGCACTTGTGGTTTATGTTGCTACAATGGTGGTACAGATATTCTTGATATAAAAGTTTCTCTTTTGGAAGATTGTAGATTCGGTGTTTATGACCAATGGCGAGATGTTACTTTCACAAAAGATTTGGATTATGTAAAGAAATTCTTACAAAATGTAATGGAAGCTGAAGATAGAAGATTAAGATACAGAAATCATTTAGAGGTGTAAAATGACTAAGAAAGAGTTTAAAGACACATTAGCGAAGTATGAAGATATTATCAAAGACCTTGCTGAAGGTCTTGAATATACCGATAATAAGTTGGCATATAGCCCGTCAAGATGTAAAGATAATTGTCACATAGCTTTGTATGACCAAGATTTGTATGGTTCTACTGATGCAGAATGGAGTGATGATGGTAAAGTAACAATTTATGTCTATCACGGCCAATGGAATGAATTTATTCCCGAACACATCTTTGAAACAAAAGAAGAATTGGACTTTTGGCTTTCACACAATTATATTGATGTTAATAGGTGGGATATTTCCGACGATGTTATCGCAAAATATCGTAAGTAAATAAATTTTTACATAAAATTAAATTTAAACCATTGACAAATGCCAATGGTTTTTCTATATTAACTTATGTAATCAACAAAACAACAAAACAAAAGAGTAACAAATGGATATTAAAAAGTTTAAAGAATTAATGGCAAAGATGCCAGAACAGGGTTTTAAGGGCAATATGTTCGTTGGCAAGAAGAAGCCGGAACCTAAGACACCAATCATTCGTGAACTTGCTAAGGAATGGGGTATTCCGGTAAAGGAATATAACATTAAAGAACTTGATGATTTTGATGCCCTTGATTTTCCCAAGAATATGAGCCAGGAAGAAATCAAGAAGGGTTTGGAAAAGTTCGGTCTTAAAGGCTCCAGCCCAGAAGATGTGGGTAATCTTCAGCCCCTTGAAAAGATTGATGAAAATGCTCCCACAACCAAGTTTGATACCCAGGCATTTTTCGCAAATAAGAATAGTCCAGTTATGATGTTCCTTGATGAAATGACTATCAATGGAATCACCGGTGAAACCTTTACCAATGGGGAGAACAACTAATGTCTTGTAGAAGCACTATGGAAAACATCGGAAGAGAAATTTATCTTTACAAGCAGCAAGAAAAGTTGCGTCAGGAACAGGAAGAAAATTTGAACTTTTGGTTTGGTACTTTTGGTGGTAAGCCAATTCGTAAACCGGTTCTTGACCAAAGCATTGTAAAGAACACAATTGAACCTTGGGTCAGCAAGGAAATGGCAAAGAAGTTTGATGAAATGCACAGAATCACCATTAAAACAAATGAAGACTTTAACAAGGGGGCAATCTAATGAAAAAGACACTCGGAATTTTCCTAATCATTATACCATTTCTTCTTTTGCTAATTAATATGATTGTTGTTCATTACAATGAAACAACAGACGAAAATAAATTGGCAAAGGGAACTTGTCTTGAAACATTTTCAGTAGAACATTGGCACAAGTATAGCCCACCAACCACAAGTGTTCATACAGTGGTTCGTAATGGAATGGATGTGTATATTGTGGATGGTAATTGTTATTCCAAATCAAAGACAATACCCTGGGAAAAGGAACACGATTTTGCACACTTTATGGCTCAATTTGGTTTTATTATTTGGGGTATAATTGCTTTTATTGTGGCTGCATTATTTATCTATTTTTGGGTAATATTTATTTACACCTTAATTACAATAAAGCCTGACAAGGATTTTTGGGACACCTTTTGGATTAACTTTAAGTAAACTTTATTTTACATCTTTTTACATATCACTTATTGACAAAATAGGTGATATTTTTTATATTAAACTTAGAAAACAACTAAGCCAAACGAGGTAAAAATGATTAACAACACTAAACCTTTACAATCTTTCTAACTACGATGTTCAGTTTTACAAGTTCCTTTATGATGCAGAATCTTGTAAGACTTTGACTTATTCCGTTTATGCACTTACGATTGAAGGGAAAGATAAAGAACATAAGATGTTTGAATATGTTTTAAGAGAAGATTGGGTAAAGCCGGTTATCTTATTGAACAACGAATTATTTAACAAGTCTATGAACCCTGATGTACCGCATTTGTTCAATGCTGGTATGGGTAGTATCAAACATTTCTTGAATATGAATCCAAAGGATGATAATGAAAGGTTGATTAATCTTGAATACATTGAAAGAATGCAGCCAATTATGAAAAAATATAAAAATAATATGGAAAATTTCAAAAAAACACTTGCCAATAAGTAAAATATTTTCTATATTAAACTTAGAAACAACAATTAACACTTAACAAGAGGTAACTAACTATGTCAATTGAAGCTTTTGAATATGATGTTCCGGGTCCGGTTGCTTTCAAGTCTAGCAAAGATAAGACCTACGAAGAAAACATGAAGTATCTAAGCAGTTATGAATGGGCTATCACCGAAACAGTTCATGATATGCTCAAGTTGTCTCGGGACTTTGACCGAGAAAATGTTGCTTGTAATATTGCCGACGCATATCGTGATGAAATCAAGGATTCTTGGGAAAAGAAAGAAGATTATAAGGTTGTTGCTGAACGAGTTTACAAGAAATACTATGAAGCCAATAAGGATGAACTTGACTACTATCCTCAGCGTGTGGAAAATCCCAAAGTGGGTGATTTGGTAATGGCAATAAACGGCATTCCTAAGACCGATGAGGTTTATGCCTTGGGTAAAATTGTAAGAATTAGCCATACGGTTACTTTTGGTGAAGTTTATTGGTTGGAAGGTTCTTACTCTTACTTTACTAGCATTATCAAGCCCAATGCCCAGTACAAGCACTTGAACACTAAGGATTGGGATGACCTCTTCAGCCTTGTAAGCAAATACATTGATGAAGAATTTGAAAAGGGCTTTACTTATAAGACTATGGATAGGGAAAAGCTCAACGCAAAGACTGATGAAATCTATGAAACTCTTCGCAATAAGGAGAATAACTAATGACCTCTCAATTTTTCTACTTGCCTGCAGACAAAAAGGTTGATGATGAAGTCCGAATCAAGTTTACGCAAGGCCGTATTAAGATGGTAAAGGATTGGCTTCAGGAAAAGATTGTGAACAAGTTCACTGAAAACGAATTTACTCCAAAGATTTTCTTGGATAGCTTTGGTGAACGCCGCAAGATTGTTTCTATCAAGATTGTTACTGACAAGGATTGTAACATTACAAAGAAATACAATATTGATTACAATTACTACAATTCGGTAGTAGATGAATTTTGTGCGAACAACCGTTGTAAGATTGACAAGAAAGATTTGGAATGGCTTTTGATGTTGACCTTTAGGGATAACGGAATTGAAGTAAGCCCAATGAAGGGAACTTTGAACATTTCACTTTAAGGAGTATAACTTATGCAAATTGTAAAAACATTTACTCAGTCACTTTATGAACCAAAGCACGGCACTCATAAGCTAGTAAATAAGACCGTTGTGATTGGTGTTTATCCTACTTTAACTAATGACCAGTTGGTTTCTATCGTTAAGGAATACGAAAAGAATCCGGAACCCAATTGTACTTACTTTGTTTATGATGAAACAAAGCGTGATGTTATTTATAGTCAAGGAGAATAACTATGGCAGCAACTACGGAATCTGATTACAAGATTGAAGAAATTGAAGTGGAGGAAAAATGATTATTGTTTTTAAAACAAATGTTGGCACGGCAGCCTATGATAGTGATACTATCTTGAATTTGAAATATTCACCAGCATTGGGATTGGAAATTACATACACATCCAATAATAAATTAAACCCCGAAGTAAAGACTAAACACCATTATTTGAAAAATAATGAAGAATTTGATATAATTCTTGAACAATGGAAACAGTCAAAGGAGAAAAAGTAATGTTTATTTTTTGTGGAATTGTTATAGCAATTGCGTCGGTTATGTTATACAAAAGCACCTATGGTGTTTACAAGCACAACCGTTTACACGAACATTGGGAAACACGAATTGTAAAGACCGAAACTGGTAAATTCCAAGTACAATGTTGGCAACACGATTCGGCTGATTGGTATTGTGAAGACCCTATGGGTTGGTATGCCATTGATAACTTTGGATTCAATGGTAAGTCTGATTACGATAACTTAGACGATGCCTTGAAAGCAAAAGAAGAATATGACAAGAAGGCTTTTGAATGGGTACATAGGGATAATGTAACAGAAGTAATTGTGGGAGCAAAGGAGTAAATTATGAAATTATCACAATACAAAGGTCATACTTACGATATTCCGATGATTAAAAATTTCTTTGGATATAAGATTGACTATTTCAAGAAATATGGGTTGGCAACTGATGCTGTTGAACATCAGCAAGTAAACTTTAACAATAGTAGAGAATATGGTGCAAAGAATTTCTCGGAATATAAAGATGATGTTGGTGAATTGATGGGCAATTTTTGGCTTAATCCTTTGTACAAAAATGTTCCTACTGCAGGGTATAATTGTACAACTTATCAAAATTATATTGATAAGCCAATTCCTGGTTCAACCGACGATGAAGACCCTGAATATATGATTGAATATACTTATATGGTAGATAATGCTACCGATGAAATTATTTGGATTCAATGTTCTTCGGAGGAATAATGAGTAAAGAAGCGAAATATACAATGTACTTTGTTGGTTTTCTTTGTCTTTTGATTTTCATTGGGGGTATGTTATCTGGATGTAAATCAAAAGGTTATCAAGGTTGGATTTATCATGACAAAGATTTGATAGCAAAAACAGCTTGTGATGATGAATTGTTTTTGAATGTTGGTCCAGATACAATCGTAGTTAAAAGTTCATATATAGTTTCTTATGGTATCATATCGGACCGAGAAGTTTATAAGTATGTAAATGATGGTAAATATCGTGTTGAAAAGAAAGAATGTGAAAGGTAAAAAGTTATGACTAAAGAAGAATATAGGAAAAAAGTAATTGATGCTGTAATGTATATTTACGAATGTTACAGGGAAGATGCTGTAGAAATGGTTAGCAATATGGAACACATCATTGATAATAATTATGCTTGTGATTCACAAACTAACAACATTACTACAGATGACATTTATGATACCGCAAGGGAAATACTATATTATTCTTAAAGAGGTTTATATGGATATACAAGGAAAATATAATACTGCTAAAGTTTTTACGGATAATGTGGATAGTGTAGCCTATTCGCAAATCCTTAATATGATGTGCCAAATTTGGGCTAAAGATGTTAATGTTCGCATTATGCCCGATTGTCATGCCGGAAAGGGGGCGACAGTTGGCACAACTATGACCATTAAGGACAAAGTAGTCCCTAACCTTGTTGGTGTAGATATTGGTTGTTTTACAAAAGATACAAAAGTAGCATTAGCTGATGGCAGAAATTTATCTTTTGAAGAAATGATAAATGAAAATGGTGAATATTATGGTTATTCATTAGATAAAAATGGTAATGTTGTAATATCAAAATTAGAATTTCCAAGAAAAATAAAAGAAAATCAACCTTTATTAAAAATAACTTTAGATAATGGTGAAAGTATAAAATGTACTTATGACCATATTTTTTATAAAAGAAATATGGAAGAAGTTGAAGCACAAAATCTTAAAGTAGGGGATTCTTTATATCCATTATACATTAAAAAAATGAAAGATATAAATGACGAATATTTAAATTGTGACCATAAATTTAAACATGAATTGGCTGATTATAATTGTGTATATGATGTATCTTTAAATAAATGGTCTTTCATACACAATCTAGCTGATAATTACAATTTTAGGCATGGTTTAACTACTGTTAATGGTTCTTTTGTTAGACACCATAAAGATTTTAATAAGTACAATAATAATCCTACAAATATTGTTAGATTGTCTTTCAAAGAACATTGGAATTTACATGCTAAAATGTTAGGAGAAACCAATAAATTAGGTATTACTGGGTATAAAGCGACAATTAAAAAACATCCTAACCTAAATTCTGATGCAGGTAAAAAAGGTTCTTTTAAAACTTGGCATTCTGAAAAAACAGAACAAACAAGAATTAAAGCAAAACAAAACATAACAAAATGGAACAAATCTGAAATAGCAAGAAAAAAATTAAGTGAAAGACAATTAAGTAATAATACTCAAAAATTTTCGGAATTAAATGGAAGTGAATGGCTGATAAACAGACAAAAATTAAGTAGAATTAGAAAAGTTTTTAATGATATTAAAAATAATAATGAAAATATATCAAAAGAAACTTATGAAAAATACCGAAAAAAATATTACAATTATCCATACTGGGATAAAGTATTAAATCTTCTTAAAAAACTTTCATTTTCTTTTGAAGATGTTTTAAATAATAAAAAACCTTTAAATCATCATATTGTTTCAATTGAAAAGATAGATAATGAAGATGTTTATTGTTTAACATGTTCTGAATTTGGAAATTTTGCTTTATCCTCCGGTGTATTTGTACATAATTGTGGCATGCTTGTAGCCAAACTTAAAGTAAAGTATATGGAATTTGGTAAGTTGGATAAAGTAATCCAACAAAAGATTCCGTCAGGCAAGAACAAGCGAGAACACAAACACCGTTACGCAAATAATTTTTCACTTGATGATTTGATTGCAAATGTAAGGGGTGAAGAATTGCTTGCTATCGGTTCGCTTGGTGGTGGCAACCATTTTATTGAAGTGGATGTAGATGATGAAAAAAATTATTATTTAGTAATCCATAGTGGTTCTCGTCATTTGGGTGTAGCGGTTTGTGAGTATTGGCAAAATGTAGCTATCAAGGAATGTAAGGAATTGACTGACATTCGTGGTGCAGAAATTGCCAAATATAAAGCCCAAGGAAAGACCGATGCCGAAATCAAGGAATTGATGAAAGACTATGACCACTTTTCTGTTCCTAAAGAATTGTCTTACTTAAAGGGTAAAAGTCTTGAAGGCTATCTTCACGATATGCAAATTGTTCAAGAATTTGCTATGCAGAATCGTGCGGCTATGCTAGATGTAATTGTAAAAGAAATGGGTTGGAAGGTTGTAGAACAATTTACCACCATACACAATTATATTGATATGAAGTCCATGATTTTGCGTAAAGGGGCTATTTCAGCCAATGCAGGCGAAAGGGTAATCATACCTATGAATATGCGTGATGGTTCGCTTATATGCGTCGGAAAGGGCAATCCCGATTGGAATTATTCCGCACCACATGGTGCTGGTAGAATTATGAATCGTTCCACCGCAAAGAACACAATTTCTATGGAAGATTACAAGAAAGCTATGGAAGGTATTCATAGTATTTCAGTAAATGCCAATACTATTGATGAATCGCCTATGGCTTATAAACCAATGGAAGAAATCATTGAAAATATCAAGGACACTGTAGAAATTGAAAAAATAATTAAACCAGTTTATAACTATAAAGCATCATTTGATGATTAAGGAGTAACTATGGAAGTTATGATACTAGAATTTTACATTCCAATTGAAGTACATCGGTATGATAAGAAAAAGGAAGAATATGTAAATTGTACCGACTATGACCCAATGGAAATGATTGAATCTATTGAAAATGGGTTGTGCCGTGATTTATCTTGGCCAGTAATGACACAAGGACTTGGTTTCAAGTACAAGTTACAAGGACAGGGAACTCGTCACATTACCTATCGTAACAAGAAACTTTATCTTTGTTTCCAGGTAGAAGTGGAATTTCCTACTTTTGATTTTGTTTACGATGAAAATAACACTTGGCAAAAGCCCGACCACCGTGAATTTGAAAAGCTATTGAAAAGTATGATTGGTGAAATCAATGGTGATATGGGAGATGGCTGGGGTGAAGGTTGGGAACAAAGACATTTCAAGTATAATGGCGAAGAATGGTCACCTACCTCAGGTTCAGTAGAATATGTTAAGTGGTGTGGTCTTGGTTATTCCAAGAAACAGGATAAAATCATTGACACAATCTACTATGCCGATAAAAAGAAAAATGAACTTGACTTGAAAGAAGGTTGGGTTGATAATTCCGGTACAAACGAAGGCAATTTTCATAGGGCTATATTCAATGCTGCCAATGATTACAAGTTTATGGAAATGTTAAAGAAGTATGATGAAATTGGTTATCCGGAAGATAACAAATGTTATAAAAGATACCAAAAGAAAATCAATGACCTTTATGTAGAATACCAAGTAACCAAGAAATTTGCCAATGCCTTTATCAATTATTATCTTGAAAAGGTAAAGACTGGTGAATATTATGGTGGAAAGGATATAAAGGAATTGAAAGAATTTCAATTAACTTTGAAAACATAAATTTACATAAAAATAAGTTTAAACCCTTGACAACGGTCAAGGGTTTTTCTATATTAAGTATAGAAAGGTTAAACAATAAACAAGAGAGGTAACTTATGGCACAGATTCGCCGCTACATTTATGAATACTATCGTTACAACCCGCAACTTGGTACATCAGTTCGCAAGGGTGAAGTTTACGAAACCACTTTGAAGAAGGCTGAAAGGACAGCCAAGCGTCATTGTGATAGTTACACCACTTATGGTTCTCTTAGCTTTAAGCAAATCATTCAGGTTTCTAAACCTATCGTACTTGGTGTTGATGTGCAGGAACGAAAGAAAACCTATGGTGATTATCCTCACGAAAAGACATATAAGGAATACCAAGACCTTTACCCAGAAACCCATTCTAAGGGTTGGGATGATTTGGTGGAGGTTTAAGATGAAGAAAATTCTTTTTGTAATTATGTTGTTTGCTATGTCTGCTTTTGCAGATGATATGTGTGGTTACTTTCAAGATTAAGCAATCCACATTCACCCTTAGCATTAGCGAACATTTGAAGAATGAAGCAAACAAGCAATTTCTTCAGATTCCAGTAGATTGTGATTTCTACAAGACCTTGAGTATTGGTCAAGAACTACATTCCGAATTTAAGATGGGTTCTTTCTTCTTTAATGGAGATTTGTCAAAGCTCAAGGTAACCGTTGAAAACAAGCAAATTGTGAGGAAGTAATGAAAGAAGTTGAAGCTATCGTTGAAGAAGCAATTAGCACCAATGAGGAATGTGGTGTTATCAAGTTAAATAGTGCCGAAGAAAAGAGATATGCCATTGAATACTTGTATAAGAAAGGCGGTTACTTGCTTTGGGACTACGGTAATAGAATGGATTATTCCATTGAATACAAAAAGGGGTAAATTATGATTAATGCATTTTTTGAAAACATCGTTCCTTGGATTCTTGGTATTTGGCTAGTTGCTATTGTTGTTTTTGCGATTGTTTACCACATCAAGAACTACATTAACAATAGAAAGCACCAGGAACACGAATCCCGCGTTGTTCAGCTAAAGAATGGAAAGTTCCAAGTACAAGAATGGATAGGCAATTTGTACAGTCCTGAAGATGATTACATTTGCTCATGGCAGGAAGCTAAGTCATTCTTGAAAAAGGCTACCTTTGATACATTGGAAGAAGCAAAGGCAGCCAAGATTGAACACGATAATACCTGGAAGGATATTGTAAATCGTGAAATTGTAGACAAAGTAATTGAAGGGGCAGAAAATTAATGTCTAATTACATTTCCACACAATCAAAGATAATGGGAATGGTTCGTTATTTCGCAAAGTTCAATAGAAATATTGGACTTTTTGATACTATGGGTGGCGGGTTCAAACCATTAGATTTGAACAAGCAAGATAAGGAACTTTGGGTATTAATTTCTAATCATTTCAGCGAAGGTAGTTGGGGTGATTATTATATTGTTGGTGAAGAATATGCAAATAATGTAACTCATACTGCATATCGTTTTCAAGATGAAAAAAATTGTAGATTCTTTTTACCAAGAATGTATGTGAAGAGAATTGATTATGATTTACAGCACCACCCTTATACGGTTGGTATATGTGTATCTAAGCCTAAATTACTTTGCCAATACATTGATGATGTGAAGTATGCCTATGGACTTTCTACTTTTGGTAATAAGGCTAATTTTGAAATTAATTCACATACTGATGATATTGAAGATTTCAAGAAAATTTATTCACAATTTGAAGAACAAGTTAAGTTGAATGAAAAGGAACTTGCCAGATATTCTCTTCTTAAAAAGAAGTATGATGTTTACTTGAAGAAACTTGAAATTAACAAGGATTTCCAATGAATATAATAAAGAAAATTTGGCTTTATACGGCAAAGAAGAAAATCATTGAAAAGTATAGTCAGCTTGAATGTGATAGGACAATGAGTTTGTTTATGGATAAATACCGTGAATATCAGTATGATATGTTTGGTATTCATACAAATTTGGTTCAAGTGTTAAGGGATATTGACCAGGGTGTTGATAGAAGTTGGTATGAATACAGATTGCAAAAACTTATTTCAAATTTGGATAATACGAAAGCAAAATTTGTAAACTTATTTACACAATACCGTCATTGTGTAAGAATGTACCATTGGATGTACACACACGGTCACCATAAGAAGTTTGCCGGAATATTTGATGATGGTTTAACATTCAAAAGGTGTTACGAAAGCAAGATTGAAAAGTATGTAATGGAATTTGAGCCATTTGATATTTCTTTGGAACTGAAAAAGTATAAGATTAACAAGCGAAAAAGGGAACTAGAAAATGACTTTGATTGCTAGAATTAAAAGATACTTTGCTCGTCAAAAGCACAAGTACACAACCAAGCTACATTATTCCAATCCAGATATTTGTAAGATTGAAATAGATTTTATGGATAATGTTTACAAGATTTGGGATAATTTATTGGGTAAGTATTTGGGTGCTTGTGCCGTAATCATGTCTGAATATATGCAAGGCAGACGAAATGATGCTAATACAAAAGAATGTATAGATTTTTATTATGGCGAATTGAAAGATGTTCAAACAAAACTGAAAAAGCATTTAAAAGAATGTTCCCATAAGTGTAGGTTGTTCTTGTTCTTTACAAAAAAGGGTTGTATAAATGAATACTATCCAGAAGGATTTAAAGTAGGCTTGGAAAGATACAAGGTCTTATCCGAATCAAAGATTAATTATGACCCTTATCTTGATTTTAAGCAAATGAAAGTAGAAAAGAAGAAAAAAGACATAGAAAAAGATTTTCATTAACAAAAGTTTACACATATACATAATTATTGAAGATAGCAATATCTGCTATCTTTTTGTTATATTTAAATAGGATAAATTATATTAGGTCAAAATATGAAAGATATAGTAATCAAGAAAATAGACGAATCATTTGTAGAATTAGAAACATCAGACGATATTAACCATAACATTTATGTAAAGTATTCTGAATTTGTTTCGCGGTTTTAATTTTTCACCCGCTTATCGTGCAAGAAGATGGGATGGTAAGTATCACGCATACAACATCAAGGCTAATCTATTGCCTATTGGATTGGTTAAAGACCTAATCAAGTGGTTAATGGCTACAAAGACCTCTTTTGAACTACAGGGGTTTAGAGATTTAGAATTATTTGAGCCACTTGACGAAACCGCCTATAAATCCCAAATAAAGGACAATATGAAAAATGCCCCATTTGATATTAGAGATTATCAAGATAGGGCTGTAAGGGCTGCATTGTCAAACCATAGGGGTATTTTGCTATCTTGCACATCTAGTGGTAAATCTTTGATGATTTATAACATTATTCGTTGTATCAGAAACCAAAATTTCAAGAAAATACTTTTGATTGTTCCAAATATTATGTTGGTTGACCAAATGTATGACGATTTCAAAGATTATGGCTATGATAACATTGACAAAGAAGTAGAAAGATTGGGTGGTGGTCACGAAGCCTACTTGGATAGACCTGTATTGATTTCTACTTGGCAAAGTTTACAAAACAAAGAGGAAGATTTCTTTGAAAAATACGATGCAGTGTTCGTAGATGAAGTTCATGCAAGTAAGGCTGAAGTTCTAGGTAAGATTATCAAATCTTGTACCAATGCTAGATTCAAGATTGGAACAACTGGCACTTTACCAACAGACAAGGCAGAACTTTTGAAGATTGAAGCCGTTATGGGTGAAGTAATCTTTGAACTTAAATCTAAGGAATTGATTGATGTTGGTGTTTTGACAAAGATTCAAATTGCCAATATTATTGCCAAATATCCTGACGAATTTGTAAAGATGAACAAGGGTAGAAGTTTCCCTGAAGAAGTTCGTATGGTTGAAGAATATGAAAATAGAAACAAGGCACTAAAAATGATTATTGACCATACAAATGAACAGCACAATGTATTGGTTCTTGTAAACCATTTGAAGCACGTCAAGCTATTACAAGAATGGTTAGCAAAGGAATACCCCGACAAGAAAGTATCTACTATTACAGGTGCTGTCAAGGGTAGCGAAAGGGCAGAAATTAGAACTGGTATTGAAAATGAAGATGGAACTATTTTGTTAGCAACTTATCAAACTATGAGTACCGGTGTTAATATGCCAAAGCTACACGATGTTATCTTGTATGCAAATAGTAAGTCAAAGATTAAGGTTCTACAAAGTATTGGTAGAGGATTAAGAAGACATAAGACAAAGAGCCAAATTATCCTTTACGATGTTGTAGATGATTTAAGCTACAAGACTAAGACAGGAAGGGTTGTGGATAATTACTTGATAAAGCACTGGAAAGAAAGAATGAATTACTACAAAGAACAAGATTTTCCTACAATTACTACAACAATTAACATTTAATTCTTTGGCTCCTCCTAGTGAGGAGCCTTTATGATAAATATAGTATTATGGCAGAAGACATTAATATAACATATAAAATAGAAGATGATGAATTAATTTGCTTAGAATCAAATGATACTGATGGTGAATACATTCGCTGGAATAACCAAAAGAATATGCGTTATTCTATTCGTGATATGCCATTTAATATAAACTATGCTAAACTTGATGAAGAATTTAGTGTTATTGGTGCGAATGTTGAATATGAAAGCAACAGTTTTCCACTAAAAGTAAGGATTAGGCATAAATCTTCAACTACTGATACTGATAACCGTATCAAGAATATTGTTTATTATTCTTGGGATAAGACATATATTGATAGTTCCACCATAATTGAAACAGACCTTGAAGGCATGCCATTAAAAGATATAAAAATATATGGTGCTAGTGTTCGTTATGGTGCTGACAATAAGG
>Ga0265299_10002727_pt1 | contig 17765 bp, 17 predicted proteins | sample AusTroGonzalo_MG_4_FD_193485 | JGI IMG/M metagenome (GOLD analysis project Ga0265299, IMG submission 193485) | Bovine rumen microbial communities from tropical cattle in Woodstock, Queensland, Australia - Gonzalo_02 | ecosystem: Host-associated > Mammals > Digestive system > Stomach > Rumen ... | reverse complement strand
AGTCGGAAGTTTATAAATTCTGTTTATATATTTATGGTAGAATAATCCGTATGTATAAACCTAAAGCAAGAATAGAATTTATTGATATTATAAAAGGATTAGCAATAATTCTTGTAGTTATAGGTCATACAAGTCCGAATAAAACAGAAATTTTACCTTACAAATCACTTATATATGCTTTTCATATGTCATTGTTTTTCATTCTTTCAGGCATGTTTGTTGCAACGAGCAGAGAAAATTATTCTTTGCAAACATTAAAAGATTTTTTGCATAAAAATTTTATTGCGTTAATTGTACCTTTTATGATTTGGGGCGCAATTTATATGAATTTTTCATTCTCAAATTTTGTATATCTGTGTTTCGGCTCTTGGATTAATTTTGCTCATATTCATACTTTAACTTCCTTATGGTTTATTGTTGTACTATTTGTTGCAAGAATTTATATTGAATTATTTTATATGTTGGTAAATAAATTAAAACTAAAAATGCAATATGCCGTTTTTGTTGCAATTCCGATTTTCTTTGCATTAGGTTTTTGTTTACCGCATCATAATGATGTATTAACACAAAACGGGAATTTTTTAAGTTATGATATAGCATTTGTTGCAGCAGGATTTATGCTTATCGGTTCACTAATAAAACCATGTATAAAAAAACTTGTAAACATTAAAAACATCTATTTAATACTTCTAATGTTAGTTTCAAGCTTACTGTTCATATATGGTTTTAGTTTGACTGATTATACGCATGAATTTGTACTAATGGCAAATGCTGTTTACCCAAACATACCTGCGTTCTTGTTTTGTTCTCTGACAGGAAGTTTGAGTATAATATCCGCAGGTATTTTAATATATAAGATTCCGATAAAAAAACGAATACTTAACTTTTTAGGGCAGAATACATTAGGTGTATTTTTGGTACATAGACACTTTGTTGTAGCGTTTTTAACTTTTTTACAAACAAATACAAACTTAAACCGTTTATCTATAAATACAGTTGTAACAATCGCTTCATTAATTATTGCATCTTTAATTGTCGTATTAATAAACCGATATGCTCCTATAATGTTTGGTAAAATAAATTTTGATTTAAAAAATTAAAGAAAGGCTGAATTTTTATTTATCGACATAAAACGATATATTTTGTATTAAAATACTTGATTTTACTTCAATACAGAGTTAAATTGTGTATCAAACGGAATTGTGTAGGGCGAATGTGAGCGATAGCGAACGCAGACCCGAAGTAGCAAAAACAAAAATGAGCGGGGACGATAGTGCAGCGAATGACTTGTTTTTGTGGAACAATTCCAAGACAACGGAATTTGCGCAAGACGAGAGTATTTCAAGTCAAATCAGAATAGCACTTAACGAACTTCAAAAAAAATACGGCGACAAGTTCTCGGAGCGGTCAAAAGAACTTATAAAACAATTATTAAAGAAAACAAACCGCTATTCTAATCTGCAGATTAACGAGGCGATTAAGTCAATGGTTGGCGACAAATCAAAAGACTTTGCATTAAAGGGCAGTGCAATAAGCCCCGAAAAAGCCGAAATAATGAAAGCCTTAACCTTTGAAAATGTATCGTTAATAAAATCAATTCCAAACGAATATTTTAAACAAATTACGGGGGCGGTTTCAAGGTCTATACAGAACGGCGGATGCTTTATTTTTCTGTTGAGTATTATTATTTATGTTATGATTTAACAGTTAGAATTAATATTTTGAAGATATATGAAAAAAAGAACTGTTACAGCAATAATTATTACTATAATTGCGATTATCGCGACGAGCAAATATTGGTTCATTACAGAACCATTACCCGTAAATTTTGACATATCAGGTCACGGCAATTGTAATATAGAAGTTCAATTAAACAAGAAAGACAATGATGAATTCAGGAAAGTCAAAAGTGAATCGGTTTTTATAAATCTTGATAAAGAGAAACACGCTGATATATTTGTAAATAGAGCCGGACATCCTAAGAGAATCAAAATAATACTTTCTGATTTATCTTCCAGAGAACCGATAACCATAAGTAATATACGTTTCAGAAACGGGAAATATACTCTCGGTAATATTGAAAAGTTCAATGCGGATGGCGCAAAAGTAAAAGCTGAAGGTAAAAATCTTATTATAATACCCAATAAAAAAGTGATTACAATTACGTATCCCGATACATTGAATGTTTGCTCCGGTATAAAATTTGACTTTATGCTGTTCTGCATTATCCTTATTTTAACTTTTCTGCTGGCTTATAAATTATCAAATTATGTTGCAGAGTTTAGTACATTAAAAGGTAAATCAAGAGTTGAGATAATATTTTTGACCATATTTTTTGTCTTTTTATTTATTCCGATGATGTATATCAATAAAGATGAAAAGTCTATTCAGGAGAACAGATACCTTGCCAAATGGAAACCACTGATATCAGATAACAATAAAATTAACTTTTCGTTTGGTAATAACTTTAACGAATGGTTTAACGACAGATTTTATTTAAGACAGGTATTTGTTAATTTGCGTTCTTCTATTACAATGCTGATTGCCAATACGTGTGAAAAAGGCTTTATTGATAAAAAAACCAAAACAATGTATACAGATTTGAGTTTTGGGCATATTGATATTGATATTATAAAAGACAATTTCAAAGCATTATACGATTTTAATAACTGGTGCAGTAAACATAATATTAAATTGTATATTTTAATAGTTCCAAATAAAGCAGACATTCATACTACTAAATATAATTATATTAACGACAATTATAAACACGAAGAATTTGCAGATTATATTTCAGAAATCAATAAAGAGGATAAAATAAAAGTTATTTATCCTTATCAAGCAATGCTAAATGCTGTAAAAGAAGGGAAGCAATTATACTTTAAAACGGAACATCACTGGACTGATGACGGGGCTTTCGTTGGATATAATGAGTTAATGAAAGAAATTATAAAAGATTACCCCAAAATAAGAGTTTTAAATTCTGCTGATTTTAATTACACCTGTAATAAAATGGTAAGGGGCGATTTCCTGAGAAGTTTTGGAAAAGGGAAAGCTTGTTCAAAAATCGGAATTTCAGATTCTGTGTGTAGTATGTATCATCATTATGACTATAAATATTATAAACATAAAGACTTTGATAACTTAAATGAAACGGTTATTAATACCAAATACCGTTTGGAGAAAATATATCACTATGATGGTGGTGCAAACCTGAGAGTAATTCAGCTCGGGACAAGTCAAAATGAAAATTTAACAGAGTTTATCCCATATACTTTTAAAGATGTTAAACGTATAAGAAACAATGATATTCAGGGAATAAAAAGCAAAGATATTTTTAAGATAATTAAGTATTACGGAAAAGAAATGTTAGATTATAAACCGGATATCATCATATTTTGCATAACATATAAAAATACAGATAAGCTACATAATTTATTTAATATGGAGTAATAATTATGCTGTTTAGTTCTATGACATTTATATACGTATTTTTGCCAATAGTTCTTCTGTTGTACCTTATTACAAAGAAAGAACTTCATAATCCGATATTATTGGCAGCAAGCATAATTTTCTATGCATGGGGCGAACCGAAGTATTTGGCTATAATGCTGCTCACTATACTAATTAATTACTTTGGGGCATTGTTAATAGAGAAGAAGCCTAACCATAAAAAATATATTCTTGTAATTACAATACTTGCGAACTTAGGATTTTTAATTTACTTCAAATATTTTAATTTCTTAATTACTAACTGCAATAATCTGTTTCACTCAAATATTTCAGCACTTGATATTATTATGCCAATTGGTATTTCATTTTATACTTTTCAGGCATTATCTTATGTTATTGATGTATTCAGAGGTGAAGCTAAGGCACAACATGATATTTATAAATTAGCATTATATATTTGTTTATTTCCCCAGCTGATAGCAGGGCCTATCGTTAAATATCATGATGTAGCAGACCAGATAGAAGACAGAGAAGTTAACTTTGATAAAGTAAATTTAGGAGTAAAAAGGTTTATTATCGGTTTATCAAAGAAAGTCCTTATTGCAAATACAATGGGGGCAATAGCTGATAAAATTTTTGTTCAGGACCCTCATACATTTTCCCATGCTGTTGCATGGATTGGTTCTGTAGCTTATACATTTCAACTTTATTTTGATTTCAGCGGATATTCTGATATGGCAATAGGTTTGGGATTAATCTTCGGGTTTAAGTTTATGGAAAACTTCAATTACCCTTATATTTCAAAGTCAGTAACAGAATTTTGGAGAAGATGGCATATTTCACTTTCAACATGGTTTAAGCAGTATGTATATATCTCTCTTGGTGGTAACAGGCTGAGCAAACTAAAAACAATCAGAAATCTCGGTATCGTATTTTTATTAACCGGTATCTGGCACGGCGCAGAATGGACATTTGTTATTTGGGGTATCTGGCACGGTTTCTTCATTATAACAGAGAAAATACTTAATATTAAAGAATTTGATTCAAAACCACATAAATGGTATGTAAATAGTTTAAGACACTTATATTGTATATCTGTATTTGTAATTGGCTGGATAATATTCAGAGCTGATAATATGAAATATGCGTGGGATTATCTTATGAATATGTTTGGATTATTGCATTTAAGACCACAGGAATTCCTGTATACAATGGGGTATTATGTAGATAATATTGAAATTATAACTTTTGTAGCGGCTATATTATGTGCCGCAGGTTTATTTAAGAATATGTTAGAAGTAAAAAATAAAGTCGCAAGAGGATTTATTAATTTTTGGCTGCTGATTTTATTTTTCCTGTCTACCATAACTATTGCAGCAAGTACATATAATCCGTTCATTTACTTCAGATTTTAGTAAGTTTAAAAGCAAAACAAATTTAATTTTGCAAAAAACGTGGTGAATGACCGTTTATAAATTTTTAATATTATTTTTTATTTCGGCATAATCACTCAGTTTAGAGTAGTAATAATCTGCAAGAATTTCCATTAATTCCTTATCTTCAGGATTATCTATATCCAAAACGGCGGTATCTTTCATTTTATATGCAACCGCATTTCCGTCAAAAAGTTTTTTTACGGTCATAAGAAAAGACGGTTTGTAAGCGTATATTGAGGCATTCATATCAAAAACCTCTCCGACTTCCTGTCTTGTTGTTGCGCCGGTATTTATTACAGGAGCAAAAAATCCGTTTTCTTGCTTTTTTACCTGATTAAAATATGGCGACCGTCTTGAATTTGTCACTGAAAAACTCAAATCAGCTTTTTTGTTTTTTAAAAGCTCCTCCAAAACCCCTTTTATGTCCTCTGCCGTACGCAAAGGAGATGTTATATCCAAATCAATAACATAATCAAAATGTTGATTTAATTTGAGATATGTATCTTTTATTACTTCAATTTTACCCGTTTTATCACCCGCAAGTGCTTCTTCTCTTTCAATATGCGTATATTTTATTTTTGTTTTGTTTATCTGTTCCAGCAATTCCGTACTGTCGGTATTCACGGCTAAAGTACATTCACAATCGGGATTTTTCCTGACAAATAAATCATAAGCGGAAAGCGTATAATAACAAATCGGTTTACCGAGAAAATCCGAAATATTTTTATTTTTCAGTCCTTTTGAACCTTTTCTTGCACATATAGTAAATAAAATCTTCATAATATCGCCGCCTCTAAACTTTCTATGGCTTCTTCGGGAGTGTTATAACCGTTTTCTGTATCATTTTCAACAAGTGTCATAAAATATTTTAATTCTTCTAAATACATATCATTTGTGTTTTTCAAAAGGTCAAAAACTTTTGTTTCGTCTTTTGCAAAAACCTCGGTTTGTCTTTTGGTTTCTCTTCCGAAATAATCCAGATGCAAAGAACCTGCAACTTTTGAATTTTCAAGGAGATATAACGCAACATCATTTGATGAAATTTCCAAATCCGATTTCTTTGAAGAAATCCGCTTTATGGTATCAAATTTACCGAATATCCATTTTAAATAATCAATTTCATGTATTAAATCAAGCTCTACACCGCCGCCCATATCGGCTTTTGCGCTGTAACAATTTCTGTAATCGGAATTTTTACGCCAATCCGGCAAATAAGAAGAACAAATCGTTCTGAAAGCATAGACATCGTGGTTTGAAACGTACTCTTTTAAATCTTTGACAACAGAATTATGCCTCAGGGGACAGGCAACATAGTTCACACGCGGTGCGAACTTACATTCGGCAGGCTTATCAAAAATGGGTTTTTCAATAAACATATTCTTTGTTTTTGAACTTAATTCCGAGATGGTTTCATAATGCAAATGCGTGGGATTTGTTATAAAAATAATGTCATAATCATTCGGAATTTTGTCAAAACTCGTATAAACAGTATTTATTCCGTCAATTTTTTTGTTTTCACGTCTTAAAGCATCTGCCTGAAAAGTATATCCGTCAAGAGAAAGAAGATTTTTAAGGTGTTTTTGTCCGATAGAACCCAATCCTGTAAATAAGACTTTATAATTTTTCATTTTAATGCCTCTTTATAATATTTTTGCCTAAGCCGGACATAATCTGATGATTGTTATAGTAACATAAAAATCAAAAAAGTTGATTTTGTAATGTCAGATAGGTTAAGTCTTATTAAAAGTTTATTAATTACAACGAGATTTGTTTATAATAAAATCAGAATGAAACATACATCAAAAAGGTATTAATAAAATGTCAAACAAGCCGATAGTTGCAATTATAGGACGTCCGAATGTCGGAAAATCAACTTTTGTTAACAGATTAGCAGGAGCAAGATATTCTATCGTTGACGACCAGCCAAATGTAACAAGGGACAGAAACTATTTTGACGTTCAATGGCTTGATAAAGTTTTTACCGTCATAGATACAGGCGGAATAGTTCCGAATGACGAAGAAAATATCCGTGCAAATATCTTTGCACAGGCTCAGATGGCCTGCGAAGAAGCTGATAAAATTATTTTTATGGTCGACGGAAAAGACGGGGTTACATCTATTGATGAAGATATCGCAAATGTACTCCGCAGAAGCTCTAAACCGATATATCTTGCGGTAAACAAAGTTGATTCAAAAGAAAAATTTATTTTAATTAACGATTTTTACTCTCTTGCTATCGGCGAACCGTATCCGATTTCTGCTCTGCACGGCTCAGGCGGAATAGGCGATTTACTTGACGATATTACCGAGGATTTTGAAAATATTGAAGAGGAAGAACCATCTGAACACCCTGTAAGAATTGCCATTGTCGGAAAACCGAATGCGGGAAAATCATCTATTGTCAACGCTCTTTTGGGAAAAGAAAGAGTTATTGTTTCCGATGTTTCGGGAACAACCCGAGACAGTATTAACAGTGCCGTAAAATATGAAAAAGAAGATTATATCCTTGTAGATACGGCAGGAATAAGAAAAAAAGCAAAAGTTGACTGGGGAATAGAAAAATTTGCCGTTGCAAGAGCAATAAAAGCAATAAGAGATTGCGACGTTGCAATTCTTGTAATTGATGCAACAGACGGTCTTACCGATCAGGATAAAAAAATCGCATCAATTGTGACAGAATCCGGAAAAGGTATGGTTGTTGCAGTTAATAAATGGGATCTAATTGAAAACAAAGAAACAACTACAATTAACAAATTTGAGGCTGAAATAGAAAAAGAAGCACCTTTTTTAAATTATGTACCTAAAATATTTATCAGTGCCGTTACAAAACAAAGGCTTGTAAGTATTTACAAGGAAACAAAAAAAGTTTGGGAAGAATGTACAAAAAAAATATCCACAAACCTTTTAAATAAAGTTATTTCAGACGCTTATGCAATGGTTCCGCCCGATACAATAAAAGGAAAAAAATTAAAAATTTATTATTCAACCCAGATTAAGACCTGTCCGCCGTCATTTGCGCTGTTTATAAACAGTGAAAAGCTGATGAAAGACAGTTATAAAAGATATCTGGAAAACAAATTACGAGAGGCTTTCGGTTTTTACGGAACACCTATTCGCATTGTTTTAAGAGAAAAGCAGGAAAAAGAAAAATAATATCGGAGAAAAAATGTTAATATCAGCACTTATAAAAATTTTGGCAGCAGCAGCTGCTGCATACATAATCGGCTCAATACCGACAGGATATATTGTAGTAAAAAGTTTTACGGGACAAGACATAAGAACAATCGGCAGCGGTTCAACGGGTGCAACGAACGTAAAGCGTGTTATGGGCAAGAAATGGTTTTTTATCGTTCTTCTTTTAGATGCCCTGAAAGGTGCGGTTCCTGTTCTGACAGCAAAATTTCTTCCGTTTTTTCAAATTTCATCAGTCAAATTTGCGGGAATTGCTGCAGTAGTTGCCGCAATATTCGTTCTTTTGGGACACAGTAAGTCGATTTTCTTAGGCTTTACAGGCGGAAAGTCAGTTGCCTCGGGTGTCGGAACAATACTCGCTCTTTCACCGATGGTCGGTCTTTCAATCGCTGTTATATGGGCAGTTATTACTTATGTTTCAAAATTTGTTTCCTTAGGTTCTATTATTGCCCTTGCATTATCACCGTTTTTAATGTTCCTTTTCGGAGAACCCGTTTCTTATATCGCATATTGTACAATCGGTGCAATTTACGTAATTTATCTCCACAGAGAAAATATAAAAAGACTTATCGCCGGCACGGAAAACAAAGTAAGATAGCCTAATCAGACATTATCCAATATCATTTAAACTTTCCGCTTTTCACTTTACTCCGAAACATATACCAAAAATATATTATATGGTATACTACAGCAGAACAAAAGAAAAGGAAAAAGCAATGATTTTAACTAATATTGAATCCGTACCGGGGATGAAAATAGCCAAACAGCTCGGTCTTGTTTCGGGAAGTACCGTTCGTGCCAAAAATGCCATAAAAGATTTTGGCGCTGGTTTAAAAAACATGGTGGGCGGAGAATTAAAAAGTTATACTGAGCTGCTTGTCGAAGCCAGAAAAGAAGCTGTTGCAAGAATGGAAGAGCAGGCTAAAAAGCTTGGTGCAAATGCTGTTATTAACGTTAGATTTGCGACCTCCGCAATCACTGTCGGAGCAGCCGAAGTTTATGCTTACGGCACTGCAGTTATTGTAAAACCGATTGAGGTATAAATGGATTTTTTATTAATTATACTTTTAATTATTTTAACCTATTTTACAGGTTCGATAATTGAAAAACGCCATTTTAAAAAGATTATAAAACGTGAAAAGGCACTAATCAGAAAACCGATAATAAGTTACGGCAAAAGATTTACAGGCAGGAACAAAAAAATCAAAAAAGTTGAGCTTGTGACAGGAGAAACCGTTATAAGCGGCGATTATTTCAAAAATTTTGCCGCAGGACTGAAAAACTTTTTCGGCGGACGTCTTACGAGTTTTGAATCTGTAATGGACAGAGGCAGAAGAGAAGCTATTCTCCGCATGCGTGAAAAAGCAAAAAAAGCCTCAATAATCGTAAACACAAGAGTAGAAGCAGTTATGCTGAACGACATTTACACAGGAAGCGTTCCCCAATGCGCAATTATTGCATACGGTACGGCGATAACTTATGAATGATGACTTAGAAAAAAGATATTTAAGCGTTATTGAAGATAACGACAATGTGAGCAAAACTAATGTTTTAAGCGAATTTTTCTTTTTGCTGCTCGGAATTTTTCTTATCTGTTCTGCAATATACTTTTCGGCAGATTACATTGCAGGTGTGGTGATTGACAATATGACAAACGAAAAGCAGTTAAAAATTGAAAAATTATTGTCAGGTGACAGAGTAAAAACAATTAATGCCCATAATGAAGAAATAAAAAGATTATCTCAAATAAAGAAGCGAATTGTCAGAATGGACAAAAATCTGCAGGGTAAATCAAAATTTCCGATATACGAAGCCGATATGAAAGAAATAAATGCCTTTGTCATGCCCGACGGAAAAATATATTTTACAAGCGGATTACTTGACAAAATAAACGACGAACAAATTCTGACATTTATTCTTGCACACGAACTCGGACATTATGCGCACCGTGACCACCTGAAAAGTATAGGCAGACAGATTATATCAGCCACACTGCTTTCTCTGATTTCATTCGGACAGAAAGATATAACGTCCGTTGTAAACGGCTTTTCGTTCGCAGACAGTATTTCGCATTCACAGAAACAGGAAAAAATGGCTGATTTATACGCTAATAAGGTTGTGCTAAAACTTTACGGAACAAACAAAGGCGCAATAGACTTTTTTGAATTTTTGAAAAAAGAAGAAAAAGTTCCCGAATTTTTGTACTATATTTCAACCCATCCGTCAAACGATGCGAGAATTAATTTATTGAAAGAACAAAAAGCTGATTAAAATTTAACAGGGTAATTACTCGGAATTTTCCAGCTGTTCTGAGCTATTATTGCAGCACAATGAGCCATACATGTCCCATAAGAACAATCATTACTGCAACCTCTGTACGGACTGTTAATCAAAGTACTGCCGGCAATACCATAACCATCATAATATACTCCGGGACCTTCAACATTATGTGCAACATCACCGTCGCCGGCATTATAAATACTTTTAGCTGTCGGGAATATATGAAAATAAAATCTGTCGTGCCCATTTTTATTTGGTTTTGCATCACCGTTAACATCTACCATAACCTGCATAAATTTTGTGCCTTTTTGAGATATGTTCCAAATCGTACCGTCAGCAAGGTAAAAATTACAGCTCGGCGTATTTAAAACATACTGCTGCACACAATTACCTTTTGCATTTTTAACATAAGGTAATATATATTTATTGGTAAAATTTTCGTAGTCAGAATAATCCCAAAGAACAATACTTCCGTTATCAACAACAGAACGGTTTACAGCATTTGAAAGATTAGAAAAAGAAGCTTTCAAACGGGATTCAACAACACTTTTTCTGTAAGTACTGATTACTGTCGGGATTGTCAAAGCTGCAATCACCCCGACAATTACAAGAGTTATCAACACTTCCGCAAGCGTAAAACCGCTTTTAAATATTGAAAATACCTGTCGACAATTTTTCATGCTCTAAGTATAACATATTTTAAAAACAGAATCTGGCGCACCACCGCTTCTATTCTATTCTATTAGAGAGCCTATGGCTATTGAGTTTTGATGTCAAATATTTTTTGTAAATTTTTGTAACCTGCCTGTATTTTTGCAATATTTTTCAATGCTTGAATTTATCTTACGGTCTTTGCGCAATAAAAGCAGCATAACCCCTTATACAATTTTCTTTTTCATTCTTTCCGAACGGTTATCCGCAAGGATGTTTTTCAGTTTCATAATTGCCTGAGCATGAAGCTGACAGACCCTTGATTCGGAAACCTCAATGGTTTCCCCGATTTCTTTCAGGGTCATGTTCTTTTGGTAATAAAGAACCATTATCATTCTTTCTCTCTCGGGCAAACTTCTCAATGCGTTTTGAAGCTCTTTTTTGGTATCCTTTTCCTCTAATCTTTCGAGAGGTGTTGTTGCATTTGTATCTTCAATAGTATCAATTATTTCAAGACTTTCGTCCGAATTTCCCCTTTTTTCATAAATTGAAGAAACTGTCGTATTATCCGCAAGAATTGCATCAACTTTTTCTTTCTCAATACCGAGAACCTGTCCTATTTCAGATGAAGTCGGGAATCTTCCGAGTTCTTTTCTGAGCATTTCGGAAGCTTCTTTAACATCCTTGATTTTTTTGCGTGTACTTCTCGGAATCCAGTCCTGTGAACGGATTTTATCAATTATCGTTCCGCGGATACGCATAATTGCATAAGTTTCAAATCTTGCACCTTTATCGGGAGAATATTTTTCAATAGCATCAATTAAGCCCTCAACACCGTATCCCGTAATATCATCAACGGTATAAATCGACGGCAGGCTTCCCTTTATTCTTCCGAGAACATATTTTGTAAGATAAATATACTGAACTATTAACCGGTCACGCAGCTTCTTATCGGTTTTGTCCTTAAAATAGGCAAACCAAAGCTTCTCGAGTTCTTCAACCGACAGTCTTTTTATTTTATTATATGAATCTAAGCTGTTTCCGTCTGTCATTTTTGTACATTTTTTCAGTATTACACTAATATTTTAAAAAATATATAAAAATTTTTATCATATAAGAATATGACTTTTTTATTTATCATTCAATTTTACTACATAATTAGCGAATAACAATCTTAAATAAAATCAATTACGACAATTTCAGGAAAACAGCAAAATCTCACAGGAAGTATACTTGTCCCGATTCCTTTTGTAACAATCATTTTTCTTCCGTTTTCGTTAAAAAAACCTTTATCAAATCTTGTACCGTATATTGACGGAACAATTACAGAACCGTAAAACGGAAAATTTATTTGTCCGCCATGCGTATGTCCGGCAAGAATTAAATTAACTTTTTCCGGAACTTTGTAAAATATATCGGGCTGATGAGTAAGAAATATCGTCGGAGAAACAGAATATCTCAGCGCTTTATTCACATTCGGAAATCCCGTTATCAAATCTTCAATTCCCGAAACACAAACAAGCTTATCTTTTACCCTTACGTATCGGCTTTGGTTTTCCAATACTGTTATTCCGTGGCTGCTCAATGCTTTTTTAATTTTTCTTCCGTCTTTGTAATAGTCATGATTTCCCAAAACCGTGAAAACTTTATTCGACGGTCGTATTTCTGCAAGTCTTTCCGCAATTTTCGCAATCGGAAAACTTGACTCATCCTCGTGCATATTTACATAGTCACCGATTAAAAAAACTATATCCGGATTTTGGGCATTAATCTTTTTAATAACATATTTCAGCCGGTTTTCCTGATAAGGTTTTATATGAAAATCTCCGGCGAGAACAGCCCTTATTCCCCTTAGTTTTTCATCTTCAACCTTATATTTTGTAACAACAACAATATTTGTTTCAATCAAAATACTCCAAAAGAAAACAAAAATGACAAAAAGAACAAAATATAAAATATACCGTTTTTTAAATATTTTTTTCCCTTTTTTACTCATTGAAACTATTTTGACATAACCTTTATAAAGTGTGCTATTGAACGGTCATAAGTTTTCTCCGCTTCTGCAGGGAAAAAACATCCCGGAATTTCGCCGTTTTCACGATGGTGTTTTACACACGCACAGCAAATTCCGCTTGTCGGACAACCATAAGTGCAGGTACATTTTTCTTTATTTTTATCTTTTAAACACTCCATTTTATCCTCCGAATCTGTTTCCCGTAACAACACGTTTAACGTAGGCATAATACTCGTTCTTTTCCGCATAGGGTTCTATATTTTTTAATATTTCTTCCTTTGTTATAAATTTATGATTAAAAGCAATTTCTTCAAGGCAGGAAATCTTTTCACCCTTGTTGTATTCCATTGACTGAATAAAATTACTTGCCTGCAAAACAGAATCGTGGGTTCCTGTATCAAGCCATGTAAAGCCTCTGCCGAGAATTTCAACATTTAATTTGCCGTTTTTAAGATAAATTTTGTTCAAATCGGTTATTTCAAGCTCGCCTCTCGCGGACGGTTTAAGAGATTTTGCATATTCCACAACTTTGTTGTCATAGAAATACAATCCCGTTACCGCATAATTTGATTTCGGCTTTTTCGGTTTTTCTTCAAGAGAAACAGCTTTTCTGTTTTCATCAAATTCAACAACACCAAATCTTTCGGGGTCTTTAACCGTGTACCCGAATACTGTCGCACCCTCTTTTCTCTTTTTAACCTCTTTCAGCATGGTCGAAAATCCGTAACCATGGAAAATATTATCACCTAATATTAAAGCCACATTATCTTTGTTTATAAAACTTTCACCGATTATGAACGCATCTGCAATTCCTTTTTGTTCATACTGAATTTCATAACTTATGTTTAAACCGAACTGACTTCCGTCACCCAACAATTTGATAAAATTCGGGTGGTCAACAAGGTTTGTAATAATCAAAATATCCTTAATTCCCGCAAGCATTAACGTCGAAAGAGGATAATATATCATTGGCTTGTCATAAACCGAAAGTAAAATCTTTGAGATAGGTATAGAAGCCGGATATAACCTTGTTCCGGCACCGCCTGCCAAAATAATGCCTTTCATATAATACATCCTCTTTATGTTTAAAACATAAAGAATTATAACATAAACATATTTGCAAAAAGACTAACTTGTAAAAGTTAGTCTTTTATCTTAAGAATTTGTATTATTATTTCAATTTTTATGCGGGGCAGGAACCGTCTTTCGGCATATAAACAACATAGCTTGAGCCGTATCCCGTAATCTGATTTTGGATATGGTCACTTGCTTCCTGACCGTTTCCGAGTGCTATGGAGATATGCCCGTGAGGGTGACCTTCTTTTCTGTCCCAGACAACTATCGCTCCGGGAGGCAGACTTTTTAATTTTGAAGCAGGCTGATACTGGCATGTTACATTTTGGAACTTATCGCCCATTCTGTCTAAAGATTGTTTTGCCATATAAGCTGACGGATATGATAATCTGAAACCGTAAGCTGCCTGAAGAGAATCATTTACACCCTTTAAGCATTTACCGCAGGTTCCGTTTTGTCCGCCCGCACACCTTGCAATCTGAGCAAGTCTTTCACCCTCATTCGTAGCACCAAGATAAGGTCCGTATATTCCACCCATTGGAGAAATACCGCTCATCGTACCGAAACCGTTAACAACTCCAAGAGAATTTACACGGGCAGCATTTTTTGTTTGTGCTTTTTGGTACGCATTAGTCAATCCCTGTACAGTATTTAACCCCATGTTGTCACAATATTTTGACCAATTGTTCATAAATTTGAGCAAATCTAAACCCTGATATCCGCATGCCTGACCAAACATTGCTCCAAGCATTTGCATAAACGGTTTAATGTTGCCGTTACTGCCTATTCCGCAGGCATCAAAACCATTGTTATAACTTGCATTAAATGTTTCCATACCGCCAACGGCAGACATGGAATTGCAGCCGAATAATGAATCATTCATCCCACAGGACATGTCGGGACAAGCATTAGGCGCAAAAGGACGTGTCCCCTGCGCATTGCCCATAAACATTTGTCTTATTCCACCAAAGAAATCCATTTTCGACCTTTTCACTTTTTTGCAGAACTCTGCTACACATGTGTTTATACGGCTTTTCACGGATATTTCTTTAATTTTTGACGGAAAATTTTATTTATTTTGTTACATTTGTTCACAAAAAATTTAAAAGATTTTTGAACAGTTTGTTTTTACATTTATTTTTTTGAAAAAATTCGCATTATTTTTTCCAAAATGCCCTCATCATCACCTGCATTTTTATCCGAAAGTTTATTTAATTTATCCTTTGCAATAGCAACTTCGGGATTATTCACGGGAGCTTTCGCTATAAATTTTTCATAATAATCTCTTGCTATTTTTTCTCTTTTTAATTTTTCATAGCATTTTGCAGCTTTTAAATAGACTTCTGCCGAATGAGTTATTTCACAAGCCTTGTCATAATATTCCGAAGCTGGATTATATTCACCCATATCAAAATAAAAATCACCCAGCTTAACCAGTACGTTTTCATTTTTCGGACTTAATCTGTACAGTTTTTCATAAAATTCTGCCGCTGTGTTCTTTTCGCCCGACTCTTCACACAATCTGATTATTTCTTCGATTGTCTGAATATTTGAGCCGTCTGCATTATGAGCCTGCAAATATTCGTGCATTGCAACATCGGGCTGACCTTTTGCAATATACATTTTTCCCCTGTATGCGTGAGCATCATGTATTTGATTTTTCTGAGAACATACAAGCGATTTCATCTGATATATGAGGGGGTGATTGGGGGCATATTTACCGAACCTGTCAATTGATTCCCAGCATTTGTCCCACTCATTTTTATTGTAATAATATTCTGCCTCAAGTTTGTAATAATCAGCATTCTCCTTGTCCTGAACGTTATTCAGCAATCCGAATGCTTCATCATTTTTCCCCTGTATTAACTTTATTTTTATTTTTAACAAATCATCCTGAGCGTATTTTTCAGCTTTTTCGGGTTCATCTATTTCAATATACAGACGGGCAAGAAAATTTTTAATTGTTTCATCCTCGGGATATGTTTCTGCACTTTGTTCCAAAGAACTTATGGCTGAATATTTATCATCCATTGAAATATACAAATCCGCCACTTTAAGATTGTACGCTATATCGGGCGACGTTGTCATCAACTTGTTATATTCGTCAATCGCATTCATATATTTTCCGACATATTCATAAGCTTTTGCCATTAAAATACTTGCTTCTTTTTTTTCTTCTGAGTCCTGAGTGTTGTCAAAAGCCTTTTTGTAATCGGGTATTGCCTGTGACACCTGACCATTAAGAGTTTTTACCTTTGCACGGGTCATATAGTATTTGTATCTGTTTGTATTGTAATAAGCATCCTGAAGTTCCGAATAAGCAACCATACTTGCAGGGTCAACTTCAATTAACTTCTCCCAATAAGTAACGGCTTCTTCTTTTTTATCTATTGTTTGTGCAGCAAGAGCAAGCTTTTCCAAAAGTTCGGCATCATCAGAATTGTGTTCATAAGCTGTTTTCAGGACGTTATAGGCATCTTCATACCTTTCATTGTCTGTAAGTGACTGTGCCTGAGATAAAATCGCCGATAAATTTGCCATGTGTATCACCTTTCAATATGGTTTTTATTATACAACAAAAAAAATTAAATATTCGGTGCTTTCTGATAAAGTTGTAGTACGTTCTCACCATCAGCAATTTCCATATATAGCACATAATTATTCTTTACATACTGCACAATAGGATTGCTTTCATCATAAAGATAAGGACTGCCAAATCTGGTAAGTTCAAAGCCGTCTAAAAATATTATAACTTCGTAATTTGCATTTTTTATGTTCTGAAGTACTTTATCAGCGCCCAAAGCTTCATAATAAAGCCTGTCAGCCATGTGCATTTTATAATCAACAGGTCTTTGCGAAAGAAAATTTATGACAGTTCCCTCAGGCAAAACAAGAACCTTGTCTTGCGGTTTTGTATATCTGTTTAAATAGTCAGTTATTGTATTTACAGATTTTGCCCGGCTTTCCTGCAAAAAAATCTTTCCGCGGGCGGTTTTTACGGGAAAATTGTATTTAAAAAGGTCATTTACGTTAAAAACAATAAAAAACAGAGAATAAGTACATAAACAATATACATACAAATTTTTCATTTCTTCTTTAGAGAAAGGTTTGAGTTCGGGAGAAAATTCCTTTAACAGTACAAACAGCGCCAATAAAAGCAGAGGAACTGCAAAAGAACCGTAAGTTGAAACCTGAAGAGCAAAAAAGGTTCTCAGAGAAAGCCCTATACCCGCGGCAAGTATTACCGCAAGAGCAGGTTTTTGTATTATTCTCCTGAAATTTATTACGGAAAACACAAAAATCAATATCGGCAAAAATATAAAGTGAAAGGTAATATTTGTTTTGTTAAAGATAAAAATAAGGAGCAAAGGAGTAATAAACAGGAGAGGTTTAAATTTTCTCGTAACCAAGAAACAGAGATAAACAGCTGCCGCAGCAATCAAAATACCTGAAATTGCTGTTTTATAGAGTGACAATGTTAATATTCCGAACAATCCCCCGCTTCTGGTTATATGAAAAATCATTGACGGGGTTGTAAAAAACGTTTTTATAAATTCTGCAGCAGAAAGAAGTTCTTTTATGGTTAACCCCTGATAAAGCATTATGAAAAGCGTTAACAGAGGAACACAAAGAAACAGAAATAAATTTGCTGTGTTATTTTTTAA
>Ga0265299_10002720_pt1 | contig 17789 bp, 15 predicted proteins | sample AusTroGonzalo_MG_4_FD_193485 | JGI IMG/M metagenome (GOLD analysis project Ga0265299, IMG submission 193485) | Bovine rumen microbial communities from tropical cattle in Woodstock, Queensland, Australia - Gonzalo_02 | ecosystem: Host-associated > Mammals > Digestive system > Stomach > Rumen ... | reverse complement strand
TGAAATCACAGGGATATAGGAAAGTCCGTTGAGTTTGAAAGAATCACTCAGACGCTTTACGAAAATGTAGTAAAGGACTGCATCTTCAAGCGAATCGAAAAGCATGTCAAAGGGCGTTTCATAGACATATCCGCCAGCACTCTGCTTATATTTTATCGGCGCCGAAAGAAAATCACGCATATACTCGATATCGCGCTTCACAGTGTCGATATGCACCTCAAAACGGTCGGAGACCTCCTTTCTTGTGACGAAACCTTTGGTTTTGATCGCATGGTTGATGTAGACGACTCTTTCAAGATTTGACATTTTTCCTCCTTCATCAGCAAAAAACGACCGCATTTTACACACGAGGTTGGGCGTATAATGCCCAAGTGAAAAAATTTTTCTATTTTTTGTGATTTTTTTAGATTTTTTCAGCTACGCTTCAACTATCGCACACGATTTGTCGCTTTCCCAGACGCAGACTTTTGAAACTTTGACTGCGCTGTCTATTGCGGAAATTTTTTCTTCTGCCAGTTTAAAAATAAGGGTTGCAATATTTTCGGCAGTCGGATTTACGGTTTCGAATTCTTTAAGTGAATTCAAGTCCTTATGGTCAAGGATCTCCATGATCTCATTCAAAACCGCATTAAGGACCTTGAAATCCATGACGAAACCGGTCGCGTCGAGCTCGGCCCTCGTCACGAAAAGTCTTACGCGCCAGTTGTGGCCGTGCAGGTTTTCGCATTTTCCGTGGTAGTTTCTTAGCCGGTGCGCCGAAGAAAACTGCACTTCGCGGTAAACTTCGAATTTCATTATTTTTTCTCCTCTTTTGGCTGAGGTTTTGCAATAACGCTCATCTTAATTATTTTGACATTTTCAACCGGGACACCCTGATACATATTTTTCGTGGTGACAGGTTTCGCGCCGATTTTGTCTACGACTTCAAAACCTTCAAGGACTTTTCCGAAAGGAGCGTAGCCGTTGGGCTGTGCCGTGTTGGGATTCGGGTCGAGGTTGTGGGTGGCTTCCAGAGTGATGTAAAACTGGCTTGCAGCGCTGTCGGGATCGCGTCTTCTCGCCATCGCCAGAGTGTATTTGTCGTGAGAGATCAGAAGTTTTCTCCCTGTGACCTTGCCGTTTTCATCCTTGACTTCGGCACTCGGCGGCATTTCTAATTTTATCGGCGGATTGGGTTCTTTTTCATTCAGATTTTCATCGAGTCCGCCGCCTTGGATGACGAAACCTTTAACGACCCTGTGGAAAATGAGCCCGTTGTAGAAACCGCGCTCGACATAGCCGACGAAATTGGCGACAGTGTTAGGCATTCCGTTGCCGTAAAGCCCCAAAGTGATGTTTCCTTCGCTTGTTTCAAGCAGGATTTTGTGAGTGATTTCAAGCGGATCCGGTTTCTTTTCAGAGTTACCGCATGAACCGGCAAGAAAAAGAACCATACAAAACAAAAAAACCGGAACGATTTTAAAACAATTTTTCATTTTCAACTCCAATTAACAAAAAAATCACGGCAAAATAACATAATGCCACTATTTTTCAAATTTTGCCGGACTCTATTCCGTACTTTTGCAAAATAATATGTTAACTATAAATTTGCGATTTCCAGTTTTCCGTGCTAACTTCGCCGGCTTTTTGTGTCGGAGACTATATGAAAAAAAATATTACCGAAGGCTCTATTCCGAAAATCCTTTTATACATGGCTATGGGGATGCTCATCGGGCATGTCGCGATGACCGCATTCAACCTGACCGACACATACTTCGTCTCGCAGCTGGGAACTCTTGAACTCGCGGCTATGAGCTACACTTTTCCGGTTGTTATGCTCGTCAATAACTTCCTTTTCGGCATCGGTCTCGGCACAAGCGCCGTTATTTCGCGGGCCATCGGACAGAAAAACCATCACGAAGTAAAGCGGATCTCGACCGACAGCCTTTTGCTGATAATCTGCCTGGGAACTTTTTTCGGCATCGCGGGACTGCTCACGATAAGGCCGATTTTCAGCGCGCTCGGAGCAAAGGGCGAAACGCTTGAACTTGTTCTCAGATACATGAGGATATGCTGCTGCGGAATGCCGGTCGGAGCCGTTCCGATGGTCATCGACAACGCGATAAGGGCGACCGGAGACACAAAAACGCCAGGACTAATCATGCTTACGGTCGTCATAATCAACATAATCCTTGACCCGCTTCTCATTTTCGGAGTCTGGATCTTCCCGCGGATGGGGATCGAAGGCGCCGCTCTCGCAACGATGATCGCAAAATTCGTAAGCGCGGCACTGGTCGTAAGTTTCATGCACTTCAGGATGAAAATGTTCGACTTTTCGGAGCTGAAACTTCCGATAATTCTCAATTCGTGGAAAAAAGTCCTGATCCTCGGTATCCCGACATCGCTTTCGCTCATGCTGATGCCGATTTCCAACGCGATTGTCACAAGGATCACGGCAGGCTACGGTGACGAAGCGGTCGCATCGCTCGGAGCCGGAATAAAAATAGATTCACTACTTCTCGTAGGCGTTTTCTCGCTTTCAAGCGTTCTACTCCCCTTTACCGGGCAGAATTACGGCGCATCGAAAATCGACAGAGTCAAGTCGGCGCTCAAAATTTCGGAACTTTTCGCCCTTTTCTGGGGAACTTTCATGCTCATTATCTTCCTTTTCTTCCGCAGAAATATCGCGGCGCTCTTCACGGAAGACCCAGTCGTTCTGCACCATATTATGAACTACATGCTGATAATCGGGCTGTCGTTCCCGGCGATCGGCGCATCGATCATGTGCATCAACGTCATCAACGGTCTTCAGAAACCGGTCCGCTCTACTATGCTAAACTTCATGAGAACGATCCTCATGCTTATCCCGGCAGTCTGGATCGGAGGCAAGATCGGAGAAGTGACAGGAATTTTCGCGGCGATATCCACAACAAACATTGTTGCGTTTTTCATCTATCACGCGACAGTAAAAATCACGATAGAAAAAATCTGACCTGTTTTAGTTGAACTATAGATACGGATTTATTGTTCTTTTTGAAGAAGCTCTATTCCTTTGTCGATCCTTTTGAGCGAATCCTCTTTGCCGATTATCGCAGCGATATCGCTTCCGCCGCCGGGGGTAAGCTCTTTTCCGCTGAGTGCGACGCGCATCGACCACAGAAGAACTTTTTTGTTGATCCCAGCTTTTTCAGCGATATCGACAACTTTGTAGTAAAGTTTTTCGTGATCCCACTCCTCGAATTTTTCAAGTTCGGGTTTGAGCAGAAGGAGTGCCTGAAGCGAATTTTCCTTGTCGGTCTTCATCTTTTTGTTGATGTAGAGATCTGCAGAGTATTCAGGCAGTTTATCGACAAAATCAAGCTGCGGGATCACGTCGCTGAAGTATTCCGTCCTCTTGTGAAGACCTGCCGCGATAACGTCGAAGTTGACATCGTCACGCTTTACAGCCTGTTTGATGAAGGGCATCGCGTGTTTCAAAAACTCGTCCTGCGACATCGCACGGATGTATTCGCTGTTGAGCCATCTGAGTTTCACTTCGTCGAAAATAGCGGGTGATTTGCCTATTCCGCTGATGTCGAAAGCCTCGATAAGTTCAGGCAGAGTGAATATCTCGCGGTCGTTTCCCGGGTTCCAGCCGAGAAGCGCGACATAATTCAGAAGCGCGTCCTTGAGGCAGCCTTTGTTGATAAAATCGGCATAGCTCGCGTCTCCGTCACGCTTCGAAAGTTTGCGCTGGGCGTCCCTCATAACGGGCGAAACATGGACATAGTGCGGTTTTTCCCAGCCGAAAGCATCGTAAAGCAGATTGTATTTCGGGGTTGAAATCAGATATTCGCTTCCGCGGACAACATGAGTGATTCCCATAAGATGATCATCGACTACGTTTGCGAAGTTGTAAGTCGGATAACCGTCTGATTTTATTAAGATAAGATCATCCATTGTCGAATTTTCGACTTCAATGTCTCCGTAAACTTCATCGTGGAATGAAGTCGTTCCCGAATCGGGCATTTTCTGCCTGATGACGTAAGGAATGCCGGCATCGAGATTTTTCTGGATCTCCTCTTTCGAAAGGCTGAGGCAGTGTCTGTCGTATTTCGTCTGCTCGTGGTTTTCCTCGCAGTGTTTGCGAAGGTCGTCAAGACGCTCTTTCGTGCAGAAACAGCGGTAAGCGTAGCCTTTTTCAATGAGTTCTTCGGCATATTTCATATAAATTCCGGCAGCCATTCTCTCGCTCTGGACGTACGGACCGTAGTCGCCGCCTACATCGGGACCTTCGTCGTGGTCAAGACCGGTTTCTTCCAAAGTTCTGTAAATCAGATCGACCGCGCCTTCGATCTTTCTTTCCTGGTCGGTATCCTCGATCCTGAGAACGAATGTTCCGTGATTTTTTCTTGCAATAAGCCACGCATAAAGAGCCGTCCTCAAGTTTCCGACATGCATGTATCCGGTCGGACTCGGAGCGAACCTTGTTCTAACCTTTTCACTGCTCATAAAATTCTCCTGTAAAATCAAACAGTTGCCAAAAGAGCCGCTTTGTTACAAAAACAAAAGCGCATTATTATACTCAAATTTTAATAAAATGCGAGAAGAGATCATCTAAGCCCGCTGATTATTTTCCAAGTTCCTTCGGCGGTTTTTTTCAGAGAAATGACTTCTTTACGGTTTTCCAGTTTTTCAGAAAGATTTCCTTCCTTTGTCTTAAAAAAAAGGTCAAAATACTGGATGACCTCTGCATTATTTCTGTCTGACGAGACGGACAAAAGCTGCCTGCCCTTGAGATTGTAATTTATTTCAGAAAAAACTTCTGCGTTTTTCTTGAAATCGGAAAGAAGAGTCTCTCTTTCGGCGAAATCCGGATGGATCGCCGTTTCAAAAAGCTCGTAATCATTGTTTGAAATAGCAGTTTTTCTTGTATCGAGAGGATAAAAAATGTCGTGGACAAGCTGAGGTTCCACTTTTTTGCCGCTATCTTTAACCTCTTCTATTTTGGATATTTTCCAACCGACTGGCTCTTTTTTAAGCATGACTTTTTCATATTTTCCAAGCAGCACAGTCGCCGCCACATCCTGCGGATTTTTAAAGGAAAGATCAAAATTTATCAGCGTTTCTGCGTTTTTAGTCAACGGATTATAAGAAATAAAATCGACCGAATTCATTGTGCGGTCGTATTCCGTGAAATAAAAATTACGGTATTTTTCCTGATCAAGATACTCTTTTTTGTTCTGAAAATCGTCAGTGAGAATTACCGCAAGTTTGTTCGTTTTGCCGCTGTTCACAAGAGATTCCCTTATTTCAAGAATTTTCATAACAGCCGCTTTTTCATCGTCAGGCATGGAGCAGGCTGTGAAAAAGAACAGAAACAGGGCAAGCAACGCTTTTTTTAACACCAAAACACTGTTTTTATTCATTGTTTTCGTCTTTTTCCGTTTTATCTTCAGATTCTTCGACTTTTTCTTCAGTTTCTATTTTAAAATATTCTTCTTTGGATTTCTGCGGGCACTTTTCATTGAGTTTCTCTATCCGCTGCTGATTTTTTTCTGTCGTCACTTTGAAGTTGTCTGATATATGCTGCAATCTCAGGAAAACTCCGGCACATTTCTTTTTCTTTGCGTAAAATTCAGCGATCCTAAGATCTTTCTCAATTAAAATAGCTTCCGCTTCTTCCAGTTTTTTCTCACATTCGACCCGGTTTTTGTCTTCCGGATATTTCTCTAAAAACTCTCTGTAGACCGATACAGCTGTTTCGACGACAGCGATGTCCTTTTCGGCCGGATTAGGAAGAAGGAAAAAACTTGAGGGTTTCTGCGCCAGATAGCTGTTTCCTTTATACAAAAGGGCTTCCGGCGACAATTCGTGGTTCGGATGACGCTTCAGAAATGTTTCGAAAACAGTTATCGCCGACATATATTCTTCTTTTTTGTAGTAGGTTTTTCCAAGCGCGACATTCGCATCAGGTTCATATTTACTGTAGCTGAAATCAGAAATGACTTTCATAAAACGGTTTTCCGCATTGGTCAGGTCGCCTTTTTCGAGATAGAACAAACCTTCCTGATAGATTTTGTCAGCGTCGGATTCGGTGCTTCGTATCACCGGAGTCTTGCTGCACGAAAAAAGGATCGCGGAAAGTGCGGTAAAAAGAAGTGCAAAAAATATTTTTTTCATCATAAAGTTCCTCTCTTGACTGCGCGGATCGAGCCGAGTTCGACCCAGCCTTCGACATTGTCCTGAAAACCTTTTACCTTGTACCATGAGCCGCTTGACGAAACGACGTTTATTATCTCTCCTTCCTTGATTTTTCCTATTTCCTTGAGCGACGAGTCGGGGCCGCTTCTGAGGACTTCACCTTTTACAGCAACAGCCCAGTTTTCTTTAAGATTTTCGTTATAATTGAGATAGTATAGAGTTGCGCTGACACACATGACCAGAAAAACCGGAAGAAGCATGATTTTAAGCCGCCAGTCGCTTTTAAAGCAGAGGATCGAAAGTATTGCAGCGAATGCATAAAGCGAGATAAAGAAAACGACAAGAAGGGCGTCGACCGCAAAAACAGGAGTCGTCAGAGCTTTCGGGATCGAAATTTCCAGATCTTTCGCCACGATGTCGAGATTGTTTTTCGCTTCCGGAAAATCGGGGGCATTCTGGAGAGATTGCAAGTAAAAATAAAGTGCTTCCCCTTTTCTGCCCAAAGCTTCCGAAGTTACGCCAAGGTTGTAGGAATAAAGCGGATCACTGTTGTTTTCAGCAAATTTCGAGTAAAAAGCGTTGTACGCGCCCGAATAATCCTTTTTTATGTAAAGCGAAAATCCGTCTTCGGCAAAAAGCGCGGCAGAAAAAAGAAGTATGAGAGTTAAAATTATTTTTTTCATCATTTTTTAAGACCTCGCGGATCAAGCAGTTTTACAGCTTCGTCTTTCAAAGCCGAAATATCCGATCCCGCCATTCCGGAATATGATATCTGCTCGATATTTCTGATAAAACCAGTTATTTCATCAGTTTTTTCGCCGTATTTCTGCTTCAGCGAATTGATACGCTCGCCTTTGATCTTTATGTTGTAAAGTTCATCAAGCGCATCATAAAAATTGTTAAGAAGTTCGGTGCAGTCTTTGGAATTTCTGATTTTTCCGTGCCATTTTTCCATTTTGGCACTCCTTGAACCTGCATGTTTAGCCCTGAGATTTTTCGAAATCCAGATGAAAAACGAGACAAAAATCATAAAAAACGGAACAAAAATCGCGATTCTGAACCATATTTTTTCGGTGAGCGGGCTGATTTCATACTTTTTGACATTTGCCGGAAGTTCCTTCAGAAGCTCGAAGGAAACGGCATCCCTTTCCTCTGCGGAATTATCTTCGGCACCGCTTGTTTCTTTGACGTTCACTCTGATTTCGGCAAGGCCTGGATCGCGCCAGCCGTTTTCGCGGCTGAAAAACTCGAACCCCTTAACTTTTATCGAAGTTTCCCCTTTTTTCAGACCTTTGACCATAAATTTGTAGGTTTTTGTTCCGCAGTAGCCTTTCGGAGTGACGGAAACCGAAGAAGTTATTTCAGGAGAGAATATTTTGAGATTCGGATTGCTTTCAAGCGCGATTTCCGCATCCTGGAAGTTTCCGCAGCCTCTGATCGAAAAAGTCAGTGTTTCAAGCATATTGTCTTTATCGAGAGTAAGACTTTCCTTGTCCGCCGAAACAGCGAAATCGCCGAAAACGCCGTTTTTGTGCATCTCTTTTTCAGGCATCGGCTTAAGCGGAACTTTAACACCGACAGAAGAAATCGTCGCTTTTCTTGTCGAGAAAAAGGATCCTGTGATGACATCCATTATCATCTGGGTTCCTTCGATAAAATCAGTGGTTCCGTCGGGAATCAGAATGTAGGTTTTTATCGGCGCGTAGTCGTAAACCTTGCCGTCGATGCTCAAACGCTTGAAATTAAGTCTTGTCTCAGCCTTTTCATCTTTCCAGCAGTTTTCAAAAACCGGAAATTTGTAAGGATCTACATCACTTATTGAATTTGGTTTTACAAAAAGGTAGTAGCTGACACTCAGCGGCTCGCCGGCATAAAGATCGTTCGCCGGATTTATGACGGTTCTGATAAAATAATCAGGCGTTTTCTTTTCCCATTCACTTAAAGGTGACATCAGCGAGCTTGCGCGTTTTTCATAGTAATTTTCATTTGTTGCATCAGGTTTTTCTTCGTTTTGAGGCGTATTCTGGGCGCTGTTTGAATTTGCCTGCGCACTGCCGCCGCCCTGCCCTGTTACCGTAATAGTAACTTTGTTCGACTTTATCGTTTTGCCTTTCGCTTTGAGTGATGCGGGACCGATCTCGAAAACACCCGCTTTGTTGGCTCTCAAAGCATAAGAATAAGTGATCGAGCTTTTTTTCTCGAACTTTCCATTGATTATGCTGATCGAATTTGACTGTGACTGCGAGCGGTTTTCGACTGTGAAATTGGCAAAATCGGGTTCTTCGATCGAATCGAAAGAGCCTTCCGCCGTGAGAACGAAGCCGAAAAGAGCGTCTGTCTGAACTATTTCGCTGTCGGTCGAAAGAGTTATAGTCTGCGAAAAAGCGAAAAACGGCAACAGAACAAATGCCGCAAAAACCAGTTTTTTTATAATGAAATCACTCAATTTTCCCTCAAAAATCACCAAGTCTGATCACTATCCGACTTTTGCTCCTTCTTTAGCATGAAAGGAGATATTTGCAAATTTTTCCGCTGTTTGAACTGCTTCAAAACGGAGCTTTCCTTAGGTTTATCTTCGTTTTGCTGCTCGTCATCCTGTTCTTCGGCTTCTGCAGCAGAACTCTGGTTTTCCTCGTCCTGAGTTTCGTTATCTTCGTCGTTCATATCGGAATTCTGCTCGTCGTCGTTTCCTTCGTTATTTTCATCATTTTGTTCAGCAGACTCTTGATTTTGTTCATCTTTTTGCTCGTTGTCAGGATTTTCATTCTGTTCTTTTTCGTCCTGTTTTTCCTTTTCTTCCTGATTTTGCTCCTGATTCTGGTCTTGATCCTGCTGATCCTGATTTTCCTGTTTGTCCTGGTTTTCCTGCTGCTGTTTCTGCTGTTCTTCCTGCTCTTTCTGCTGCGCTATGATCCTGCGCACGATTTCAAGATTTTCGGCAGATTCTTTGCTCGGTTCCTCTTCGAGCGACTTCATGTAGAATTTTTCGGCATCCTGATACTTTCCGAGCCCTGCAAAGGAGTTGCCCATGTTGTGGAATATTTTCGAGCGGAGATTTTCGGTCGTTTTACCGGTTTCAAGCGACTTTTGGTATGCGTTCAAAGCCTCTTCAAATTTCTGCTGGCTCTGCAGCGCGTTTCCCAAATCGTAATATGCTTCAGCGTTGTTTTCCAAGCGTTTTGCAGCTTTTGAGAACTCGTTTTCGGCTTCCGCCATTTCTCCTACGGCATATTTTTTTCTCCCTTCTCGGCTTTCGGGCGCTTCTTTTTCAAAAAGAGAAAATGCCTGTAAAAACAATGGCATAAACACAAAAATGAAGAGAATTGAGAATCTATTTTTCATGTTTGCCTCCCCGTCCTGCAAAAGAGAGAAGATAGTAGACAAAAAAGACGATTATTCCGAAAAGAAGCGGAATCTGGAACCGTTCCTTGTAAATGTTGAGGATCCTGCTTTCGCCGCGCGAACTCTTTTTGAAATTTTTGATGTAGGAACTCAGAGTGTCCCCTTTTTTGATTTCGACTGCACCTAAAACTGATATGCACTTGTCGAAGAAACCTTTATCTATTTTTGAAATAACCGTCTGATTTCTTTTGTCTTTCAGATAGCTGTCGCCGATTTTGACCGGAGCACCGTCCTCGGTTCCGAGCGGAAGAAGCGCGAGATGGATATTCTCTTTTTCAACGAGTTCCTTCATTTTGCCGAAATCGAGCGACGGATCTTCACCGTCAGAAATTATGATTATCATTTTGTCCGAAGTTTCGGGCGAGGATTTCAAAGTGTCGGCGGCAAGTTCCATCGCAGTTCCGAGTGCGGTCCCCTGACGCTCTATCATGCCGGGTTCAAGCACCGAAACGACAGTCTGCAGCGTTTCGTAGTCGTCTGTGAGCGGCAGCTGCAGGAAAGCGGCTCCGGCAAAAGGAATTATCGCAACGCGGTCGCCTCCGAGGGAATTCAGAACATCGATGAGCATCATTTTTCCTTTTTCGAAACGCGGTCCGTTCTCGTCCTCAGCGAACATACTGAGGCTCACGTCAAAAACAACGGCGATATCGATACCTGTTGAGTTTGTGTTTATCTCCTCTCCTCCTGTCATCGGCCGAGCCGCCGCTACGGTAAAAAGCGAAAGAGCCGTAAACATCAATATCCGTTTCAAAACAAGGTTCTTGCTTCCTGTGATCACAGCTTTATTCAACTGGGATTTTGCAAAAAGCTTCCTGAAATCATTGCGTTTTTTGGTGCAATAAACGATCCAGAAAACAAGAAGCGGGATCCACACGACGGCAGAAAGAAGAATTCTCCAGTCATAGAACCTCATCTTTCCACCTCCGGATAAACCTTGAATATAATTGCAAAAATTCGTGCAAGAAGAATAAAGATCATTGCAAGGATTATGAAATCGGGAGCGTATTCGTTGTAAATTTTGAGTTTTCTCGCAGGGATCGGACTTTTTTCAAGCTCGTCAATGTCTTTGAACGCTTTTTGAAGCTCTTCAGTCGAAATCGACTGATAAAATTTGCCGCCCGATTTATCCGAAATATTTTTTAAAAGTTCAGGATTTACCTTCATCTGCACTTTCTGGAAAGTGTCGCGCCCGAAAAAGTCCTTGCCTGCCGGGAAAGGAACTAAACCGTTCGTTCCGATGAGGATCGAATAGATTTTTACCCCTTGTTCGGCTGCGAGCGATGCCGCAGTTTCAGGGCTGATGTTGCCCGAATTGTTGTCGCCGTCGGTAAGAAGAATTATCACTTTGCTTTTCGCTTTGCTGCTTTCAAGACGCGAGAGAGCGAGTCCGAGACCGTTTCCGATAGCCGTTCCGTCTTCGATCACCCCCGTTGTAACTCTCGCAAGAAGTTCGCTAAAAATATCGTAATCAGTCGTAAGCGGAACCTGCAGGAAGCTCTCTTTCGCAAAGAAAACAAGCCCCAATCTATCGCTTTTTCTCCCTTTGACGAATTCTTCGATTATATTTTTTGCCGCCGTGATCCTGTTTTTCGGCTGGAAATCAAGAGCTTCCATAGAACCGGAAACATCGAGCGCGATCATTATATCCTTTCCTTCGACCGGCGGTGTCACCGTTTTTTCAAGCGTAACAGGTCTTGCTAAGGCGAAAACAAGGATTAAAAGTGCAAGAAAATCAAAAAACTGCGGCAGAAAATATTTTGCGTTTGCTTTGCTGCGCAGAAAATGAAAATTGGTAAAAGCCACTGAATTTCTTCTGGTTTTTGATCTGATGAGTCCAACCGCAAGAAGAAGTAGCGGGATCCACAAAAGTAGAAAAAGAGGCTCAAGCAGAAACATGATCGACCTCAAAAACTGCAAAACACAGAAAAAACTATAACAAAAATCAGCTTTTTCACAGCATCCTCACGCGAAACAGACCAAAAAACCGCGTAAACAACATTAAATAAGACGATTTTATTTCACAAAAATCAATTTTAGTGGCTAAAAATCCACTGGAACACAGAATCTTGCCTTTCTCCCCGGTTCCTTTATCATACACCGTTTTCGATTTTTTGATGAGGTGATAAAATGGCAAGCAGTCAAAAGCAGCATTATGAACATGGTTTGAAGAATTCGTCGTTCAAGACATTCAGAACAACTTTTGAGCCCTTCCGCAGGCGGAAAATCCAAAGCGGCAATCTGAAAATATCGCTCAGTTCTGAGCTTGGAGCAATCAGCGACCGTGAAATTTCCGATGTGTGTCAGAAGATGAAAGCCGTTCATCAGAACTCGGTCAAAATAGCTCAAGTCAAAAGAAGCAGGCTGCATTCGATTCTGTTTGACAATACAAACAACAAAACAGATAAAAAGCAGATTTTAGGTGTCATTCTGGACACTTGCAGTCATTTTATCCGCAAAAGAAGCAGAAACAGCCGCTACATAACCTTTTCTTCCAATTTGAATGAATCAAGCAGATCTTTCATTCAGAACGAAAATTACGAAACCTGCATCAGTGAAAGCAACTGCAGCAGATTTTCAGGTTTCAGGTTTAAAAAGATAAATATATCTTTTGCGACACTTCTTGTTTTTGCACTCTGCTTCTTTGTTTCGTGCGGCGGCGGTTCCTCGAAACCGGAAAACGGCGGCGATTCAGTCTCAAACTTCGGCAAATTGGGCGGCGAGTGCTACCCGAACAAAACCTGCGACGAAGGACTTCTCTGCGACACTGACAGCAACATCTGCGTTGAAGATCAGGAAAATCCGATCAATGATTCCGACAAAACCGATTCAGGCAGTTCAGAAAAACCTGACACTGATTCTTCTGACAACGGTGATTCAAGTCATGACAATGGTGATACTCAATCAGACAACACCGACACTGCCAATGATAGCGGTGATTCAGCACCGGATTCTGATAACTCAGACACTGCAAATGACAATCCTGCCAATCTTCCCGAATGCAGCCCGACAAGCGCCACTCCCTGCATAGACTCAGAAGCATTAGATGCTGATTCTGAAAAAGCTTATCTGATCTGGTCCGGCAAATCACCTGAAAGATTGCGCTGGATTGATGCACTGGAATATTGCAGCAAACTGGATGAAGGCGGTTTCAACGACTGGCAGATTCCGAGTGCCGCCGCTTTAAAAACGCTTCTTCGTTGTGAACTTATTCCTTCTTCTGGGGAATGGGGAGGATCTTATTCTTATTACCTTTGTGCAAATGGAGCCAAATCTAATGGCGAAAACAGCAAATTCGGAGAAATTACTTTCTTTTGGTCTTCCACAAAAGGTTATGGTGTTGATTTTTATAACGGCAAGATCCCGGAATCTAAAAATATTGACGAAAACTTTGATGTACGTTGCGTCAGAAAGGAAATAACATCACGACAGACAAAGTGCTCTGGACTGCCGGAGAATGCTGAGTGGAACAACTTTTCCGAAATAACTCAGACTTGGGACTGGGGTAAAATAACAAAGACTATTGTCGGTGGATTCGGCGGCATGGAGACAATAGATGTAGGAACATTGGCATGGACCCCTTCAGCAACCGAATCCTATTCTGAAACACCGGACTCAAAAGCATGCAGATATAAATGCAAAGAAAACTATCATGAATACAACAAGCAATGTCTCAATTCGTGTAAAGATATTGTCATTGAGAATGGTTCCTGCACTTCAGAATGTAAATGCGGATGCAAACCTGGATATGTTTGGGTTGATTATGATTTGAACCCTTGGGTACAGGAGGATTATCCAGATAAAGATTATAACAATCGATGCGTTGCATGTACCGATTTAACAACCGCACTTGACAACCTACGTGGTACAAATTCCTATTGTCCAGGTGGTGACGATTTGAAAGGCAAAAGAATTTTTTGGGAACAAGTCGGAGACTGTCCGCAGTATACAACCGTGAACAAAAATTTTGACGATTGTATATGCAATTATGGTGTGCCACCACCACCAAAAGAAGAATGTGATCCAAATAACATTCATCTGGCAACACGTAAGAAACCACTTATTATTAATCCAAAGGTTAATTCGTCACTTAAATAAATTCAGTATAAATAAGGGAAATACGAAAGGTCAACTCCCTCGTTCTTGATACAGAAGTGAGACGTATCAGGTTACGTCTCTACAAATTCACAGACAAATTTTTCAAAATAAGATTTTTGTTGACTTAAATAAAAAATCACAATACTGTTATTTGATTTTTGTTATTTAAAGTCGAGGGGTTTAAAATGGAAGATTTCAACAAACGTATGAGCATGGTTCTTTATAAATCGGATAAAGACGATGTTTCTGTCAACGCATATCTGAAAGACGATACTCTGTGGGTTTCACAAAAGTCGATGGCTGATTTATTCTGCGTAAATGTTCCCGACATATCGAAGCATCTCTCCAATATTTATGACGAGGGAGAATTACAGAAAGAGGCAACTGTTTCCAAAATGGAAATAGTTCAAAACGAAGGCGGCAGACAGGTAAAAAGACAGACGGTTTTCTACAATTTAGATGCGATAATCTCGGTTGGATACCGGGTAAATTCCAAAGAAGCTACCCGTTTTCGTATCTGGGCGACCAAAATCTTAAAAGAGTATATGTTAAAAGGATTTGTCCTTGACGACAAACGCTTAAAACAGGGAAGTACCGCTTTCGGAAAGGATTATTTCCGCGAACTTTTGGAAAGGGTCCGTTCCATCAGAGCCAGCGAACGTATGATCTGGCAGCAGATCACCGATATTTTCGCGGAATGCAGCATTGATTATATCGAAGACTCGGAAACAGCGTATCATTTTTACGCGACGATCCAGAACAAATTCCATTACGCAATAACAAATCATACAGCAGCAGAAATCGTGTATAAATCCGCTGATCACGAGAAGGAACACATGGGTTTGACCTCTTGGAGAAACGCTCCTAACGGCAGAATTCTCAAGTCAGATGTGTCGATAGCCAAAAATTATCTCGATGAGAAACAAATAAAGCAGCTTGAAAGGGCAGTTTCCGGATATTTTGACTACATCGAAGATCTAATCGAAAGAGAGAATGTTTTTACTATGGCGGAATTTGAGAACAGCGTAAATGCGTTTTTGGAGTTCAGGCAATATAAAATTCTGCAGGATAACGGACGGATATCACATCAGCAGGCACTTGAAAAAGCTCATCAAGAATATGAAATTTTCAATAAAACCCAGCCAATAGAATCGGATTTTGACAAAGCTGTGAAAAAAATGATTTCCGACATCAACGGAAAGTAAAAACGGCATTTTTCACCTTTAATGAGACGTATCAGGTTACATCTCTACTCCGAAATTCCTTGATTTTGTAAGCACTACATCTTTCCTATTAAACTCTCAGTATCGATTTCCATTTTGCTTTTCCCGTCAGGGGCAATATATTCCAAAATGGAATAAACCGAGTAGTTTTCATCCAACTCGCCAGTTTTGAAAATATTGTTCAAATGCTTGGAAATAACAGAAGTTTTTGTCAAAGTCGCACAGTCAGCTCAAAGATAGAAAAAGAAGCTTAAGCCTCCTTTTTCTTCAAGAAAGCGCGGAAACCGTCGATCAGAGAATCGAAATCTTCAGGTTTCAGCGGCTCGTCGGCGAATTTGTATCTGTCGGCAAGGTTGAGGATTGCAAGGATTTCATCGGTATTTTCCGAAAAAACATGGTCGCGTTTTAAAGCGCGCTTTACTTCAAAAGTTGTCATTTCGACATAATTCTTGTGTGTTTTCAGCGACATATAAGTTTTCATCCCGAGCGTTACAAGGTCTGTAAAACTCTCGAAATCACCCTCTTTTCTTTTAGCTTCGGCCTTTTTGATGAACTCTTTCGCGACATCTGCCGGAACGACTTCCGGAACTTTTTCGACCGCCTTTTTCGCAAATTTCTTTTTGAGTTTTATAAACGCGAAAACAAGCGCGGCGGCAAGGAGCAAAGCGGCTGCGACATAAAGCAGCGTGTAGTCTTTTTCGCGGATCTCGGCGTTTTCCCTAAGCCCGCGGAGTTCCGTGTCGCTCTCTTCAGTTCTCGTCTGAACTGTGATTTTGAAAGGCTCGACCGTTCCCGAAACGCCGCCCGAAACGATATTTATTTCGGGGATTTCGATTTCACCGCTTTTGAAAACGACGATCTTCAGCAGAACCGCATCCTTTTCAGGCGTTGCCTCGACTTTTCTGATTTTTGCATCGGCAAATTTTTCACTGAAAACCGCAGAAATGTTTTCAGACGGCTGGATTTTGACTTTGACGGCAATTTCATCGCCTAAAAAAACATCGCCGCCTGGAATTTCAGGCGAAAAACTTTCGGCAAAAACTGAAAAACTCAGAAAAACTATAACAAAAATCAGCTTTTTCACATCATCCTCACGCGAAACACATCAAAAAACCGCGTAAACAACATTGAATAAGACGATTTTATTTCACAAAAATCAATTTTAAGGGATAAAAATCGCTTTTTCATGAATATGTTTCGTGAACAGAGTTAAAAATATGATCAAAAGCTGGAAGTAAATTTATATACTGTCAGGATTTAACAGAAAATCCAGCAAACCGATAGTGACTATACCCTGTTCATCCGTTTTGCGCTTGATGTCGTCACCGACAATGATTATTTTGCGGAAGTTGTCATTCGTGTTCAGTAAAGAACGCTTCTCCTGCGCTTCTTTTTCGCCTGTCGGCATGCTGTATGCAGACTGAATATAAATGCGTTCTGCCCCTTTATTGACTACAAAATCAATCTCCAGCGGCAGACGGGCGGTCTTGTTGCCGGCACTAGTAGTCCATGTTTCAACCATCCCGACATCAACACTGTAACCACGCATACGAAGTTCGTTGTAGATAATATTTTCCATTATGTGCGTCTCCTCCTGCTGTCTAAGATTCAGAATAGCCGCACGAATTCCCACATCGGCGAAGTAATACTTTGTTTCCGTGCCGATATATTTCCGTCCTTTGACATCGTAACGCAATGCCTCCTCTATAAGAAAAGCATCCTGAAGATATGAAAGATAATCGCGGACCGTAGCGGCTTTCATAGCTATGTTTTCAACGGTTTGGAAAGTGTCATTTATTCTTTTAGGGTTTGTCGGCGCACCGATGTTTGATGCCAGAACGCGGATCAATGTGCGCAAACCGTCAACATTTCTAAGGTGATTGCGCTCAACTATGTCCTTTAAATAGGTGAGTTCATAAAGATCTGACAGATATTTGCTCTTCTTTTCCTCGCTTTCGAACTGCAGAACTTGAGGGAGACCGCCGTAAGTGTAGTAATCTTTCCAAGCATCGTGCTTGTCACCGCCGACTGCGGCATAATACTCGCTGAAAGAAAGGGGGTACAAACGAATTTCGTCACCTCTGCCGCGAAATTCGGTGACAACATCTTTTGACAAAAATTTTGAGTTTGATCCTGAAACATAAACATCCAGTCTTTTATCCTGCATCAGACTCAAGAGCACTTCTACAAAGTCGTCCACCAGCTGTACTTCGTCCAGAATCACATAGTGCATCCCTCCGTCTAGCTGCACTCTGCTATCGATATATTCCAAAAGGGCATCAGGATTGCGCAACCGTTTATTTTTGCGGTTATCCAGAGATATTTCAATAATGTGATTTTCAGCTACTCCCTGACTTGTAAGACACTGATGAAACAAAGTCATCAACAGAAACGATTTTCCTGACCGCCGGATACCGGTCACTATTTTAACCATTCCGTTACCCATTGCCGCTATCAACTGCTTGATGTATCTATCGCGCTTAATTATCATTTTAAAGCTCCTTTTTTGTGGTTAGCCACAGATTTTGCACCATAAAATAGCGTTTATTTTTTATAATGCAAGAATTTAGGTCGAGCAACTCAGGGAGATCCGCCTCCCCTTTCCTTAAATTTTCTTTGAAAAAAACTGTCCGTTGAAATAATAACTGCCGGATCTGCACTGTTTTTTGGAGAATAAAATGGCGAATTTAGAAAGAATTGCTTACATGAATCACAGGATCAAGACGCGCGGTTTCGTTACGCGTCAGGAAGTTGCGGAACGCTTTGAAGTCCACATCGACACGGTTCTTAGGGACATCGGATATATGCGGGACTATCTTTCCGCGCCGATAAAATACAGCCGCGAGCTGGGCGGTTATGTTTACGAATCACCTTTCGAGATGCTTTTCGATTCATTCGACGACGCTG
>Ga0265299_10002718_pt1 | contig 17807 bp, 19 predicted proteins | sample AusTroGonzalo_MG_4_FD_193485 | JGI IMG/M metagenome (GOLD analysis project Ga0265299, IMG submission 193485) | Bovine rumen microbial communities from tropical cattle in Woodstock, Queensland, Australia - Gonzalo_02 | ecosystem: Host-associated > Mammals > Digestive system > Stomach > Rumen ... | reverse complement strand
TAAATTAGTAACAGATTGGTATGATGCCATTGAAGCTGCTGATAAATTAGATAGTGTTATTTATCTTGAATTAAAGAATATCGAATGGAATAATGTAAATGCAAATACATTAATTAATTTAAAACACTTTGATATTAACCCTAACTTATCTGGCGAAATTTCAATTTATGGTTCAGGTAATTATCATAAACTTACCAGAAGTGAATATCAAGATATTGTAAAGGGTTATGGTATTAATGCATTTGTTCATGGCGATGTTTCTAATAAGGTATTTAAAGACCTTGATATCTCTTTAGAAAAATCTAAAGAAACATTTGAATATTCATTAAAGGTATTAAATAAATCAATTGAAGCATACAATGCATCATTTGATGAAGATAGTGATGATATTCGTTATAAAGATACATTAGCCGTTGAATTTAAGGGTTATGCATATGATGTTAATAATGGTCATAGAGAATATGAAATTGATCCTTATACCAACAGAGCAGCTAATGCATTACTTGATATAATTTATAAAGCAAATCAGGACTTTACATTTATTAAAGATGATATTGATAATTATGCATATTGTAAGTTAGATAGCAGTATTGATACATCAGCTTCTAATGAAGTTAAGAATATTAAAGCTGGTGATATTATGTTATTTAATTCAGATACACTTATGATATTCTTTGAAGATGTAAATAATTCAATTTATGAATATATTAAGTTAGGTAATATTATTGATGAAACAGTTGAAGATTACTATGGTAGAGCATATTCATCATTAAAGCACTGGTTTGACCATAATAATGCTGCAACATTAAGATTTATTCCTTCTGAAAGAGAAAAAGTTGTTGATAATCTTTCATTATCAGTAAGTGATCTTGATATTCATGAAAATGAAAACGATAATGATATTAGATTAACTATTACTTTACCTGCAAGCGTTATTACAGCTATAGAAAATAATGAAATTGAAGATACAAATATTATTGTTACATCAAATGATAACTGTATAACATTAGAAAAAATATCTGATTATGAATATAGATTACATATTACATATGATTTCATTGCTTCTAAGAATGTAATTTTAAGCGCATATGTAGAAGGACATGAAGCTGATACAAAGGTTTCTATTACAGTAAAATTAAACTCTGAAATTGAAGCTTCTTATCTTAACGGCGATATTATCGTTCTTAATAGTACAGATTCATATTTAGATGCTGAAAATAGAACATTGGTATTATCACCTAAGCATGAATTAGTATATGATGCTGATAATTTAACATTGATTATAAAATAAATTAATATAAATATTATGACAAGTTATTCATATTTACCATTTTCTTACATTACAGTAGCTGGTAGTGACCAGATTTATTCTGTACAGGATAATCTTTCATATACATCTTTCCCTGGTTTATATGCAAAAATCCAGGAGTTAACAGAAGCTGTTGCTAATTTAACAGAAAGAGTAGAAAGATTAGAGTTTAATGAAATTGATCCTACACCTAGTCATTCTTCAAATAATGACTAACCTGTTTTTATTATAGCATATTTTATATTTCAGAAGAAGGCACATTATTTTTAATGTACCTTCTTTTTTTATAAAATGTTATGGTGTTTTTGTTTTATTTTTAAATAAGTAATGTCTAAAAAGGACAATATTGAAATAATAAATATAAATATACTTAATAAAATATGGCAACAATACTTTGGGAACATGAAATTGACAAAACTGTTGATTGGGGTGGTGACATTTCTACTGGAGGTGCACCAGTTTCTGGAAAGTATGTACAGCAATTTATAAAAGATACTTTAGCTAAGAAGTGGGGTTATCTTTACTTTGATAGAGCTAATTTGAAGTATTTAGTATTTGCTGATGAAAGTGACTATATTGCATATACTGAAGATCCTGTTGGTAATTCAGCAATGCTTTTAGCTTCATTCGATGCACCAGCTCCTGCTGATATTTCTATTATCTCTAAATCTGCAGATAATACAACAACACTTCTTTCAGCTACTGGTAGAAAGATTGAATTCAATTACTACATTCTTGATAAATCTCAGAACCCAGTATCTGAAAACGTATCTTTCAGAGCTGTTATTAATCATGCTGGTGAACAGCAAGTTTATACAGATACTATTAAACCAGATATGACCATCCAGACAGTTGAAACTGAAGATGGTTCTAAACAGATTGCAAATTATGCCAATAAGAATGTTGGTACTAAGTATACTTTCCCTCTTGATAGTTATTTAACTGAAGAAGGAACATATACTATTACCGTTACATTAACTGGTATGAATACTCAGGCTTCAACTACTTTAACATTTATTTATACAGTTGTTGAACTTTCACTTGTTTTACCTGATTTCAAATATTATGAAGCATTCAGCACTGCTGCTGATTCATATGAAATTCCTTATGTAGCAACTGGTGCTGCTGGTATTAATAAACTTATCGAAATCTATATCGATGGTGAATTATTATACCAAAGAGGTGTAAGAAATGCTATTTCTTCAGGAGATAGTATTGGTAGTGCTGGTACAATTCCAGATACTATTACTCTTTTCAATAAGAATGATAATGGCGAAATCATTAGATGGGATGATAGTATCGCAACAAGTTCATTATGGAATAAGGCAATCTTTAAAGAAGGTAAACATACTCTTCAGTTAAGAGTATCTATTCCTGGCGATGATGCTCCTTTCTATTCTAACACAGAATACTTTGAATTCGTTGTTGTTGATCCTGAATCAATTTTAAGTAAGACATATTTGCTTTATGCTACTGAAACTCCTGCTGGTACAATCTTTGAATCAGGTCAGGAAATCGCTCTTTCAGGCCAGCAATATACAGCTATTTCTTTAAGTGTTGCTGTTATCGATACAAGAAACAGAGAAGTTCCTGTAAATTATAGTATTGTTGGTAGAGAATCTGAATTCGAAGCAACAACTTCTAAGTCTATTCCTTCAGGAACAATAGATAATTTCAATTATACATTTAATACTGCTGATATTTATGATTTAACTATTTCTGTAAATAATGCAATATTTACAACATCATATTCTGATGAAATCAATGCAGTTGTTACAATTGAAAAATTCACTCTTGAAAACGAAGTTATTGAAGAATCTTTACAAAGAAGATTAATGGTTAAGTATACAGCACTTAACAGAGGTAATAATGAAACAAATTATGATGAATGGGTAAATACTGCACCTATTAATAACAATTTAAAATATCCTGTAGAATTCCATAATATTTTATGGACAGCTAATTCAGGTTGGGATGGTGAATCACTTATTCTTAAGAACGGTGCTACAATCGAATTACCTATTGATTTATTTAATACATTCTTTGGTACATATGGTTTAACATTTGAAATTGACTTTGAAACATTCAATGTTCAAGATGATAGTGCTATAATCATGGATTACAGTGACCCTTCTACAACTAATACATCTTATTTAAAGATTACAGCTACAGAAGCTTCATTAAATACAAAGAATAATATTTTCTTAAAGACTAACTTTAAGGATGGTACAAGAAATAAGATTGCCTTCTCATTCAATCCTACAGCAAGGGTTGAAGATGGTGTATCAATCGGTACAGGTAATCCTAACCTTGTAATGATTTATGTAAATGGTGTTCTTGATAGAGCAGCTAAATGGGGTACTGGTGCTGCTGATTCAGATACAGTTGAATGGGTACAACCTACAACTCAGTCTATCGTAATTGGTAACCCAGAAGGTGCTGCTGCTGTTAAGATTTACTCAATTAGAATTTACAACTCAGCTCTTGAACCAGAAGAAGAATTTATGAACTATGTAGTTGATCAGGGAAGTAGAATTCCTGAAATCATTACAAAGAATCATATTTATGATTCAACTGGTGAAATCAGCCTTGATTTAGTAAAAGCTAATATTCCTACTCTTGTTCTTTCAACTGACTATACTAAGTTGAATAACCAGACAAATAAGAAGAGCGCTACAAATTATGATCTTCAGTTCTTCTGTCCAAATCAGCCAGAACTTAACTTTTATGTAAGAAATGGTTGGATGTCTTGTCAGGGTACTTCTTCAATGCAATATCCTACAAAGAACTTAAGACCTTATTTCAATAAGACTGGTGGTTCAACATTCCAGTATGATCTTTCATTACTTGATCCTGTTGCACAACAGTTATCAAATGAAGGTATCAATGTTGGCGTAAACTTTAATACAGAATTCTGGCCATATTCAGAATATGGTGAAGAAAATGAAATGTCAGTAGCATCTTATGTTGATAGAGAAGGTATTGCTCCTTATGCTGTAAGTAGCAAGGAAATTATCAAGGATAAATATTTCTCTAATGCATATCATGAAATCGGTGCTGGTCTTTCTAAGTCATATAGAATTAGCTTAGCAAGTAACTATGCAGCAAAGGGTATTGATATTTATTATAAGAACGGTACAAGAACTGTTGTAAAAGGTGAAAAGACAAATACTTATGATAGATATGATATTATTGTTGCAAATGAAAATGCATCAGTTATATCTCAGATTGATAGCATTGTAAATGCTGGTGGATCTGTATATATTTCAGCATATCGTCCATTACTTAGAACTGGTTGGGAAATTGGTTCTGATGAATATTGGAAATATGTAAAACAGCTCAGATTCTCTGGTGTTAAGATGTTTACAAAAGAAGCTGTTGATGATGGTAATGGTAATGTTGGTTACAACTTCAATACAGCTAAGAAACTTAATAAGAATACAGAATACTATGGTTTAGGTTGTTACTGGAGACAGTGGGATGAAAAACAGAGATATTCTGGTTGGACAGATAGATGGACTCTTAAAGCTGACTATGCTGAATCATCAATGACTCATAATGGTGGTATCGGTGCTCTTTGGGGTAATGCTTTAAGAAACTTCAAGATCAATGGTCAGGCCCTTGGTATGACAGCTGCTCAGGCTGCTTCTGATGATCCTGAATATATCGATATCAGAACTTCTTGTGATTCTAAACCTGTTGTATTATTCGTAAAAGAACCTGAATCATATGATGAAACTACAGGTCAGGTTAAATTTGGTTCACCTAGATTTGCTGGTTTATTCAATATCATGACTGATAAATCTTCTATTCCATTATTTGGTTTCAAAGATATCAAGAATGAAAAGAATGAATTAATCTTCGATTCAACAAATGTAGAATGTTGGGAATTCTTACAGAACGGTTCACTTATTGCAACCGGTATGAATACTCAATATGATACAGATGCTCCTGTAACATATGATGAAGATGGTGAATTATTAACAGGTGAAATTACCTATGATTTAGCAACATCAGATGATAATGGTTTAAATATAGGTCTTGGTAGACCAATCTTTACAGATTTTGAACCAAGATGGCCTGAATGTGGTGGTGATAAGCCTGCAACAGAAGGTGATCCTAACTTCTATCAGGATGATGTATTTGGTGTTCCATCAAATAAATTTGAATCATTCTGGAACTGGTTACACTTCTGCAAACCAGCTATTAACTATACAATTAGCGGAATTGACGGTTATGACTTTAACCCTTATGTAGCATTTAAGAATACTGCTGAAGCTATAGCTTATAGAGGAACTTCAAGTGAAACTCCTATTGAAGGTAAAGAAATTTACATTCAGTGGAATAACTCAGGTAATATTGCTTATGCTAAGGAAGGTACAGAATATGGCCTCAATAACGATAAACAAATATTCAGATTTAACCCTAATGTTGAAGGTCTTCCTTTATATTGGTTAAATACTGATATTAATTACGAAGACGTTTCTAAGTCAATCAATACAGCTAAGATTGGTGATGTTTGGAACAGTGAAGTTTATAAAGTTGCTGTTGAAGGTTTCGATGCAATTAACCGTTGCAATGAAACAGATGCTGACGGTAATGTTTCACACAATGATAGCAAGGCTGCTGATTATTTAGTAGACGTTTATATGAAGAGACAAGGTACTCAGTATTCATATGAAAATGAATATGGTAAATGGGTTGTTTATAATAGAAGCTCAGAAATTGATTCAGATTCTTATGAAGCATCTAATGGTGTACCTTATTCACAGAGAACATTTATGCAATACTTTGAAGATACAATGGGTGAACACCTTGATCTTTATAAAGTTGCTGCATACTTTGTATATTTAATGAGATTTGGTGCTGTTGACCAGGTTGTTAAGAACTCTATGATGACAACAGAAGATGGTAAGCACTGGTATTTCATTAACTATGATAATGATACTACACTTGGTGTTAGAAATGATGCTTTACTTATCTTTAACTGGGACTTCGACAGAGATACATACGATTATTCTGGTAATAACTACGCTTATGCGGGTGCTAAGTCAGTTCTTTGGAATAACCTTTCAATGTCAAGCAAGTTTATGGATATTGTAAAATCTGTTGATAATGCACTTTATTCAAGTGGTCTTCTTTCTTCAAAGGCAGTTCTTGAATATCTTAATGAAAAGATGTGTGCAACATGGAATGAAAGACTTTATAATGCACAGGAACAGATTAAGTATCTTTCAACATTCAAGAATAACTTTACAACTGATAAGTTCTTACAGTTCTTACAGGGTACTAGAAAATCTCACAGAGAATGGTGGGTAAATCACCGTTGGGAATTATTCGATGCTATGTGGGGTACAGGTTCTTACTCAACTAAGAGAATTAAGTTCTATGAAGTTATTAATGAAGCTACATCTTCTAACCCTATTGACTTCATGACAATTACCTCTGCATCTAAGTACTATTTCACAGTTCAGAAGAACAATGCAACTATCAGTGATGGTTTTGTTGAATTAGCTGCAAATGACAGTAAGACATTTACAACAAGAACTAATATCGCAATTGGTGACCCTATGGTATTCGTAGGTCCTCAAAAAGTTAAAGTTCTTAACTTCAGACCTGGTGTTAAATATCTTTCAGCTACACTTTCACTTAATGAATCTTATAAGGTTGCTGGACAGGAAGGTAGCACAACTTGGGTTAAAGAAGCTGGTACTATGATGAGTAAACTTCTTATCGGTAATGGTACAAATGATTCTCCTTTAACAAATATCTCTGGTTTGAATGATATTGTTTCACTTGAAGAAGTTGATATTAGAAGATGTAAGATGTTAACATCTACACCTGCTGTAAATGAATTAAATAACCTTCACAGATTCAGAGCAACTGATGCTGCTATTGCATTATTTGAACCTGCTGCTGGTGCTACATTATATGAAGTATCTCTTCCTTCTGTAAATGCTTCTGCAAGAAATGAAGTTATCGTAACAGATGAAGATGGTAACCCAGTACAGGCTAAGAATGCTGATGGCTCACCAATGGTTGACGGTGATGGTAATCCAGTTTGGGAAACAACATTTGTTTCAACAGTATATGCTTTACAGTCTCTTATCTTAAATAATGTAACATTTATGGAACAGAGACCTGAAGATTATGTTGTATATCAGGAAAATGATGCTGATGCTCTTCCTTATACAATCGATGCTGAAGGACATATCAGTGGTATTTATACTGATGAAAAAGCTTATAAGTATACTGAAGAAAGCAAGGCAATCTTCGATGTACAGCCTACAACAAGATTAAGTAATGTTGTATTTAACAATGTTGTTGGATTAGATACTAAGAAATTTGTAATGGATTGGAAGAATGTTATTCTTTCTAATACTGAATCATTAACAACAAGATCAGTAACTCTTACAAATATTGACTGGGAGGATATTACAGTTTCTGAATTAATTGAATTTGTATTTGGTAAAGATATTGATGATAACAATGTTTCTAAGTTTAATATTGTATCATTTACTGGTAAAGTAAATGTTAAATCTGATGATATCGATCCAGAAACAGGATTAAATAAAGAATCTATTAATATAACAGAATATAACAGACTTATTAAGTACTTCGGTGAAGATGTATTTACTGCTGGTAATGCATTAGTAATTACAACTGGTGAAAATATCTTCTATCAGCCTACTGCTGATACTAAGACTACATTTGCAGAACTTGATCCTACATCAGTTTACTATACAATTGCAAGTAGTAGAGATATCCCTGTATATGAATTTATTAGAGGTAATGAATTTAAGGTTAAAGCTACAATCTTCCCTAATAATGGATATGATAAGGTATATGTACTTAATGGTTGGAATGCAAACGGTACTGATAGAACTATAACTCATTCTTCAACAGTTTACTCAGATAACGGTACAAGAGTAACTCTTACAACAAATGCTGATGGTTCTGCAACTTTAACTGCTGAAGATGCTACAGTATATTCAAACTGCTTATACTCAATTACAATTTGTGATGTAATCAATGGTGAAGTTCAGTATAATAGTACAGATAGATATGAACCTTCAAAGAATATCTATGTAATACCTACTAACAGAATTATCCCTGTTGCAAGAAATGTAAAACAGTATATTGATAATGAAGCTACTGTATCAGTATCTATCAATGATGAAAATAAGCATACTGTAAGATTTGATTTAGGAGAATCTACAAATGCTCCTGTAGAATCAATTGATATTAATATTCCTTTACAGTATACTAATTATATTACAGTTGATAATGAAAACTTTAGACTTGAAAATAATCAGTTAGAAGTTGATTTCAATGTAAATATTCCTGAATATACTATTGAAAATGCAGAAGTTAGATTTACAATTAACTTTGAATCTTCAAGAATCGGTGCTTCTGTTGAAAAATCAATGTATGTATCAATTGTTCCTATTGTAGCAACACATATTGAATTATATGATGCTAATAATGTTGCAATTACAAATGGTAGCAAGTATAATATCTCTAAGACTGGTGAATATGAATTTACAGTAAAGATTCTTTCAGACAGAGAAGATGGATATTATAATGTTCCTATTGATAACAGTACATTTGATATCAATACTCACATCGGTAGTTGGAATAATAACGTTGAAATTACTCCTCTTGATGAAGATAATAAGTTTAAGGTAACAGTAACCCAGAGTGGTTCATATAAGTCATTTACAAGAGCTGACTTTATCTTAATCAGACTTTACAATAAGTTTGATAGAGAAAGAATTTATCCAATTGAATTCAGTGTAGATATTTATGAATCAATCGTATATCCTGATAATACATATATTGCTATTCAGAATTACGAAGGTGATTATACACAATATATTGCAACTGGTTCATCAGATAATGAAGCTAATATTTACTTATTAAATGAACAGGGTACAACAACTTCAAGTCCTGTAAAACTTATTGAAGGTCAGGATCATATTAAAGTTAAAGTTCTTGCTAAGGACGTTCAGATGCTTGATACATTAACATCACAGCAAATCTATGTACAGCCTACAGAAGACTATAATATTAATATTGAAGTAACTTCTATCGTTTCTGCAAACGGTGAAGATATCGAAAATGTTGCTGCAACAGTTGTTAACGGTGGTGATGGTCATGGTAATGATACTATCGAACTTAAAGTTCCTGCATTAAGCATGAGAGCAGATACATTAACAATTAAGGGTAACTACTCATTAAGTTATGATAGAGACGGTAATATTGAAACAACAGAAGATGCAATCAATACATCATATCCATTTGTAATCAATGTTTACCACTTAGTAGCATCTGCAAAGACATATACTAAGCTTTCTATCGGTGAACTTTACTTAGTTGATGAAGATAGTAATTATTATAGTGTTGAAGATCTTGATACAACAGATACAACTTCATTAAATAATATTACTAATGCTGCTGCTTCTGGTGTAAGATTTGTTGCCGCTGGTTTCACAGTTCAGGAAGGTTCTGCAACAATTAAGCCTTACTTCGCACTTCTTAGAGATAATGCTGTTGTAGATTATAATAACTTAACAGGATTTATTCCAAGAGACAGAAGCACACTTAATGATGGTTCATCTCTTAATGAATTTGACTGGGCAATGCAGCAATACTATGTAGATAGTAACAATAATCAAATAAGACAGTTTGTTGGTAATTATAATACTGAATACTGGGTAGAAAATATTTTAGGTGATTCAAGTACATGGCAAACAAGTAAGTTAAATAAGATTTATAACTTATATGATAGATCCGGAGCTGTTAAGGCATTTATTCCTACATATAATGAATTAAGTGCATTAATTGGTTCTAACAAGGTATTTATCAATAAATATAACAGCTTAGTAATTTACTTGAATACAGTATTAGGAACAAATTATATTACTATTGATGATTCAATCGTAAATCTTAGTGATGTTACATATGGTGTAAGTAATACAGACTTACCACAGACAGGTGACTTCTACTGGTTTATAACAACATCATCTAAACAATATAATCCTTCTAATAACCTTATTACTTGGCTTGGTATCCCTGGTACTGGTGATAATGTTAATACACTTACTATCAGAAATACACAGATTGGTACTGAGTTAACTCCTGAATATGTAACTAGAACAAGTATTTTACCATTTGTTAAAACACTTTAAAAATATATTAATTTGATAATAAGATGAAAGCATTTAATAATTTTGGAAAATCAGATGAATATCAGCCAATTATTGATTTATCAAATGGTAAATATATTGTTAACTTTGATAAGGTAAACATCCTTGATGATGAAAAAATATTTAAAAATAGCAAACTTGTAGGTACCGGTAAAAAGGTACCTACAGGAAATGCTACTTGGAGAAGTATTATTTTCACAGGTAAGCCAACACCAAAGATGATTCAGAATACTATATTTGATATTATCAATGCTGAAACTTCATATAATATCGAAAATACATTTAGATGGAAAGGTTATAGTGTTCATCTTGATAAAGAAAATCAAATGAATTATAAAAATGCATTTGATATTGCTTTAGCTACAGATGGTAGCAATTTACCTGTAACATTTAAATTCAATAAGAGTGGAAAAACAAATTATTATACATTTGATTCTGTAGAAGAATTAAAAGCTTTTTACTTAGCAGTAAATAAGCATATAACAAGTTGTTTGAAAGCTGGTTGGAACGCTAAGGATCGTTTAGATATAAACGATTACAAATAATTCAATATTTTATAAAGTATATTTATTATTTCAGGAAAGCATATTGTGATAATATGCTTTCCTTTTTCTTTATTTTTATATATAAAATATATTGTAATTTACAATGGGACAAGTTGGTATTCCTCAATATAGAGATTTCTTTAATAATGTAAAATTAGCTAAGATAAAAGATCTTATCAACGTTATTTGTTTAAACTATTCGAAAGTTGCATCATCAGAAGCAGTACAAAATAGAGAAGCTGATGAATATAGCATATATACAAAACAATATGTACATGATATCAATAATTTAAAAGAAATAATATTAAAAGCACAAGAACTGGTAAATGATTGTAATGAATCATTATTCTTAATATCAAGTGCATCAGTACAGAATCATGTATATAATTTTGGAGAAATAGAAGAAAATGAAAATGGAGAGAACTAAATTCTCTCCATTTTTAATTTACTTTATCTAAAAAATTAACCAACTGCCAATATCTATCATCTAATCCGAATAATTCTTGATATGCTTGTAATACAGTATTATAACCTTCGCAATATCCTAAATCAATCGTATAGTTAATAAAATCTCTAACTTCTTGAATATTATCATCTATTCTTCTTTTTGTCCAAAATCTACGGGTTGATTGCCTACCACGAACGCCTTTCTTCCAAAGTTCAAATTCTTCTTTTGGTAATTCTTCTTCTAATACTATATCTTGTTCAACCATATTATTTAAATATATATTCTTTCATTCCCATTGCCTTTCTAATAATATTAGATGCTTTTCTTGCTTCTTCTAAATTATTAAAAGCTTTCCATCTGCCTTCATTAACTAAATCTAACCATTTACCATCCATTTTAAATGCTTTCATATAATCTTCACATGGTTGAGGTAAAAAGTCTAAATCGCGAATATACCACCAATGTCCAAATTTTTCAATAAATCTTTCTTGCTTAGATTTTTTATCTTTTTCAGTTTTAAATGTATATACTTTTTGTTCTAAAGTACCATTTTTTACTTTTTCAATATGTTCATCAGTATACCAATCAGGACATTGAAATCTGGATCCAAATTCTATTTTATCAACAGTATGCCAATCTAAATTAGTAATATCTTCGCTTAATCCATGTAATTCTGGCCACTGTTCGAATAATTCTGGTAAATCTTCAAGATATGCTACAATACAAAAACTATCATCTGTATATCCTGTACACCAATAAGGATATTTTATAGGCCAAAGCGCTGGTCTATAATCATTATGTACAAGATTACATGGTAAATAAAATCTACACCAAATCATTCTTCACCCTTTAATAAAATTATTCGTGCGGCATAAAGATTATCAATAATATCATAAGTATCCTTAACAAAATCACCAATGAATCTTTCTGGAGCAATATTTCTACATAACTTCATAGTAGCAGTAAATGATTTTCTTTGAGCAGGAGTCCAATCACCTAAAATATATAATGCTACTTTATCAACAGTTGTTCCATAAAGCTGAGCCTGCCAACATGAGTTAATAATTTCAGCAATACTATATACACCTTGCATTTCTGGTGTAATTACATAAAGATGAACATTACATTTACGATTTTTTTCATCTTCTTCAATTTCTTGACATGCAGGTGTCCAATCTTTTACTACTGGGTTAAAATACTCTACTTTATAGTCTTTTTCAAAATAATTAATTAATTCATCTCTCCAAGTAGTTTCGGCACAAGTACCACCTAAAAAAATTCTATTCATTTATATAATTAAAATATATTTATTAGCTAAGCGCTACACATCTGGATTTCTTTTCTTTAAGATTTACCCACCATTCTCTTCCACATAAAGTCCTCCAGGATAATTCAGGTGTTCTAACATTGATATCACCATCTTCATGAATACCAATTTCCATCTGATCTAACCTTTCATCAGACATATTAAGTACTTCCTTAATAATTTCTCTTTCTTCAGGAGTTAATACATATGGTTTCTGATGCCCATATTTCTTTAAATATGCCTGCATTTCCGGTGCTTTATTTCTTTCTAAAATAGCCCGTTCATTATCTTCAATCCACTTCTCAGTTTCTTCTTTAGACATAGGTTTAATCGGAGTTATATCATATCCGATTGTTTTGCTGGCTATTTTTTGTAATATACTAAAATCCATTATTCTTCCTTAAAATTTTTATTGAAATCTTCTTTTGTACGTGCAAAATATTCACCATCAGGATTAACATATTCTGTTTTATATAAACACAATCCTCTTCTCCATTCACCATTATCTTTAAACATAAAGTTATCGGTAATTAATGTATATGGATTTCCTGTTTTAATGTGAATATATCTATGCCCACATTTTAATATAGGATCTGTGGGTAATACCTTTCTAATAACACCATCTTCCCAATCTTCTCTAGTATAATAAAAATTTGTACCTTCTTCAACCCAAACACCATCACGGTATTCTACATTGAATTCTCTTTCACCATTAGTAACTCTAACCATAATTAATCTCCTTCGTGTAATATATATACTCTTCCGTCAGGCATTTTAACCATAGAATCTTCATCGAAATCTTCTAAGTTTGTTTCAGGTGTAGTTTTATAAATATAAACGCCGCAATATCCTTCCGGTCCATTAAAACCAAGTGAATCACAGTGTTCATTTGCATATCTTAATGCATCAAATATATATGCTTTTTGTTTTTTATCTTCAACACATTTATCAATAACATCTGCCATCCACTGATGAGCTTTAATACATGCACCAAACCCTCTACAATTACCGATCCAGCGGAGGTATCTTAATTCTTGATCATCCCAACCGGCTTGTTTAAGGACTTCTTTTGCTTCATCAATTTCCCACGGATCAACCATTATTCCGCCTTCATCTTCTTCATATTCCTTAGGACGGATTATTAACATTTGTTCTTTAACATATTTAATAAGATCCTCAATAGTATCAAAATATTCATTAATATTTTTTATAGGGCATTCATATTTATTTTCATTTTCATCATACTTATATACATGTATTGACTGAATAGAATCCCATCCTCTATTGATAATATCTAATCCACAATCTTCATCATAAAGATAAGGAAGAATAAATGCTAATGGACCTTGATAGATATTTCTATTTGTGCATCTATCATTATATTTATTCCATTGCATATCACCGAAAAATTTATCGGCTGTTTCACGATACATTGTTCCTGTTTTAAAATATGAAATCAATGCAATATCAACATCATCGAGAGGATCTTCCTGCCACCACTCTTTTACATGTTTATAATAACATGCTGTAGGTCCATCACCATATGCTTCTATAACATAATGGTTAGCATGGTTAATCTTATGTTCCGGTTTTTCATTAGGAACTAATTTAAATCTTTCTTCCTTTATCATATTATTCGTAATCTTGTATTTTTCTATATCCCATAAATCCCTTCATAGGTACTTGTTCTTTTAAGTAATGAAACTTACCTGTCCTTGAAATATAATTACCATCAGACCAATCTTTTCCTGTGGTAGTACATTTAAATCCATCTCTTTTAGATATATTTGAGATTTTCATCCAACCTTTAATATATCCATTATGACAAATATAACATCTATCCCCAACTTTTACATCCTTAGGAATAGTAGGAATTTTATAATTCATCTCTTGAGTTTCATCCTCAACAGCTTTTAATTCCTTTTCATAATCTTCCCATTTAATTGTTTTAGGAATTGTTATACAAATGCTACTCATTTATTTTCTTATATTTATTTACTTTACACTTTACTAATGCATCTGTTGGATGACCATCATAAATACATTTTCCATTTGTATCAGAAAATCTCCCACCAACAGGACCAAAATCTTCATATAATTGGCATGAATAACACATACCAGGATAATCATTAGGATTTAAACTACAACCAAATCTACCCATATTACCAATTACCTTTTATATGATTAACATGAAAAGGAAACCATCCAAGAGCCCAATCATTACTAAAAAATATAGTATAAAGCACTCTTAAGGGATTCCAATAAAATACATATAAACCACCGCCTTGCGTTGGTCTAAAATAAATACCATATCTATTAATATGGTCAATTACAAACCATTTAAACTTCGGCGCTGTCATATTCAAATACTAATAAAATTGTAGATAAAGAATGATTAGCATAATCAAAATCAAAGTATGCCAAATCATTAAATTTAACTTTAAAATCTTTTTTATCTTTTATGTTACCCTTTCTGTCACAAATACTTAATGTTAATTTTTTAATTTTATCTTTTTTAGATAAAATATGATCAGAAGTAGAACAATCATCGTAAAGCATTTCTACCATACGAACATATATTCTATTAGAAGAAAATGCAACACAATTTACTGATTCATCTAATAAAGTATCTTTAACATTAAACTTTAAATCAAATAAATCAGTATCTTTATTGTATTTATATGCCGCTAATTTAATTTTAGATGTATCCATATATTTATATAGTTATTATAATTAATCTTGCTTTATCACTGAATGTTGTAATTTTATATTTATCATAAAACTTTGATTCAAGATATTCTACAACCTCATCATAATCATATTCAATGGGAATATTAAATACCACTGAAAATCCATATTCCGGACATTGAAATTTTATATATGGATATTTAACTGACAGATAATTAAGTATCTCAGACCAATTACCATGCCATTCTTTTGTATATCCTACATGTTCCATAAAATTATGTATAATTTTTATAAATTTTTGCTTAACAGTATTCATATATTATCCTCCATAATCAGAAAATGTTTCATTACCTTCTTTTATATCATCTTCATAATCATTTCCATATCCACAATCAGTTGAATATGAATCATACCAAGAATCAGGATTAAAAACAAAATCAATTAAACGATCTTCATTATCAAATAATTGGAAGAAAATATCTTTATAACTAGCTGACCATCTCCACTCTTCATAAGGAGCTTCATCATAAGTTATTTCAATATTAATACCAATTTTTTCAAATGTATCTTTAAGAATCTTGATATAATGAAGGAAATCTCCAATATTACATTCAAGGAGAGATACCCATATCATATTTAATTTATATATAGGATTCTTTTTCTTACTAGAATTCCAAAATAAATCATCAGGAACCTTTTCTCCAAGTATAATAGTTTTACCAACATAATCAGTAAAATCTGGCTTATCATGGCAGATTGTTAATGTATGTTGAGTACTTGAATTTGTTTCAAATACATTTTTTCTAACTTGAATATTCATAATTTAAAAATTTATACAATCCCTATATAATCTTTCAACAACAAGTTCATCACCTTTATATTGGTATTCATTCCAATATTTCCAATCTGGCAAATCTTTCATTTCACCTAAATCACCAGTAATATCATAAAGACGAAAATTAATCAGAGTTGCAAAATGATTTTCTTTTGGATTATAACAAATCTGTGGTTCATAATCAAATTCATTGAATCTTTCATCAAGAATCTTCGCAAACCAATAACAACATCCTTCTGTGAATGTTTTTACAGTACCTTCATTCTGAAATCTTTTAATAAAATTCAATATTTCAGATTCGGTATATCTATTTACTCCGAATTGATCTGTATACATAACTAATTTTCGTATTTTTCTTTTAATCGTAATAGTTCTTCACGTTCTGCTTCTTCTTTCTTTTTAGCTTCACGTTTTAAACGTCTTTCTTCTTTCTTCCTTGCTTTTTCTGCTTCTGCTTCCTTTAATATTCTATATTCTTCAAGTTTTTTCTCTTCAAATTTTTTAAAATTAGTAAAAGCCTCCATAGGAATTAACATTTCTTGTTCATAAGGACTATTCCAATCATGAATAAGAAAATTGACGCAAATCTGTTCATTATTAGATTTTGTAAAATTAACACCCTGAAAATATAAATCATTTAAGGTCCATCTCATCCATGAATCTTCTGTCATTTTATTTTCAAGTCGAAGATATTTTATCCATACCTTTTTAATATAATTAACAAGATTCCCTAAATCTTCAAAATTATATTTTTCTACATCAAATTTAAATTGTTTAGCCATATTATACAAAATCTAATTGATCCCTATAAAATGTACGCGCACGTTTTCTTCCTTCAGGAAGATATAATTCTTTAAATTTACCATCACCTTCATAAGTAACAGTAATAATTTGTCCTGTCTTGATAACTTTTACCTCTCCGGTAAAGTCCCAATTCATTCCTCTATTTTCAAAATCTAACATAATATTTTAATTTAAACAGCTACTGCAACCTTAGCATAACGAAGAATAGTATCACCCATTTTATATCCTTTAAACTGAGTAAATATAATTGTATTCTTCTCATTGCCACTATTAGGAACAGCAGCAACAGCTTCATGAATAGTATCATCAAATATATCACCTTCCTTTGGATCAATAACACTTACATTATTTGATTTAAATACATTCATAATTTTATTATAAATGAATTCAACACCTTCTGTAAGTTCGCCAGCTTCTTTAGCCTTTTCAAAATCATCAATAATAGGAAGTAAATCTTTAAATATAGAAAGCTTACCACTATCCTTAGACTTAGCGATAGTAGCATCAGAAATACGTTTTAAATTTTGATAATCAGCAAGAGCACGAAGATACTTATTATTAAGTTCTTCAATCTGTTTGATTTGTTTTAAAAGAAGATCATTTCCTTCTTTGATTGCTTTATGAGCTTCTCCTACTTCTTTTTGAAGTTCTTCATACTTTTCC
>Ga0265299_10002716_pt1 | contig 17821 bp, 13 predicted proteins | sample AusTroGonzalo_MG_4_FD_193485 | JGI IMG/M metagenome (GOLD analysis project Ga0265299, IMG submission 193485) | Bovine rumen microbial communities from tropical cattle in Woodstock, Queensland, Australia - Gonzalo_02 | ecosystem: Host-associated > Mammals > Digestive system > Stomach > Rumen ... | reverse complement strand
CTACTTCTACTACCTCTGCGACATCTACGGCATCTACGTGATGGACGAGGCAAACGTCGAATCCCACGGCTACTACTACGGCGAAGCGTCGCTCTCGCACCGCAAGGAATGGGAAAAGGCAACGGTCGCGCGCAACATCGACATGGTCAGGCGCAACCGCAACCATCCGTGCGTCACGATGTGGTCGCTCGGCAACGAGGCGGGTCCGGGTGAGAACTTTGCGGCGGCTGCGGCGGCGATCCGCAAGATCGACACCTCGCGCCCCTTGCAGTACGAGCGCGACAACTCCGTAGTCGATATGGACTCCAACCAGTATCCGGGCGTAGACTGGGTTCAGTGGAAGGCGAGCGACCACAAGGCGAAGAAGCCGTTTTACATTTCCGAATACGCACACAACATGTGCAATGCGATGGGGAACTTGAAGGACTATCAGGACGCAATCGAGTCGTCTGACGTAATCCTCGGCGCGGCAATCTGGGATTGGGTTGACCAGGGACTTTATAAGAAAGGGAACAGGGAATCCTCCTCCGCCAAGGCTACGGAGGACAAGCGGGGAACGGGGAACGGGCTAATCCTCGCCTACGGCGGAGATTTCGGCGACAAGCCTAACGACGGACAGTTCGTGATGAACGGCGTGATTCTCTCCGACCGCCGTCCTGAGCCCGGCTACTACGAGGTCAAGCACGTCTTCCAGCCGTTTGACATCAAGTTCTCCGAAGACGGAACTAAGGTTACGGTCAAGAACCTCAACTATTTCCGAAAGGCGGAGGGCTGCTCGCTCAAGATTACGGTGCTGGGCTCGGAAAAGCCTACGCGGACGGTGCACAACCTGTCAATCGCCCCGCGCGACAGCGTCACGTTCGATGTAAAGAACATCAAGACAGGGTCTGCATGCGTGCGTTGCGAAATCATACTTGACGAAAACGACGGCCTTCTCGCGAAGGGACACGTCATCGCCGACGAGCAATTCGACTTCAAGCGAATCTACGAAGCTGCAAACAGGTGTGTAGTAGAGGCCAAGGGGAACGTCGAGGATGTCTCCGACGCATCAACGCTCTGCTTCACGGCCGAAAGAACGTCGGTGCGCTTCGACCGCGCTTCCGGCGCGCTTTGCTCGTACAAACAGGATGGAACCGAACTGCTTCTCGCGCCAATGACGGTTGACGCCTTCCGCGCGCCAAGCTCCAACGAGGTTGGCCTGGGGGAAAGATGGGCGATGGCTGGCCTGCGGGAACTCGTGCAGAAGGCCGTTTCGATATCACCTGTCGGGACTGGCGCGGACGGCTCAAAGTCGTTCACGGTCGTCGCGGATGTGCGCGGAAAGCGCAAGGAGCGCCTTGTCGGCTTTGGCGGAAGGACTGGCGCACAGTGCGAGATCATCCCTGCTGGAGATGTTCTGCAAAGCGACCCGCACTTCTCGGTCGTGCAGAAGTGGACCATCTTCGGCAACGGGAACGTAACATGCCAGTCCGAGATACGTCCGCGCGGACGCGTCATGGAGCTTGCTCGCGTCGGCTACCGCCTGACGCTGGACAAAAGCCTCGACAGGGCGAGCTGGTTCGGCGCGGGGCCGTTCGAAAGCTATCCAGACAGAAAGAGCGGAACGTTCACAGGATGGTGGAGCACCGGCATTGCGGGGATGGCCGAACCCTATGCGAAGCCACAGGACACCGGCATGAGGTGCAACACCGCATGGACCGCGGTGACAGGCGGCGGAAGGATGTTTTTGGTAATGTCCCTCGGAGAGCCCTTCTCGTTCTCGACGATACCATATTCGCCCACCGAGCTCACGCTTGCGATGCATCCGGAAGAGCTGCCCGCGGCGTCCAAGACGGAACTTGGGATATTCGCCGCGGTACGAGGCCTTGGCGGGGCATCGTGCGGACCAGGCCCGATGGGCAAGGACATCGTGAGAAACAACAAGACATTCATCCTAGATTTCATGATCGGAAAGCCAAACAGCTTCGACCACCTGCCGTACATGCCGCATCCCGAACTTCCTCCAGACGTTCGGACCGGTGACGACATATTGCCTACCGTCGTCGAATGCTCTTCCGCAGAACCAGGCGAGGGCGACGCGGAACATCTAGTGGACGGAGACATCTCGACGATCTGGCATTCGCAGTACGGCGTTACGCTCACGAAGTATCCGCACTCCGTAACGGTCGATCTTTGCCGCTCGACGGACGCGAAAGGCGTTTCCATATGGCAGAGGCCGAACGGGCAGAACGGAAACGTGAAAGACTTCAAGTTCGAAGTCTCCGCGGACGGCAAGTCCTGGCGCGAAGTCGTCGCATCGCAACTTAAGCCAGGCGCGGGCGAGCAGAAGTTCTCGTTTTCGGCGGGGTCTGTCCCCATGCGCTACTGGCGCTTTACGGGACTAAACGAGCACAACGGGCGCGACTTCGCCTCGTTGGCCGAGATCACGATCTACTGATCTCGACTATGCCACGTCCACCATCGCGGCGGCTGCGGAGAAGCCTGCTCCAAAGCCCGCGATGAGTGCGCGTCTCGGGCTTGCCGCGCTTCCTGCCGCAGACTCGCGGCTCTTCGCCAGCGTGAGCGGAATGGAGCAGGAGCCTGGATTCCTCAGCGCGGGATCAAGTGCGAGAAGACGATCTTCAAGTCCAAGAGCCTTTGCAAGCTGCCGCACCATGTACGCGTTCGCCTGATGCGGAACGAACAGGTCGGGACTTCCCTCTCCGGACGCGTCGATGAAATCGCGAAGAAGCGACCGCACTTGCGTTGCAACGAAAGTGAAGACCTTCATGCCGTCCATCCGAACTGGTCCAGCCTCCGCGCACGAAAGCGCCTCGTCCGCCTTTGAAAGGAAAACAAAAGGGCTTTCCCCTTCTCCGCCGCACGACACGATCGAACACGTCGCGGCGTCAGAAAATATTCCGCCGGTGGCATGGTCTGAAGAATCAACCAGCCGCGTCTGCACGTCACCGTCGATGACAAGGACCTTGCCTCCGATGTCGGACGAAAGCTTTGCCGCAAGATAAACGGCGTAAGGATACGCACTGCACGCCATCTGAATGTCCAAAGCCGGCGTCTCAGCAGGAAGACCAAGTTCCGCCGCTGCCCTGACAGCAAGCGGCGGGAATCTTTCGTCGTTCGAAAAAGTCGCGGCAACGACCGCGCCGACGTCGCGCGCCTCGGGAATCCGCCCGAGCGCCTCGCGCACGAGGGGGAAAAGCGGCGTCGCGCCATCGCCTAGCGCGTATGAGATTTTCTCAATTCGTACTCTCGGAAGTCTAACCATCAGATCACGATATTCGCTATGTCGGGAATCTTGTGCTCCATCCAGTTGCGGCAGACGGAAAGTATCTCGTCGGCCGTAGCGTCCTCAACCGCCGCCTCGACCGTCTTCAGATAATCGTCGAGATCGGCTCGAGTCAGCTTGGAGAAAAGCTTTGACATTACCGGGATGTACGTTGCGGACATCGAAAGCTCGTCAATTCCCATCGCCGCCCAGAGAACTCCCACGATCGGATCCGACGCCGACTCTCCGCAGACTGCGACTTTTATGCCGCGCTCCTTCGCGACGGCTACGGCGTGGCGCATGAGCCAAATGACCGCTGGATTTGTCGGCTGGTAAAGATGGGATACGGAATCGTTGCCTCTATCCGCAGCCATTGTATATTGCACGAGATCGTTCGTGCCTATGGAAAAGAAATCTACATGCTTTGCGAGGGCCGCTGCGTTGATCGCGGCAGACGGAACCTCTATCATCGCGCCGACCTCCATGTCATGGTCGTAGGCGATGCCTTCCGCGTCCAGCGCCTTGCGCACTTCGTCAAGAATAGACTCCGACGCACGCAGCTCGTCGAGGCACGAAATCATCGGATAGAGAAGCCTCACCTTTCCGAACGCGGAGGCGCGGAGAACGGCCCGCAGCTGGGTTTTGAAAACCTCGCGGTTGGAAAGCAGGTAGCGAATAGACCTGTTGCCGAGGAACGGATTCGCCTCGCGGCGCCGCCGTCCGTCAGACGACATCGAGATTCCGCGAACCAGCTTGTCGCCGCCGATGTCCAGGACGCGGATTGTGACCTGCCCGCCCTTGGAGAGGGTCGAAGCGAACTCTGCGACGGAGCGATACGCCTCGAACTGCTTTTCCTCGGATGGTTCGCGCTCGTCGTTAAGCCAGAGATATTCGCTTCTGTAGAGACCGACGCCTCGCGCACCAGAGTCCTTCACGCCGTCGAACGGCGCACCGGGATGCAAATTGGCGTAGAGAAGGACCTCTCCTCCGTCATGAAGCGTGCCGGCCGGAGCGCCTGTCAGAGCCTCTTCCGAAATCTCCTTCTGCCGTTCTACGAGATCGCGGAACTCGCGTATCGCGGCGGCGTTTGGAGAAACGGTGACGGTTCCCGCCGTTCCGTCAAGAAGCACGGTGTCTCCGGGCGAGACGAGCGAGGTTATGTCGCCAAGACCCGTCACCGCGGGTATGCCCATCGAACGTGCGAGAAGCGCGACGTGGCTTGTCGCCGAGCCTCCGTTCGTCGCGAAGCCGAGAACGAGGTCGCGAGGCAGCTGGACCGTCTCGGAAGGCGTGAGGTCGTCCGCCACTATCACGGACGGACGCGAAAGACCGAACGCCGGATTCGCCGCGACTCCGAGAAGTTTCTTGATAAGCCTGCGCTCTACGTCGTCCAGATCGCGGACGCGCTCGCGGAAGTACGGGTCGGTCATGCGCTCGAACATCGTCCTGGCCCGCGCGGCCGTGCGGCGGACTGCCGCCTCGGCGTTGATGCGACCTTCTAGGACGTGCTTCTCGGCCTCTCCGATGAGAACGGGATCCTCGAGAAGCATCATGTGGCACTCGAATATCCGTATGTCCGCACGCCCCGTGCGTTCCCGCAGTGTCGCGATCATCTCCTCAAGGTCTTGTCGCGCCTCCAGCTTGGCTCGGCGCAGACGCATGACCTCGTCGACCTCCGCGCCCGGAACCAATGCGTATTCCGGGATGGGGAAGTCGCCCCCTCCGCAGTACAAGAACACCGGCCCGACCGCGAAACCGCGGGCGGTCGAAAGACCGGAGACTGTCCGCATCGGGCAGCTACTGCTCATCGGGGATGTCGAACTTGCGACCCACCAGGGCCTCCAGCTCGTCCAGAGCCTCCTTTGCCTGCGGACCTTCCGCCGTCACCTTTAGAACGGCGCCGCATACGGCTTCGAGCGTCATAAGCGCCATGATGGACTTGCCAGACACGACGTTTCCGTCCTTCTCGACGTTGATCTCAGCGTCGTAGCGGCTGGCCATCTTCGCAAAGAGACCTGCGGGCCTTACGTGCATACCATATCTGTTCAGGAGCTTCATCTCCCTCATAAGTTTCTCAGCCATGCACACCTCCTTTCCTTCTGTCTTTTTCAGTTTCCTTCACCTTCGCACGGTGGCGAAGGCGTTCCGATAATTCCATTACAGGATCGCGTCCCGACAATATCAGCTTCTGCTGCATCGCCGCCGTCTCGACCAGGTTCACGAGGTCACGTCCCTCGGACACGGGGATGATGACGTTCGGAACGGGCACGCCGAGTATGGTCTTGGTACGGCGCGTCTGCCCCGTGCGGTCGATCTCGCCCTTTACGTCGCACAGGCGCTTGAACGAGATGATCAGCTGAAGCCGCTTCTCGCCTCGCACCGCCGCCACGCCGAAGAGGCTCGGTATATGCATGATGCCGATGCCGCGTATCTCCATGTAGCCAGCCGTAGAATCCGATGCGGAACCATACAGCAGGTTGTTGCCTGCGTCCTTGCGCAAGCACGTGAGATCGTCGGCTATCAAGGCATATCCGCGCTTAACGAGTCCAAGCGCGGTCTCGGACTTTCCAAGCCCGGGATCGCCTTCGAACAGCACTCCGAGTCCGCAAACCTCGACCATCGTTCCGTATATTGACGTCGATGGCGCGGCGAGCTTCTCCAAGACGATTGCGCTCTGCCCCGCGAACACGCGGGTCTTCAGCGGAGATGCCAGCACGACACCGCCGCTCTTCTCAATGAGCGCCATTTCACCCTGCCCAGGATGCTGCCCGTTCGTATAGACGAAGCAGAATGCGTTCAACGCGACGATCGCGCGTATCCGATCGAGGCGCGTATTCGCGTCAAGGGATTTCAAGTACGCCATTTCGCCCTTGCCGATCAGCTGAAGCCGCCCGGCGGCGAAATGGTCGTAGAATCCCGTCAGCGCAAGGCCCGGCCTGTTGACAATCGGCTCCTCGATCTCGCGGCCGAGGTTGTCCGCCCCGGCGACGACCGAAAGGGAGAGCGTCTCCCTTCCGGCTTCGAGGAAGTCGGCGACTGTGACGGGATGCCCCGTCTCGTTCGCTTTGCTAGGCAGGGCCTTCACGACGTTCAGTTCTTCACTGAAGCGGCGCGCTGCTTGCGGACCGCACCCTTGCGCGCCTTGACGCGCATCCTGAGAAGCTGGCGCTCGGCCCTGGCCGCGGCGGCGTCGATCACGCTCTTCGCGGACTCAGAGAACTCCTTCGCGCCGACAGCGGTTTCGCCGAGGCGGTTTGCCACGACTTCGGCCATGTACATGTGCTTCTTGACGTCGACATCGATCACGAGCTGCGCCTTCGTGACCTTCGGGAACTTAGCGGCAAGCTGGTTCATCCTCTTCTCCGCATATTCGCGAAGCGATTCGATGCGCACGTCGCTGTGCCTCATTGTTACTTCTATGCTCATCTGGTTTTCTCCTTTCCTTGTTTGGTTCACATCCTGAAATTCTCGCCGAGGTACTTCTCGCGCACCTCTGGATCGGCGACGAGCTCGTCGCTCGTGCCCTCCTTTAGAAGACGTCCGTCGTACACGAGGTATGCCCTGTTCACGACGGACAGCGTCTCTCGCACGTTGTGGTCGGTTATGATTATGCCCAACCCTCCCGCGGCAAGGCGCCTGACAATGTCCTGTATTTCGCTCACGCTTAGTGGATCTACCCCCGCAAACGGCTCGTCGAGCATGAGTATCGCAGGATTGCGCACGAGGGCGCGGGCTATCTCTAGCTTGCGCCGCTCTCCTCCGGAAAGCGTGTAAGCCGGCTGCTTCGCGACCTTCATGAGATCGAACGGTTCGAGAAGCGACTCAGCGCGCGCGATTCTGTCCTTGCGACTCATCGGCAGCGTCTCGAGTATCGCCATTACGTTGTTCCACACGGACAGCTTGCGGAACACGCTCGCTTCCTGCGCGAGATAGCCCAGCCCCTTGCGGGCGCGCTTGTAAACAGGAAGCGACGTTATGTCCTCGCCCCTGAACACCACCCTTCCCGACTCCGGCTTCACAAGGCCGACGATCATGTAGAATGTCGTCGTCTTTCCGGCTCCGTTCGGGCCAAGAATGCCGACAATCTCCCCGCACGAGCACGCGACGTTCATGCCAGAGACCACGGTTCTATCGCCATAGACCTTGACGAGCCCCGTCGCCTCCAGATCGGGACGCGTCGCGGACGAACGCTCCGCGGCCATCGCATTCATTGCATCCATTACAAGATCGCTCATAGGCTCACCGCCTTCCCCTTCTCCCTGCCGATCTTCACCTCGGCACCCGAAACCTCTACCTGTTCCGCGTCAAGCCAGAACTTTATCCTGCGCCCGGTAACTTCGTCCGTTTCCGAATTGGACAGCCTCGCAAGCGCGCCGTTGTCGCCGCCATACATCTCGACCTCTCCCTCGCGACGGCGGAATATGACCGAATCGCAGCTTCCCGTACGAGTCTCGTTCGTCACCGCGACTCCACCAGTCGCCACAACGCGGTCAAACTCGTTGGAACCCTTGAAGAAAACGTAAACCTTGTCGGCGCACATTTTATAAGCATCGCCATAATCGACCGTGACGCTGCCCTCGAAAAGCGCAACGCCTTCGTTGCGGTCGAAATCAGCCCGCACCGAAGTTATCCTCGCCCACTTCGCCTTGGCAGCGGCGGCGGCGAGCCCTCCGACGGACTCCTCGCCACGCGCGGCGACTGCGACAGCGCCTGCCGCCGCATCGTCCACAGGCCCACGCAACAGCAGGACCGCGAGCATCACGACCGCCGCCGTCACAACCCACCTCCGAACTTTAGGTCTTTCGAATATATAGACGATCCGGAAAACGACATCACATAGTCTTCCATCGACGAGAAATAAACGCCGTGCCCGGTGAACACCGTCCCGCCATGCGTCATGGTGAGCGTTCCGTCCGCCCAACCGCTTTTCGTGTTGCGGTCGAACACGCAGCTGTCAGCCTCTATGCGCGACATCTCCGCGCCGTCGGGACCTGTCTTCCTGATAACGACGCCCTCCGCCCAGACGAGGTTTTTATTTTTGTCGTTCCTGTCCAGAAACAGCTGCGCCTTCTTGGCCTCTATCGAAAGCTTCACCGATCCATCCTGGTTCACCTCGACCGGAACGACTACGCCCTCCGCAGGCTCCGTCGCCTGCGCCGCGCAGTTTGTGTAGGCGATCTGAAGTCTCTCGGCCTCGCGAGTGAGCATCTCGCGACGACCAGACCATTCGGCGGACACAAACGCCAGGAGCGCTGCAAGAAGCACGTTCATCCAGCGCCTCCTTCCAGCATGATGGCGCGAAACGCCGCGATCTCGTCGTCCGACACGCCGCATCCCTTCGCGAAATCCTCACAGCATTCCGCCATGTCGCGGCCGCCGGAGGAACGCAAATAGCCCACGAGAGATTCAAGCTTGTTAACAATCGCGGAAGTGTTGCCCACCGCACGCCCGCTCGCCTCCCAGTCGCGGCGAAGATCCGCTTCGCTTACGCCCAAGAGCCCGTTCAAGATAAACGCAAGCGTGCCAGTCCTGTCAATGCCGTCCGCACAGTGGAAAATGACAGGATAGTTCTTCTCGTCCAGAAAGCGGCGGAATATCTTGATGAACGGTTCGCGTCCGCGCACAATGTCGTCGATGTCCGCGCCGGACGGAAACGGAATCTTCACGAAGGCAACGTTTGGTCCAAGCAATGAAGAGCCCATGAACACGGTTTCATCGCGTGGCCTTAAATCGATCTCCGTCTTTATCCCAAACTCGCCTCGCATGTATTCGAGCGCGGCATCAGTCACGTTAGTGACGCCCGGCTGGAAGATCGGCGCGAAAGTGGATCCGCCCTTGCGGACAGAACTCGCGCGGAGTCCCGCCGAGCGGAAAACCATTCCCTGCTTGACGCGGCGACCGCCAAGCCCGGTCCACCCGCCAAGATCGCGCATGTTGCCGAGGCCTTCCACGCGAAGAAGCCTCGGCGGCTCCCCTTCCGCAGTGAATGACGCCGCCGCGCTTGAACCGCCTTCTTCCGGCACGACGCCCCAGGCGTACCGCCGGCCAAGCTCCAGGTTCGTTATGTACGCCTCCGTCGCATTCGTTATGGAGAAGAGTTCTCGTTCGCCACCTTCAGGCTTTACCGCAAGAATAGTGACGCCATCGCCGCCACCAGACCACGCCAGACGCACCGGACGCTGCACAGGCTTCTCCGGCGCATCAACGGATACCGTCTCGCCATTTTGCGGCGAGACGATCACAAGCGCGGCAATCGCGGCAACTATGTCAACGGTCAGCGGCATTGATTTTAAAAGAACACTCCTTCCACGAGTTGAATTATACCAAAACCGCCGACAAAAATCCACGTCACACCATTTTACAAAAGTAAAACGATGCTCGGAGAGAAAAGCTTGCCTATTTCACAGCACCCGGACACATCTCGAATACAAGCTCTACGCCGGACATGATGTCAGAGTGGCGGATTTTCCAGTCTGTGATCGGCTTGCCGTTCAGCGTCACCGACTTCACGTACTTGTTCTCGCGGGAGAGGTTGCGGGCGAAAATACGAAGCTCCCGTTCCCCGTTCCCCATTCCCCGTTCCCCGAGGCGAAGCCTCACCTCTGGCACTTGCGGTGCGCCGAGGATGTACTCGCCGCCGCAGGGGTTGAACGGATAGAAGCCCATCGCGGAGAAGAGATACCAGGCGCTCATCTGCCCGCAGTCGTCGTTGCCGCAAAGCCCATCGGGCTTCGGGAGATAGAACTTGTCGAACACCTCGCGTATGCGCTCCGCCGCTTTCTCTGCGCGACCGACCTGCGGATAGAAATAGATGACATGGTGGCTTGGCTCGTTGCCATGTACGTACTGCCCGATAAGGCCTGTGACGTCAAGAACCTCGCCCATGCCGTCCGTCTTCGAGGGAGCTGCAAAAAGCGAATCAAGCTTTTTAACAAACACATCGCGTCCACCCATCGCATCAACGAGTCCTTGCGGATTCTGCATCACGTGCCAAGTGTACTGGAATGCGTTCCCTTCCGTGAAGTCATTCGCCTTGTCCGCTCCATGTCCAAGCGTGTATGGGTCGTATGGGTCGCGCCAGTCGCCCTTCGAGTCTCTGCCACGCACAAGGCCGATTGACGAATCAAAAACGTTGCGCCAGTTCTCCGAACGCTTTAAGAAGAACTCGGCATCGTCGGCGAAACCGAGCTTCTTCGCCATCTGCGCCGCGCACCAGTCATCATATGCACACTCCATCGTGCGCGAGACAGACTCGCCCTTTATCTCGTCGAAGGGATAGTAGCCATACTTGTCGAGCAAGTCCCAGCGCTCTTTGTGGCGACCTTTGTGCGGCTTCGTGAGCGTGTCCTTGACCTGGGCATATGCTGAAAGCCAGTATTCTCTCTTGCCAGGATTGTTTAACCATGTAGAACAGGTAGAACATGTAGAATTGCCTTTGTGATCTTTGTGTTCTTCTCGTCCGCCATAGCCTTGGCGCAGGCGGATGTGGCTAACAAACTCCTTCAAGAACAAGTCAACTATAACTGGCACGGAGTGCGTGCCTATCATGCACTGGTTGTCCTTGCCCCACAGTGTCCATATCGGCAGATAGCCTGTGCGCCGTCCCTGTTCGAGCATGGAGTCAACGAACTCCGCCGCCTTCTCCGGCGCAACAACCGTGTAGAGAGGATGCGCCGCGCGGAAGGTATCCCATGTCGAGAGAGTAGAATAGAACGGCTTCGCGCCGACATCGGCAATGTTGTTCGGCTGTATGAAGAGATGGTAGAGCGACGTGTACCAGTTCTTCTTCTGGCCGTCTGTTCCATCGACTGTTGCCCTTGAAAGAACCTCGTTCCACTTTGCGCGAGCCGCGCCCTTCACCGCGTCAAAATCCCATGCGGGTATTTCGGCTACAAGATTGCTCTCAGCCGCTTCAACGCCGCCTTCTGCGGAAAGCGCAACCTTTACCAAAAGAGGCAACTCGCTGGCATCGAAGTCGAACACGTACTGCGGCGCGACAACGCCTTTCTGCTTCGGCAGTTCCTCGACTGCCGTGCATTCGCGGCTGAAATTGACGACAAACGAATAGTCGCGCTCAACCCATTGACAGCGGTGGTTCTTTCCGGCAAGCCCCGACTTGCCGATGAGATTCACGTCGCTTGAGGTTATCCGTTTTGCAAAATCATTTCCGCCGATGCCATATGCGCAGTCAACTAGAAGCCGCATTTTGTCCCTGCCAGTGATGCGGTAGATTGCCGAATGCTCCGCCGCCGCGATCTCGACCTTGATGCCACCGTCAAGCGTCACAGCGTAATATCCAGGCTCTGCAACCTCGGAGAGTTTTTTGACAGGATTCACAAGATTGTTTTTTTCAGCCGCAAAGGACGCAGAGGACGCAAAGCCTTTGCGCTCTTTGCGTTCTTTGTGGCAAAACTCAACCACGTTCCCCGTCATTGGCAGAATGCGAACGTCGCCCAAATCCGGGCAGCCCGTGCCATTGAGGTGCGTCTGCGTGAAGCCGCATATCGTCTTGTCCTCGTAGCGGTATCCGCTGCAGTAGTGCCAAGTGCCGTTGCCTGTGTCGGGACCGGCCTGAACGAGGCCAAACGGAACGCACGCTGCGGGGAATGTGTGGCCCGTTGCGCTCGTACCGACAAATGGATCGACCCAGCGCGCCGGATCGTCATCAGCGAACAGCGAAGCCGCGAGCGCGACTGTTGCAAACGAAACAACTTTTACCATCATAGACATTAACCTTTCAGGTAGAAAGCAAGACATGTATATTATAGCACATAGTTTCTGTCGGCACCACATTGCGCCAACATAAAATTCCGCTACTATTGCGCAAGCCAATGCGAGGGGCCTATCAACGCAAGGCCAGCACACACATAGACACGCCATTGACTTACTAGTAAGAAGTTTGATATAATCAATCCGAATTCAGACCAAAAGGGCTTTGGCATGGCAAACATGAACATAATGACGACAAAACTCTCCTCAAAGGGACAAGTAGTTCTTCCGGAAGCACTGCGACAGATGTATGGATGGAACAGCGGCACTGCGTTTACGATCCTAGCTTACAAGGGCTCCGTGATTATGCAGCCATTGAAGACGCCAACAGAAGAGGAGCTTGCCGCTGAGTTCGAGGAGGCGTTTGCCGAGTCTCGCAGACAGGCCAAAGAGGCCGGCATGATGCCAATTGACATTTCCAACGCTATTGCAGAGGTGCGCAAGGGGCAAAGACTGCGGAGATCCCGCCGGTGAAAGCGGTTCTCGATACAAATGTCGTCATGAGCGCAATATTCTTCGGCGGCATTCCCCTGAAGATAGTACGTGCGGCTTATTCCAAAAAGATTGAACTGGTGGCGACGAGATCAGTACTTTCCGAATATCGCGAGGTTGCCGAGAGATTACACAAGCAATTCCCCAATGTCAATTACAGGCGCCCCCTGTCTATACTAGAGAGCAAATTGTCCATTGTACGCCCAGCTGCCATGGGAGGACAGGTTTGTCGTGATCGAGACGACGATGCCATTATAGCATGCGCACTAGGCGGAAACGCCACGATTGTATGCAGCGGAGACGCCGACTTGCTTGCGCTAAACGGATTTCGTGGACTTGAAATCATGCGCCCAGCTGACTTCTACAAGCAAATAGACGGTTAATCGTCAGCGCGAGGCAGAAACTCAAGATTCGCCTTTGTTCGCTTTGCCGTCGCCATCCTTCATCCCCTTTCAAAAGCAAATTAACAATACCCGTATCACTTGGGCCCAACCCCCGCCGCCGCTCCTAGCGGTCTCGCCAATACTGGATGAATGCCGCAAGCGGCCTGCCCATAATAGGATAATCAAGCCTTGGATGCGGCGTGTGCCCGTGCACACGAAGTTTTTCTGTTCCGTCTGCACCATTTGCAGGCACGGTGATAGGGCCGTCTTCGAGGGGATATCCGTGATCATTGTCGATACCGATACCAACATCAAGCAGATAATACCCGTCATCCTCGCGATTGTCAAAGGTCTTTATGAGCCAATCGCGGAAACGCCACATCGCGGCATTTTGATATGGCGTAAAATCTCCTGCGGCATTGTCTATCGAGCCGCACGTGGAACAAGGTATGCAAATGATAAAGCGCCCACTGGGACAAGCCTTGAGGTAAGACTCTTTCATCGTCTTTATGCGCAAACCCCATTCGGTGAAATCCGCGTCCATCCGATTCCGGAAGTCGTTGAGCCCTAATAGGACGAAAAGGAACTGCGGCTTTTCTACGTGCCACATATCAAGATATTTGCCATAGTCGAAATTCCACTTCAACGACATTTCGTCAACGCGACGCCACGCCTTGCCGTCAAAGCGAATGAAATGGCCTTCCTCGAACTGCATGTCCCCATCGTGCGGATCCAGCAGCCGCCCCGTCCCCTCGTCGAAGCGCTTTACCCTGTCGTCGTAGCGCCCGCACGAATAATACGACTGATCCCATATCTTCTCGGTTCTTCGGCAAACCCTCCACGCCGCCCTCCAGAAAGCCGTCGCCCCCCAATACCTTCCGCCGTCTGGCTGCATAAAGCCATGGTAGGAAAAAAGTTCGTCGCGCGGGATGGTAAAGTAATATCCAAGCGTCCAGCCACTACGACCTTCGTTGAAGTGCCCCAATCCGTCCGTCAACAACCCGACTAGCCGAAGGTTTGGCACGTCGCCCGAATCGAAAAGAGCCCCTTTGTAGAATTTGCCGTGCGTGTAACTGTCCCCGACAATCTGCGCCACAACAGGCGTCTTGCCGACACCGCGCTCGCCGACCCTCAAAACGGACAACACGCTCTTGACCGTCGTAAATCCGCCACCCTCCACAAGCCTGGTCGTCAACGTTGCACCGTCGACGGGATCGCGAACTGTCGCAACGTGACCTAGATGCCGCCTGAGAACGCCGCCGCCTTTCGAGAGCACAATCCTGACAAAGTCATCGTACGGACGCCACCGCTTGGTAAATGGCTGAAAAAAAATGTCGGTTTTGGCGTTGGACAGCATGTACAAGTGCGACGGCAGGCATATGTCGTTCGTATAACCCGGCTCCGCCGACAACGATGAAAGAGCGACAGCAAACGCAGTCACCACAAAAACAATTCCTCGCGTCATTCTCATGTATGTCTATTTTTAAAATTCCACCAGCATGAACGACGCGGGCGGCAGGACGGAAGGAAAGTCGACCTCCTCGTCCGTGCGCGAGGCATCGACTATGCGGCAGCGCTTCACCTTGCGGCCGCCGAAATCGAACGTAAACGGACGCGAACCGGGCGAATCGTTCACGACCAACGCCGCCGCGCCGTCCTCGCCTTTCGCCGCGACGGCCCAAAGCCCGCCATGGCCCTGGATTCCGCACACGACGACGCACTTGACTGCCGTGCCAAGGCGATAGAGCTCGCCAAAGTACTTGAGCGCGTAGAACGCCTTTCCGGGCTGTTTCGTCGCGGGGTCAAAGAGCGGACAGTAGGTCCCAGGCCGGCATCGTGCATCGTAGATATTCGCCATCTGCAAGTCGGCAGTCTGCGCGGCAACGATGAAGGCGGCGGTCGCACAGGCCAATGCCTCGTTGTGGTAGTAGCTGCGGGACTTGTCCCTTGAAAGCCACTCGCGCGAAAGCCATTCGTTCAAGTGAAGCTCCACGTCGCCGTATCCCGCCTTGCGCAAGATGCCGCGGTGGTAGTCGACATGCGACCTCACATGATCCGGCTGGATGTAGGCATGGAACGAGAAGAAGTCCAGCGGGCACTTGCGCTCCTTGATGAAGTCGCAGAACTCCACGAAACACTTATGACGATAGGCGTCCTCCTCTGGCGGCTCGTCGCCGTACATGACGAGCGCAGAGTTGGCTGTGCACTTGCCGTAGCCGCCAATCTTCAGGTGGGGAAACGTCGCCTTCAGATGCTTTGACGCAACTTCGTATAGTTCGCAGAAATCCCGCCACGAGCCGCGCCACATCGCATTTCGGTTGTCAGGGAAGTCGTCCGGCTCGTTCCAGATTTCCCAGTAGGCAATCTTGTACTTGAAGCCGTCGGCCCAGCCTTCGGTGTAGTGGCGGATCACGTGTTCGCAAATCCGCGCCCACTTGGCGTAGTCCTTCGGAGGAAAGATTCGGTACGCCTTGACCGTCCGCGCAAACACCTCGATTGTCACGCCAAGCCGGAAATAGGGCTCGACGCCGTTTTCCACTAGCGCCTTGAGGTATCTGTCCGTAAAGGTGAAGTCGTAGTTCGCCGGGTCGTTCTCGTCAGCGTCGAAGTCGCGGAAGAGATTGGGGATGTCGACGAACACGTTGCCGCCGAATCGCCCACCGACGTCGTGAAGCCGCGCGTACGGGACATTCGCCTCCTTCAGGTACTTGAACATCGAATAGTCGTCAATCCCCAGAAGCGGCCCCTGCCCGACCGAGTGGACGGGCTTGATTTTCCCCGTCGCCGTCTCGAAGTCGATTTCGATGTCGGCGGCCATCGCGCACAGGGCAAGCCCTGCGGCAAAGGCCACAACCACCATGCGAATACCAACCATAACACACTCCTCTACTGAAAGATAATTGTCATGCCAGATAAGACAACAACAAGTTTATCGTTCGAAGCAGCAACGCTATGTGATTTTTTGACGCCATTTACGAAAACCGTCCACGACCTGAAGTTTTCTTTGCCAGAGAACGAGCCAACTGCGACAGGGATTTCCAAGTCATAGACCGATCCCGTGACCCCGTTGAGATAGAGTGTGCCATTTGAAGCAGGGGCGAACACATCGATTGAACCGCCGCCCGTTGCACAGTCGACCGTGAGAGACGAAATGCGGCGCGTCGTTTCGTTCAGCTTAAGTGCACCGCCATTCGAAAGTGTCACGGCAATGTCAGAAGCCATGCCGCCTACGTATTCCTGCCTGACGAACTCGGCCTTGCCGTAGTTCTCCGCCGGCGCGGCATTCGTCCGCACGTCGATGTCGATCCACGTCGTCCCTCCATCGCGCGACCCCTGGAGGCGGATATCGTTCGGGCTAGCATTCCCGGAGTTTCCGCGCCAGAATGCCCACGAAGTCACGCGGACGGGAGAATCATAGTCGAGCCGCACCCAGCATTGCTCGCGTTGCACCTCGTGTTCCGCATTCTCGTTGTTCGTAGCGCCGTATGTGTCCGCATAGTTGTCGCTCATGTCGGCGTTTACGAGGCGCGACACAGGATCGCCCGTCTCCGGATGTGCGTTGGACACCTTCGCAGCAGTGCGTTGCGTAACGTCCGTTTCGCCGTCATAAAGGGCGACCTCGCTTAACAGAGCCTTTTCGGCCCAATACTTGATCCTGTCCACTTTGAAACGATAAGCGTCGAACTTGGGGAAGAGTTCAAGGGATCCGCCGCGCACATCGACTGACGCGGGCGAAGCCCCTGCCTGTATCCAGTCCCCTTCGCCAACCTTGACGATCGACGAAGCGGGGGCGGCGGCTGAGCCGCTGCGGTCAAAGCTGCCAACCGTAAGCGTGGTGCCGCTGGCAGAAGGCACCGAGCGATTGAAGCGGTATGGCCTGGCGTTGAACCAACAACTCGCGTTCGTCATGTATTCATCCTCACGCTCGTCAAGAAGGAACCACGTCACGCCGTCGTAACTCGCTTCGAGCACCCATCCGCGTGGTATTGTACCAGTCGATCCGGCCGTGCTAGCAAGGTTATAGGCGGCAACTGCCGGAGTGTCATCGGGAAGGCGAAGGAAGACGCAGACATTGCGAAATTCGGAAAGCTTCCTTGTGTTTGTTACATATATCGACGAAGCAAGTGTTGTCTTGTCGGGTGCCGTGTTCGTAGCCGCCGTCAGAATCGACCCGCCGACCTTGCCATCGAACATGCATGAGGTGGTATAGACAGTTTGATCCAACGCGATAGGGACATACCCCGCATAGCAAGAGGACAGGTTGCGTTGCATTTCAATTGCCTCTCCAGGGGAGAGGCTTGAAGACGCACCGCGAACGACGCCCGTCAGGTCAATTCTGACACCATCGGCATCGTAAAGGGCAAACTCGCCAAGTCCCAAGAAGTAATCACTCGTACTATTCCTATCGCGGAATGAGAGCCGAAACCACTTGGCATCAGTTGCGTAGTTGCCTTGGTCGGCACCGCCAAGAGGAAAAGGAGCGCACCATGCTCTGTCGGCATTCGGCTGATTGAAACCGGTTCGGGCGTCAAGAAGCGTCCAGGATTCGCCGTCGTCCGAACCAAAAAGCTGGAAGTCTTTCGGTGCGCGGCATTGATTGCCCCACCATCCCAAAGTGCCGGTCTTGAACGCATACGAGTCAAGGCGTACCGGTGCGGCAAAGGACACGTCGACATAGCAATTGTCGCGATCCTCGTCGGTAACGCCGTCTCGTCCAGTTCCCCTTGCGCCGTTCCAGTCGGCGTAGAGGTTGTCAGGGTCGCCCCGCCAGAAAAGCCGCGACGGACCGTCTGGAGTTGTCGCACCGTATGCAGACGTGGCAGGGCCACGCGAGACGGAGTCATAGGTATATGCCAATTCCTTGCCTTCGCAAAAGAGGCCAATTTTAGAGAGTTCCAACTGACTGGCATTT
>Ga0265299_10002715_pt1 | contig 17823 bp, 13 predicted proteins | sample AusTroGonzalo_MG_4_FD_193485 | JGI IMG/M metagenome (GOLD analysis project Ga0265299, IMG submission 193485) | Bovine rumen microbial communities from tropical cattle in Woodstock, Queensland, Australia - Gonzalo_02 | ecosystem: Host-associated > Mammals > Digestive system > Stomach > Rumen ... | reverse complement strand
GACTGGGCGTAAGTATCATTCATGAAACGGTCAAACAGACGGTGTGAGTAGGAGAGCGGGGTGTCATTGAAATCACCGCACACTATCAGATACCCGGAGGTATCATTCCAGGCCCTGTCAGATATCATTCTGGCCTGTACAGCCCTTTGTGACGTTGATTCCAGCAACTTTTTGAGTACTTTCTTGGATGCGTCATAATGAGTGTTGTCTGTGGGGTGTTCAATGAATTTCTGATATTCTGATATCTCTGTCTGCTGGAGCTTGTTGGACTGGAGATGGCAGTTGTACACACTCATAGTATCCCGTCCTATCAGCAGTCTCAGATATTGGCAGCTGTTGCCCGAATTCTCAAAGTCTATGGCCTCATTATGGACTACAGGATATTTGGAGAGGCAGGCCTCGGTCGATGAACTTGGCGTGAGGACTATGTACGGATATCGGCTTTTGATGGTCTTGTTTTTTGAGGCTTTATCAATCATATCCCTATTTGCCTCCTGCAGACAGACTATGTCAGCGTCAAAATCAAGGATATGTTTCAGGACCGGATTGGTGAGCGTGGCATCCTTATTGTCATCACAACCAAACCCTTCAGTGTTGTAGGTAACTATGGTTATGTAGGGGTCCTTTACCTGTCTTTCACTGAAGAAATGCAGCGGGAACCAGTCCAAGGTGGGGCTAAGGCAGATGAGAAAGGTTACTATAGGAACCAATGCCGCTTTCCTCCAGATCAAGAGCCAAAGCATAAAGAAAATGAGATTGATAAAAAACAGGAAAGGGAATGCCAGACCTGAAAGCGAGGCGAAAGGCCATTTCCCGATGGGAGCTGCCAGAGAACCGTAACAGCTGAATATGAGCAGCAGTGCCGCCATGATGTTGACGGCCATCAACGGATAGGTGAACAGCTTCTTTATCAGTTTCATTTTTTAGAGCTGAACAGTTTGTCAAGCCATACTGCTACGGCTGTGACAGGTGTTGTTATATCCTTGCCTTTGCGGAGCATGTAGTTGAAGAACCAGCCTGTGGTGACTGCTCCCAGATGGGCTGCATCATAGGCCGGACTTACATGAGGCAACAGGGCGACATCCACCACAGCCAACACGATGACTATGTGCTTTATCTTGACAGGACCTATAAGCGGGATGGGTTCAGTGCTGTCGGGGGCTCTGAAAGCCAGTGCTGTACAGAAAGCAAGAATACACGCCGAGCATAACGGGATATTCTGGGTCCAGTCCTTGAGTTGCAAGGATGGAATAAACGTGAAAACAGCGGTGAAAAGGATCATTCCGGAAATGCCTCCCAGAATGTAGAGACCACGCAGGTGGTTTGATGTGTAGAACTTTAGGAATACACCGCCTAGCCAATACAGGGTGAGCATGTTGAACATGAGATGCCATAAACCCCAGCTTGCGAACAGCGATGTAACCAGGCACCATGGTCTTGAAGCGATAATGTACGGGCTCCAGGAATAGTTGCATATAATGAATGCGAACTTGTCCGGTCCGAATGAAAAGAGGGTGAAGAAGATGTCCAGCAACAATAGCGTTACAAATACAGTGCAGTTGATGATGAGCAGACGTGTCACCACATCGCCGGAGCGGAATTTGAGTTTCAGTTCTTGGATCAGATTCATTACCAGGTGAATTTTATGTGATTGTCACGGTCGCGACGTTCCTTGTACCTCCAATACAGGATGATGAGAAATCCGGCCAGCATTCCTCCCAGATGGGCAAAATGAGCCACATTATCGGCAGCGCTACCCCTTATGCCCAGACTCAGTTCCAATACTACATAGGCTATTACAAGCCATTTGGCCTTGATGGGGAAGGGGATAGGTATGATGAAAATCCTGTTGTCCGGGAATGTCATTCCGTAACCCAGCAGGATGCCATATACGGAGCCCGATGCTCCAACGGTGAGAATGGTGTCAAGGTAAGATTTCATAGGGACGGTTATTCCACCGCCCAGTGCAACCATATCATATCTTGATAAAGCCAGCTCAAAGTGTACGAACTGAAAAAGCTCCTGAGTGAGACCGGCACCGATTCCGCAGATGAGATAAAACCACAGGAACTTTTTTGAACCCCACACATCCTCCATAATACGGCCGAACATCCATACTGCAAACATGTTGAAGAAGAGATGCTGAAAGCCTTCATGCAGGAACTGGTAGGTTACAAGTTGCCATATCCTGAAACTTGGAGCCAGAAAGAAATGCAGGCCGCAGAGTTTGTGAAGGTCAATTCCGTATTTGGCAAGCGCTATGGTGCCCATCCAACACAGGACGTTGATGATGAGCAGATTTTTGGTTATGGGTGGTAGTTTGTTCATAATCTATACATAAACTATGTTATGAGCCGCAAAAGTAGCCATTTTTTCAGTAACTTTGCGGTCCATAATCTTATAATATGAAAATAGAGAATCTGGTTGCTGAAAAGACCGTCAAGGCCATCAAGGCACTTTACGGTCAGGAGATAGAGGCCGCATCGGTCCAGGTGCAGAAGACCAAGAAGGAGTTTGAGGGACATCTCACCATCGTGGTGTTCCCCTACCTCAAGATGTCACGCAAGGGTCCCGAACAGACTGCAGGCGAGATAGGTACATGGCTTAGGGAGAATGTTGAGGAGGTCAGCTCATACAATGTGATCAAGGGCTTCCTGAATCTGGTGATATCCACATCGGCATGGATGAATATGCTTAATGATATCAATGCGGATGCCAATTTCGGTCTGCGCAAGGCTACGGAAAACTCCCCATTGGTAATGATTGAGTATTCCAGCCCCAACACCAATAAGCCGCTCCATCTGGGACATGTACGTAACAACCTGCTGGGTGGCGCACTGTCAAACGTGATGGCTGCCAACGGTTACAAGGTTGTAAAGACCAATATAGTTAACGACCGCGGTATCCACATCTGCAAGTCTATGCTGGCTTGGCTCAAGTGGGGTAACGGTGCAACTCCCGAATCCACCGGTAAAAAGGGCGATCATCTGATAGGTGACTACTACGTAGAGTTTGACAAGCATTTCCGTGCCGAGGTCAAGAGCCTGCTGCCCGCCAACTTTGCCGATCTTGATGAGAAGGCTCAGGAGGAGGCTAAGGCAAAGGCCGAGAAGGAGTCACCTCTGATGCAGGAGGCTCATGCCATGCTGGTAAAGTGGGAGGCCGGTGATCCTGAGGTGCGTGCCCTGTGGGAGCGTATGAACAGCTGGGTATATGCCGGATTTGATGAGACCTACAAGCGTCTGGGCGTAAGCTTTGACAAGATATACTATGAATCACAGACCTATCTTGAGGGTAAGAAAACCGTTATGGAAGGTCTGGAGAAAGGCCTGTTCTTCCGTAAGGAGGACGGTTCCGTATGGGCAGACCTGGCAGAGAACGGTCTGGACCAGAAACTGCTGCTGCGCAGTGACGGCACATCGGTCTATATGACTCAGGATATAGGTACCGCTCAGCTTCGTTTCAAGGATTTCCCCATTGACCGCATGATTTACGTGGTTGGTAACGAGCAGAACTACCACTTCCAGGTGCTCTCCATACTGCTTGACCGTCTGGGATTCAAGTGGGGCAAGGACCTGGTCCATTTCTCATACGGAATGGTTGAGCTCCCCGAGGGTAAGATGAAGAGCCGTGAGGGAACCGTAGTCGATGCCGATGACCTGATGGATGAGATGATAGAGACCGCACGCGCCACATCAGCTGATCTGGGCAAACTTGACGGTCTGTCAAAGGAGGAGCAGGATGAGATAATGCGTATTGTTGGTATGGGTGCTCTCAAGTATTTCATACTAAAGGTCGATGCCCGCAAGAACATGACATTCAATCCTAAGGAATCTATCGATTTCAACGGCAATACCGGCCCGTTCATCCAGTATACATATGCCCGTATCCGCTCCATCATGCGTAAGGCTGCCGATGAGGGTATCAAACTGGAGCGTAAACTGTATGCTGCCGATGATGCTCAGATATCGGAGAAGGAGATAGGTCTTATCCAGATGCTTAACGGATTCCAGGATGTGGTACGTCAGGCTGCTGATGACTACAACCCGTCAGTAATAGCCAACTACTGCTATGACCTGGCCAAGGAGTTCAACCAGTTCTATCATGATTTCAGCATCATGCATGAGCCCAGCCGCGAACTCAAGATGTTCCGTCTGGTTCTGGCTCAGAATGTGGGTAAGATCATCAATCTTGGAATGGGGCTGCTGGGTATCGAAGTTCCGGAGAGGATGTGATTCAATTGAGAATTGAAAATTGAGAATTAAACTTTCCAGTTAGGAGTCCGAAGGACGCGACCGGAGGGAGCTAAGCGACAGTATGGAGCGCTTTTGCAGAGCAAAATAAAAATTGTATTTTTGGGACATGTCACAAAAATACTATGTTGTTTGGATTGGGTTGAATCCCGGGGTCTATGACTCCTGGGAGGCCTGCAAACAACAGGTAGAAGGTTGGAAAGGTGCCGTATATAAAGGTTTTGATACCAGGGAGGAAGCCGAGGAGGCCATCAATCTCCCGCCAGAGCATTTCATAGAGAAGAAGACACCGGATCATAAGGGTGGCCGCAAGAAAAAGGAAAAGCCCATTCCACCGGAAGTTATCCGTCAGGCTCTGGCTGTTGATGCCGCCTGCAGCGGTAATCCGGGGCAGATGGAGTACCGTGGGGTTTATCTGGGTGATATGGAGGAGAAGTTCCATTTCGGACCTGTACTGGGAACCAACAATATAGGTGAATTCCTTGCAATTGTACATGCGCTGGCGCTCTACAAGAGCCGTGGGCTGGACTGGCCGCTCTACAGTGATTCACGTAACGCAATCGACTGGGTGCAGAAAAAACAGTGCCGGACCAAACTGGAACGTACACCGGAGACAGAGACTGTTTTTGAGCGTATAGAGAGTGCCGAGCGATGGCTTAGGGAGAATTCATTCAAGAACCGGATTATTAAGTGGGATACAAAGAAGTGGGGAGAGATTCCTGCTGACTTTGGACGTAAATGACAGAGACTATGGGAGAGGTAAGAGAGAGAGGAAGATTTGTGATGCTGCTCAGACACTATTTCAGTCTGGTTCTCATCTTTGTGCTCCAGAAACCGCTGTTCATGCTATATGCCGGTGGGCTCAGACATCATTACGGCATCAGGGAATGGGTGCTTGTCATGTGGCATGGAATACCCATTGACCTGTCAGTTGCAGGATACCTTACCCTGTTTCCCCTGTTGGTGCTTATAATAGACATATGGATCCAGTCCCTGCCGGTAAAGAGAATAATCTGGATTTACGATATCCCCGTAGCTCTGTTGCTGTCATCCGTTTTTGTGGGTGATGCAGCCCTGTATCCGTTTTGGGGATTCAAACTGGATGCTTCAGTGCTGTTCTATCTCAAAACACCCAAGGAGGCGGTGGCAAGTGTGTCTCCCTATATGGTGGTGCTGGGAATAGCGGTGATACTGCTTTTTGCATGGATTATATTCAAGGTTCTTTCAAACGCACTCAAACCCATTGAGATTCCGTTCAACAAAGTTCTCATGAGAGTGCCGGTCACTCTTTTCGATCTGTTGCTGACAGTACCTCTGTTTATCGTAATCCGCGGTGGAATCAGTGAATCCACCATGAACGTAGGTCATGCATATTTTACCACAGACCAGTTCCTGAACCACTCGGCTGTCAATCCGGCTTTCAGTGTACTGAGCTCCATGAGCAAGACTTCTGATTACTCGGAGTGGTATGACTACCTTGAGGAGGACAGAAGGGCTGAAATGTTTGACGGTCTCTATGAAACATCGGATTCCTGCACGGATCGACTGCTCAATACCACCCGTCCCAACATCCTGGTGATAATACTTGAAGGATTTGGAGGCGATTTCGTGAATGCCATGAGCGGCAAACCGGATGTCTCACCCCGATTGGACAGCCTTATTACGGAGGGTGTGTTTTTCAGCAACTGCTATGCCGGCAGTTACCGTACCGACAGAGGTCTGGTCTGCGTCATGAACGGTCATCCGGGATTGCCCAAGACATCCATAATGAAACTGCCGTCCAAGAGTGCGGCCCTACCTTCATTGCCCGGCAAACTGGTTGATGAGGGTTATGAAACCTATTTCATGTACGGCGGAGACATTAACTTCACCAATATGAGAAGTTGGCTTTACGGAACCGGTTTCCGTAATGTGGTATCGGATGCGGATTTCTCAATCGCCGAGCGTCATACCAATGCATGGGGAGTGAATGATGACATCACTTTCAGCCGTCTGCTTGAAGAGGTGAAAGGGCGTAAGGATTCCCTGTGGTTTACCGGATTCCTGAGTCTGAGCAGTCATGAGCCTTTTGATGTTCCGTATAGCCGTCTGGCAGACAAGGTGGACAATGCTTTTGCCTATACGGACAGTTGTCTGGGGGCTTTCATGGATGGACTCAAACAGAGTCCTGTCTGGGATAACCTGCTTGTGATGATTCTCCCCGACCATGGATTCCGATATACCAAAACCGGTCTTTCAAGTGACCCTCATGTCCATCATATTCCTGTATTGTGGGTAGGCGGAGCAGTTAAGGAACCCAGGATAATTGACCGTTTCATCGGACAATCCGATATGGCTGCAACCATACTCGGTCAGTTGGGAATTGATCACAGTGATTTCCGTTTCAGCAGGAACGTTCTGTCATGCTCCTACTCGTATCCGTTCTCTTATTACACTTACAACAACGGATTCTGCTTTATAGACAGCACAGGTGTCACTCTGTATGACGATGATGCGTCAGAGTGTCTAATAAATGATTCGTTCGGATCAGAAATACGGATTGACCGCGGAAAGGCCATACTGCAGACTTTGTATGATGACCTGGAGAGCCGCTGATTATTCCTGCTGACTGTTCTTATCGTTTCTTTTTGCTATAGCCAGCCACTCCTGATAACCCTGGCGTGTACGTTTCCAGCGGTTATGTGTCCACAGCCACAGTTCGGGACACTCGCGAATGTTGTCCTCAAGCAGACGCATGTATTTCTCAGTTACTGCAAATTCAGGAAGCTGGTCAGTATGCTCAAATACCAGCTGCAGGTCACAGCGGTAGTAGCCGCGGCGCTTGCGGGTAATGTGCATGTACCACACCTCCAGGTCCAGCCTGCGGGCCAGACGCTCGGCGCCGGTAAAGACAGGAGTCTCCCTGTTCATGAACTGTGTCCAGTAATGTATGTTCCACCAAAGGGGGACTTGGTCGGCAATCATTCCTATAAAGAACTTCTTGCCCTCATTCCTCCAGCTCAGAAAACGTCTCAGTACCTGCTCCATGGGTATGCTCTCCGTTCCAAACCTGTTGCGCAGTTTGTACATGAAGAGTTCCATGGCGGGGTTCTCAAGTTTATGGTATACCTGTCCTCCCACAAAGTCATCCATACCTTCAAAGAACAGGTTCATGGAGGGAATCCATTCCCAGTTGCCTACATGTCCCAGATAGCCTATACCTGATCTTCCCTTACGGGTCTCGCTCACCAGTTTGTCCTGACCGGTAAACTCCATGTGGCGCATTATCCAGCGCTTTCCGGCCGATACGGTCTTGAGTGCCTCCACGATCTGGCATGCAAACTGATAGTAGAAACGCAGCTCGGTACGGCGCAGCCAAGCGCGGTCCTTATCAGGGAACGACAGGGCCAGATTGGTACGTACAATCTTTTTTCTGTACCGTAGTGGAGGAAATATGAACATCAGGAGCCAGACTATATCTGAGAACAGATACAGAACAGGTAACGGGAGTAATGAGATTAACCAGACTATACCATACAGGACCGATGACAGAAACTTAGCCATAATCAGAAGTTGAAATTAAACCGTGCGCCCAGAACGAATGACCTCCAGACTTTGTCATAATAATCCAAACCGCCATGTACGGCTACACTTGAGAATGATGATGTACGGACTGTCATACCCAAGTTGGCATAATAGTGCATACCGGCAGGAATCTTCCATTCTAACGGTTGATTCATCTCCGGGTCCCTGAAGAAACTGTAGCTGTTGGCAGTGGGCGAGTATCCGGCTATGGCCTGTCCGTTTATGCTTATACGACTCATAACGGGAATATCCATCTCCATTCCGGCTCCAACGGTGTATACATCGGTTACACTACCTTGGTCGGGAAGGTAAATATCCTTTTCACCGGTCCATTTCATCTGGGTGAATCCGGCATGGATGACAGCTCCAAGATACCATGGCATCAAAGTGGCGTCAATGCCTAGTGAACAGGCGGGTTTTGCATCGGGGTTGCCGTATCCTCCGCCTGTAAAGACCTCTGAGCCGATTGAATAATCGGTGCTTAGCCCGAATCTCCAGGAAGTATGCTCGTCAATGTCAGGGGCAGCGATTGGCTTTTTAAGGCCTTGCTCGCCAAACAGGATATCGGTGAGTTCATAAGCAACCTCGGTAGAGAATATACCTATTGCGGCTCCTGCCAGGACATCGGAACACCAATGGCGGTTGGCGATGGCGCGGAACATTCCGGTAGTGGCGGCCAATCCGTAACCGGCTACGCTTATCCAAGGACTTATGGTCTGACCATACTCCTTGTGCAGCATCTGGGCCGACATGAAAGCGGTAGCGGTATGTCCGGACGGGAACGAATTTACGCCCCTTCCATCGGGACGTTCTCTTACAATGATGTTTTTGGTGGAGTGTGTTATGAGGTTCATGATGGCCACAGCGGTGGCGTCGGCCGTTATCATGCGCGGCCAGTCACTGCGCCCCTCTACACCTGCCAGTTTGATGGCAAACATCAATGCCATAGGTGAATATTGCAGGTAATCGGCCGATTTCAGTGAGGGTGACGCAATGTTTCCTTTTCTGATGATGCGTTTGTCCAGATAGTTGTCATTGTATAGGATTCCGGTAGCCAGAAGTCCCATGGGCAGAAGCGACCGCTCGGTAAAAGACGCCGGCTTATATGCAATGCTGGTGGAATCCTTTCCCAGAGACCAGTTCAGCGTGTAGTCAATCTCATTCAGAGGCTTGTAGGGCTTGAACGGGTTGATGCCGGCACTGGTCGCCATTGCTGACAACAGCAGGATTGCTATAAGCAGGAGCCTCTTCATTTATTCTTATTTGTGGAGTTTTTTGTTCATGCCTATCCGGTACTTCAGCGTTATCAGTTGCTGATTATGTATAGGCGTATCGGGCGTGAAATGCAGATTCCAGCGGAACCCTAACTCTGCTCTGCTGTCAGATACCAGCAATACACCAAATTCAGTCTTGTTGTAGAATGAATGGTTGTAGAACGGGTCGCTGCGATGGAACGTAAGTCCGGCTTCCGGATCATTCAGGAACGGCTGCTGACTGCCTCCTGCAAATACCGTACTCTTAACGTCAAATCCTTTCCACCAAATCTGTATGTCTCCCAGAAAACCGGTAGGACTGTGCCAATCCCCATCTTTACGACATCTTACAAGGGAGCATAGCACTCCGGCATTTGCCTTAAGTTTAAAATGTTGTCCTACAACTTCTGTCAGATCAAGAGTCAGATATGGGTAGAGCTGGAACTTCTCATAGATGAAATGACCCGGTTCCTTGGGCTTGGCAAAATGTGTCATAGCCGCAAACCAGCCTGCACCAAATACTCCCGAATGTACATATCCGTCCCATACAATGCGGAAAGCCTCACGCTGTGTCTCTGTCTGACGGCTGAACCAGTTGCAGTACAGCTCAGTTTCAAAAACATCACGGTAGTAGTGCTGGATCAGGGTTCCCTTTATGGTTGGCTCAAAAAAAGCTATGGAATCGTAAAGAAAGGCATCGGGCAGCTGACGCTGGAGATTGTTGCGCGGGATAGCTCCAAAGTAATAGCTGACAGGTCCTGTAAATCTGTAATACAGTATGATCTCAGGGTCAATGATATCTTTTGCTCCGAATTCCCATATCTTGGAGAATCCCACCCTGATTCTGTGGGGGGCGGCGTCTATTCCTATCTCCGGCATCAGGCGCATTCCGTAAATGGTCTGGGGCTGCATGTCACCCTTGAACTCACGGTTGTCAAACAGACCGTCATAGTTCAGGTCGGCGGTCAGCCACTGGCTGTATCCATTGACACACAGCAGCGTAAAAAGTACGGTGACAAAGAGTTTGGCTCTAAGGTTCATAGGGGAAAACTTATCAACATATTGCGCAAAGTTACCTATTTAAAACACAATACCCGTTTTTTAGGCCATATAAAATTTGTAACTTCGCCTCTCAAACTAATGTATCTGTCTAAATGAAAGAGCTTTTTGCATTTCTGAGACGATTTGTCCGCCCTTACCGCCGCAATCTGGTAGGGAGCGTTGTATACAATCTGCTCTCAGCCATACTCAATGTCTTCTCGTTTGCACTCATTGTTCCGATACTCAGAATCCTGTTCAAGATAGACACCGAGGTGTACGTATATACTCCGCTCTCAGAAACCACCGGATTCAGGGAGTCAGTCCAGGCTCTTAAGGACAACTTCTTCTGCAAGGTTTCAGATTTTGTTGAGATATACGGTGAGTCCCGCACGCTTCTCATACTGGGACTGGTCCTTATTGTGATGACATTCTTCAAGACCGCCTGCTACTTTGGGGCATCGGCCGTGATGGTCCCGCTCAGGAACGGTGTGGTACGTGATATAAGAATCAGCATATACAACAAGATACTGAGCCTGCCCATGGGCTTTTTCTCAAAGGAGCGCAAGGGTGACATCATTACCCGTATGAGCGGTGACGTATCGGAGATAGAGAACTCCATCACCCAGTCTCTGGATATGCTCATAAAGAATCCTATCCTGATACTGGTTTATGTGGGTACTCTTATAGCCATCAGTTGGCAGATGACCATATTCACCATAGTGATAGGCCCGCTTATCATCTGGGTTATGGGCGCCATAGGACGTAAACTTAAGGCAACATCACTTGTGGTGCAGTCATTCTGGAGCGAGACCATGTCAGAACTTGAGGAGACTCTTGGGGGACTGCGCGTGATCAAGGCGTTCCTGGCCGAGGGTAAGATGTCGGCCCGATTTGGTAAGAGCAGTGAGCAGCTGCGCAAGGCATCCAACCGCGTTCACCTGCGTCAGGCCCTGGCTCATCCGGTAAGCGAATTCATGGGTACCGCCCTTATCGTTCTGGTACTCTGGTTTGGAGGTACACTGATTCTGGGTGGTAACGCCAGCATAGACGCCTCTACCTTCATATGGTACATGACCATCCTTTACAGCGTGATCAATCCTATCAAGGATTTCTCCAAGGCGGGTTATGCCATACCTAAGGGACTGGCATCGGTAGAGCGTATAGACAAGATCCTTCTGGCTGAGAATAACATCACAGACTGTGAACATCCGGTAGACCTCAAGGAGGTAAGCGGTGAGATCAGATACAACGGTGTTTCATTCTCATATGAGGATGACCGTGAGGTGCTGCATGATATAGATCTCACGATTCCGCGTGGCAAGACCATAGCTCTTGTAGGTCAGTCCGGTTCCGGAAAGTCCACTCTGGTGGACCTGCTGCCCCGCTTCTATGACGTGGACAAAGGCTCCATCACCATTGACGGACAGGATATACGTAACATATCACTCAAATCGCTGCGTGGGCTGATGGGTAACGTGAACCAGGAGGCGATCCTGTTCAATGACACGTTCTACAACAATATCACTTTCGGAGTCAAGGATGCAACCCGTGAACAGGTGATTGCGGCTGCCAAGATTGCCAATGCCCATGATTTCATCATGGAATCCGAGAACGGTTATGACACCAATATAGGTGACCGCGGCTGCCTGCTGTCAGGTGGTCAGCGTCAGCGAATAAGCATAGCGCGTGCCATACTCAAGAACCCGCCCATCCTGATTCTTGACGAGGCTACAAGCGCTCTTGACACTGAATCGGAACGTCTGGTTCAGGAGGCTCTGGAACGTCTTATGAAAGACCGTACCACGATTGCTATCGCACACCGTCTGTCGACCATTAAAAACGCCGATGAAATCTGCGTTCTCCACGAGGGCCAGATTGTGGAGCGCGGTACGCATGAAGAGTTGATTGCCCTTAACGGGTACTATAAGAAACTGCATGACATGCAGCAGTTGTAAGATCGCTATTTCATTCAACTATATGGTAAAGATTGGATCTCCGCTTACAAAGGTTGCCAAGAAGGCGCTTCTGTGCGGCTCAGGTGAACTGGGAAAAGAGGTTGCAATTGAATTGCAGCGTTATGGTGTCGAGGTCATTGCCCTTGACAGGTATGAGAACGCCCCTGCCATGCAGGTGGCTCACCGCAGTTATGTACTCTCAATGCTTGACGGTGCCCGTCTGCGTGAGATTATTGAGAAGGAGAAACCGGATATGATTATTCCGGAGGTTGAAGCTATTGCAACTCCCACTCTTGTTGAGTTGGAGAAAGAGGGATACAATGTAATCCCCACGGCAAACGCTACATTCCTTACTATGAACCGCAAGGGTATCCGTCAGTTGGCTCATGAGAAACTGGGACTGCCCACATCCAACTACCGTTTTGCTGCCACACGTGAGGAGTTCGATGCCGCCATCAAGGAGATAGGCACACCTTGCGTAGTAAAGCCCATCATGAGCTCATCAGGTCACGGTCAGAGTGTATGCAAGACTCCTGCCGATGCCGATGCTTCATGGAAGATTGCCCAGGAGGGTGGTCGCGCCGGTGGCGGTGAGGTTATCGTTGAGGGATTCGTAAAGTTTGATTATGAGATCACCCTGCTTACCGTACGTCATAGTGGAGGTACCACATTCCTGAATCCTATAGGTCACCATCAGGTTGACGGTGACTACCGTGAGTCATGGCAGGCTCAGCCCATGAGTGACAAGGCTCTTGCCCAGGCTCAGGATATAGCCAAGAAAATCACCGATGCATTGGGTGGTTACGGTATCTTTGGCGTAGAGATGTTCATATGCGGTGACGACGTTCTGTTCAGCGAGGTTTCACCCCGTCCGCACGACACCGGTATGGTGACAATGATATCGCAGGATCTGTCAGAGTTTGCGCTGCATGCACGTGCCGTGCTTGGTCTGCCTATCCCCAAGATCAACTTCTTTGGCCCCAGCGCATCAAAGGCTATAGTTGTTGAGGGTGATACCACAATGATTGAGTTTGAGAACGTAGACGAGATTCTGGCTGAACCCGATGTTCAGGTACGTTTCTTTGGAAAGCCGTTCATCAAGGGTCACCGCCGTATGGGTGTGATTCTGGCTCGTGCCGAGAGTGTTGAGAAGGCACTTGAGAAGGTTGAGCGTGCTTACGCCAAACTTAAGGTCAAGGTTTATTGATTATTCCGGAATAACCAATTCTTTGGTTGTCATGTGCTCAAGGTACTGTTGGATCAGTGCCTTGAGTTCTTTTATCATCTCCTCTTCTATTTCAGGCTTTGTACCCTTAAGGTTCTCTTTTAAGGAGACGTCTTTGCGGAATGCGTATAGACCGGCCTGCTGCTCTCCGTCAAACTTGATCATCCAGTCACCCTTGTAATACATGTACATGCCGTTCTGGTAGTTGGCAGCCCATGTCTCATCATCGGGCGTGGAGAACAGGTTCTGTCCAAAGCTTATGAATGGCTTGTCATATCCCAGATATCCCAGAATGGAGGGGAGTATATCGGATTGCTGGGCTATTGCGTCGCGGTGTCCGGCAATATCGCCCGACGGGTCATAGAATATGATGGGAACACGGAACTGTCCGTATTCAGCCTGATAAGCCGGATGCTCTGACTGATTGGTGTGGTCTGCAGTGAGAACAAACAGTGTGTTGTTGAACCAAGGTTCCTTGCTGGCCTTTTCAAAGAACAGGCGCAGGGCGTTGTCAGAGTATCGGATGCAACGATACATATCCAGGTTAGGTTCAACGGGATATATATCCTTGTAACGGTCAGGAATATTGAAAGGATGGTGGGATGTTGCGGTGAAAACGGTAGAAACGAAAGGTTCCTGGAACGTACTGATCTTGGCACACATGAATTGCAGGAACTCTTCATCCCATATTGCCCAGACTCCGTCAAACATGCTGTGACCTCCAAACCTGGGATCGGCATCAAACTCATCCATTCCAAAATAATCCTTGTAACCTATGGCACGGGAGTATGACTGGAATCCCATGGACTGGTTACCCGCTCCGTGGAAATATGCAGAATAGTAACCCTTGCGGTCCAGTTCCTTGGCCAGTCCGCTCACCTCTTTTGACATCATAGTCGTGGTGAGTACAAAGTTATCCTTGAGCATGGGAATACCTGACAGAACTGAGGGTGATGCATCTATACTTTTACGTCCGTTGGCGAATGAGTGCTCAAACGTGAGGCTGCGGCTCATCAGGGAATCCAGGAATGGGGTGCAGTCATGAATTCCTTCAAGTCCCTTGTTCATGAATCCTACGTATTCTCCTCCAAAGCTTTCAAGAATGAATACAACAACATTCTTGGGCTTGAATACAGCGGTGGAATCAGGATTTATTACAGGTGAGTAAATCTCTTCAAGCTCTTCCTGACTGAAATAATCAGGTACCTCAATCCTTACCCTTCCGGCCGTACGTATGACGCAGAAAGGTGTGTTGAGCACGGCTGCGGCATCGGCGGGACGGTCTGCATACTGGTAGGCATTACTCATGGTTATGGGCCTGATATCGGTAGAGATGCCGCCTCTCATGCCAACTACGCTGGCGTATGCGCAAAGCAGCAGGCAACCGGTCTTTAATGTGTAGTACACCGAAAGACTCTTGTATTGCAAGGCCACCGGAACTCTGATAGCCAGACACAGCAGCCATACCATCACTATGAACAGAAGCAGCAGATACCAGTTGTCAATGAGTCCGTTAAGGATTATGGTGCGCATCTGGCCGCCGCTCTCGTTCCTGAATTCAGCAAGTACGTTCAGGGTGCTGCGGCAACCGGTAAAGGGAAAGTATACGGTGTCAATCAGATTGGCGGCTATGCCGGCCGATACCAATATAATGAGTATGATCCTGACAACGCGGTAATAGGTGTCATTCTCCTTGAAATGTAAGGGCAGCATGGTAAGGATCATATACGGAACTGTGAGGTACATGATTCCTGCAGTATCGAACAGGAGAGAACCACGCAGCATCTTACTTACTACAGGCCAGTCCAGATTTCCCTTGAATACATCCCAGTTGTACCATACGAATACAACCCGGCAAATCATGAATGCAACGTAAATTATCAGCAGGTTCAGGAGGAGTGTCATGAACGGAGTCATGAACAAGGCGCTGCTTTCTCTCTTTCTCATATGCTCTTTATCCTATCCGGAAACGTTCAGCAAATTCTGTACTTACATAATTGGAGGTACTCATGCAGGCCTCGGTGCCGAATTCTATGCCGTAGCCAATCAGCTTGCTCCATTTCTGTTCATTCATATTATCCAAATCCGGACGGTATATATTCTCCTTTATGAACCCGTAAATCATACCTGCGTTAAAGTTGTCTCCTGCGCCTATAGTGCTTACGGGTATTATGGGACGTGCGCTGAAATAGTATTCCTGACCATGGTCAATTACCTGTACGCCATCCTTGCCGCGGGTGCAGATAAGACGGGGGCAATATTTTGATGTCTCCTCATCATATATCCTGCGGCAGTTGTCGTGACCAAACAGGTTTATGAAATCCTCGTGGCTTCCGCGAACTATATCAGTGAGTGCAAAATTCTCTCTGAAAGTGTCTCGCAGACTATCAACCTCATGGGCGTGATTGTCACGGAAATTCAAATCGTAGTAAAGTATGGCGCCCTGATCCTTGGCATACTGAAGGAAAGGCCTGACTTTGTCACGGAGTACGGGATTCAATGAGAAATAGGCACCGAAAGCCATGATGTCATTCTCCTCAATGAACGGCATCTCAAAGTCCAGACGGTTGTTGGGGTAATCCTTGTAGAAACTGTATTTGGCATCACTGTTTTCATCCAGATATGCCAGTGAAATGGCCGTTTTTTTACCTTGGTAGCAAGATACGTAGTCAGTATTGATTCCGTTCTCCTGCATGAATCCCAGGATATGCTGTCCAACAAGATCGGCACCTATCTCGGTGACGAAAGTGCAGTCCATGCCGGTACGGCCAAGTGATATAAGTCCGTTGAATACAGAGCCGCCCGGAACGGCGGCTACTGGTTTGTCACCCTTGAAAAGGATGTCATATATGGTTTCTCCAATGCCAAAAATTTTCCTCATAACAGTTTTTTGGAACGCATTCCAAGATATCCTCCGTGATGGCGTTTGTTATAGTCTTCTACTGTAAATCCAATCTTCTTCATTGTCTCCACTACAAGAGCGTCACCTATCACGTTCATGACGGTAGTGCTGGTGGTGGGAGCCAGACCCAGGGCGCAAACCTCCTCAGGCTTGCCTGTGCCCAGAACGACGTCTGCCTGACGGGCAAGCGGGCTCTCCGTGTTGCCGGTAAGTACAATGAATTTCAAGGTGGGATCAAGAGTAAGACTCAGTTCCATCAACTCAAGCACCTCACGGGTCTTTCCTGAATTTGACACCAGCAGGAACAGGTCATTCTTTTGGAGAATTCCCAGATCCCCGTGCTGTGCCTCACTGGGGTGAAGGAAAATTGAGGGCGTACCGGTGGAACTGAAGGTGGTTGCCATGTTCATGGCTATCTGACCGGCCTTACCCATACCGCTGGTAATCAGCTTTCCTTTCAACTCATGCACGTGCTGTACTATCAGGTTTACAGCCTTTTCATACTCATCACCTATGGGGATGTTCAGAATGGCCTGAGCCTCCCTTGCGACGATGTCTTTAATTGATTCAATCATTGCTTTGTTTATGGTGAATCTTTTATGAACTTGCAAAGATATGCATTAAAAATGAACTCGGCAAATTTACTTGGGAGGCTTGAGCCATTAGTTAAATATTTGGTGTTATCAATGTGTTTTGCTATTTTTGCCGCAATTTACTCTGAAAGAGGAATATTTTTATTAGATGTTTTTAATATTTTAATGATGAAAATTGTAACAAAAGAGTTCCAGCTCCCTGATGGAAGAACCATCAAACTGGAGACCGGGAAACTGGCAAAGCAAGCCGATGGAGCCGTAATGCTGACATGTGGCAAAACTATGCTCCTGGCCACTGTGTGCGCCGCCAAAGATGCAGTTCCCGGAACTGATTTCATGCCGCTTCAGGTTGAGTACAGAGAAAAGTATGCGTCAATTGGACGTTATCCTGGCGGTTTTACCAAGCGTGAGGGCCGTCCCTCAGATTATGAGATCCTTACATGCCGTCTTGTAGACCGTGCACTGCGTCCTTTGTTTCCGGACAACTACCATGCTGAAGTTTTTGTAAACATCATACTGTTCTCCGCTGATGGCGAGCAGATGCCTGATGCACTGGCCGGTCTGGCTGCATCAGCAGCCCTGGCTGTATCGGACATACCTTTCCAGGGTCCGATATCCGAGGTTCGCGTAGCCCGCATAAACGGAGAGTACGTTATCGACCCCACATTCAAGCAGCTTGAGCAGGCTGACATGGATGTCATGGTTGCCGCAACCTATGACAACATCATGATGGTTGAGGGTGAGATGAAGGAGGTTTCAGAGGCTGACCTGCTTGGTGCAATGAAGGCCGCTCATGATGAGATCAAGAAACACTGCAAGATCCAGATGGAGCTGACCGAGGAGGTAGGCAAGACCGTTAAGCGCGAGTACTGCCACGAGGTCAACGATGAGGATCTGCGTCAGGCTGTAAAAGACGCCTGCTACCAGAAGTCATACAACCTGGCAGCTGAGGGCAATACCGATAAGCATTCACGTGAGGCCAACTTTGAGGCTGTACGTGATGAGTTCAAGGAGCAGTATCATGCAGCACATCCCGA
>Ga0265299_10002714_pt1 | contig 17824 bp, 16 predicted proteins | sample AusTroGonzalo_MG_4_FD_193485 | JGI IMG/M metagenome (GOLD analysis project Ga0265299, IMG submission 193485) | Bovine rumen microbial communities from tropical cattle in Woodstock, Queensland, Australia - Gonzalo_02 | ecosystem: Host-associated > Mammals > Digestive system > Stomach > Rumen ... | reverse complement strand
GACAGTAACAACATCTTAGACATAAAATCAAGACAAATACTTGAAAAATATACGTTGTCGGATATGGAAATTATTAATGGAAAAGAACAGAAATCGCAGTCAGAAACGGAAGTTGCCGATACTTTCAATAAATTCTACATCCAGCAATCCCAAAGGACAGAAGATTGATAAAAAAAACATACAGATTAATTCTAACAATAATATTGATTTTGTTTTCATTTCTTTCTCCAACAGTCGTATTGGCAGAAAATTCTTTAATAGAGCTGTTTCAGGAGAGAACAAAATTGTCGTTTCTTGCCGATTCTGACGTGGATATGCTTGTGTTTTACTCTGAGTATGATTATTCAAAAGATACAAAAATAAATTATAATATTTCCGCAAAACAATTAATGGAAAAATTTAATCACATAGAGGAGTTATATTCTCAGGCAAATGTTTCCGTTGCATATTTTGACAGCAGGAAAATACTCAGAGAAATGAAACCTAATGATTTTTATTACATGATGTTTGCATATAAACTGGCAGGAATGGGTTTTTTCTCTCTTGCTCAGGAAGCGGTTTCTAAGGTAAAAGATTTGGAAATATGGGCATCTCACATTGAAAGTATAAAAAGGAATATGATGCCCGCAATATCATTAACGGTTACCGAAGAAATATTTATGTCGGAGCTAATCAGCAATATAAAATATAAAAATTTGACCGAAGAAAGTATAAACAGACTTCAAAAAAGTGACAAAACTCTTTATAATTCTGATTATGCTTTATATATAAGGGCTTTGGCTTATTTTACAGAAAAAAAATATAAGAAAGCTTTGTCTGAAATAGAAAAAGCCATTTTTAAAAATCCGGATAATATAAATTATATTAAGAGTAAGTCGGAAATTTTAAATGCAGACGGTGCTGTTAAAGAGGCACTAAAGACGATAGATGATATATATGAAAAAGATTTGATTTTCATAGAAACAGAGAAAAGTATAGATAAAATAAAATATTACATATTGTCCCAATCCGGTAAAAACGAGAATGAAAATAAATACAATCTTGCATATTATTTCTATTTAAATAAGGACTATCAAAGGGCAATAAAAGAGCTATCCGTACTTGTTGCAAAGGGTGAAATGAAAAAATCACCGCAGCTGTTAGGTAAAATATATCTGTTGACAGGAAAGACAGAAAATGCTGAAAAGCTTTATGAAAAATGTATTTTAAAGAATAAAAGATGTGCTTTTGCATATAAGGGGCAGGGGGATATTTTACTTTCCAAAAAAGAATATGAAAAAGCTCTTGAAAAATATAAAATTGCTTATAAGTATAACAAAAAAGATTACGATATTCTTGTTGCACTAATTGTTTCCGCCATAAAGACCGATAATAAAACCGATAAATACAAGTATATTGTTAAGTTAAAAAAATCAGCGCCCAAAAACTTCAAAACACTCTATCTCTGTTCAAAGATAACGGGCGATACAGACAATCACCTTTTAAAATCTGCTTTAAAACGAAATCCTTTTTATCCCGACGGCTGGCTTGATTTGGCACAGATTGCATATAATAACGACAGAATTGAAGAAATGGAACGGTATGTTAATACTACGGCTTTTTTAACAAAAAATAATCCGAGATATTTTTATTACAAAAGTCTTGTAAATTCTTCAAAAAATGATATTCAGACAGCATTAGCGGATATAAAGCAGGCGAAAAAACTTTCGGAGAAAAAGGAATACGATATCGATGAGCAGCTATAATGTGTTGATTACTGAGGATCATACCCTTATAAGATTCGGATTAAAGACGGTTTTTGATACAAAATCGTATATCGCAAAGACTTTTGAAGCTCAGGACGCACAGAAAGCAATTGAAATTATAAAAAATGAGCATATCGATGCTGTGGTAATGGATTTGGGACTTCCGGGCATGAACGGAATTGAAGCAACAGAGCAGATTAAAAAAATATCGCCCGAAACAAAAATTATAGTTCTTACTTCTCATACAACAAAGGAAGAAGTAATTAATTCTGTAAAAGCAGGTGCTTCTGCTTATTGCACAAAGGATATAGACCCCGAAAATCTTGCAGTAATATTAAATTTTGTTTTACGCGGCGCAATATGGTTTGACCCGAATGTTGCTGATTTTGTGCTTGAAGAGATTAAAAATTCTCAAAATAAGCCGATAATCAACAATTCGGAAAAATATAATTTAACAAAAAGAGAAATAGAAGTTCTTGCATTCGTTTCAGAGGGATACAATAATACGGAAATTGCAAAAAAACTTCATCTTAGCGTAAATACCGTAAAGGCTCATGTTAGCAATATAATGCAGAAATTAGAGGTTGATGACAGAACTCAGGCTGCGATAAAAGCAATTAGTAATAATATTATTTGAAAAAAATAAAAATTCGGGTAGAATAAAGAAGAAAATATAAATAGGCAAGGAGAATTAAAGCATGTACTCAAAAGACCAACTCTGCGAAATGATTTTACACGACAGCGAAAAATTTAATCAATACAGAGCTAAAGCAGGGGGGGAAATTGACCTTACTGAAATAGATTTTTCAAATGCTACCGTTGAAAATATTGATTTTACAGGCTGCGATTTGGCTGGTACAAATTTTGCCGATACGACTCTTTCCCTTGTTAATTTTACTGATACCAACCTTGAATCAGCTGATTTTACGAGAGCAAATGTCGTTGAATGCGATTTTTCGGGGTCTCTTTTGAACGGAACAAATTTTAATTTTGCCATATTAAATTATTGTAATTTTAATGAAGCGGATATGGTCGGATGTGTTCTTACAGAAGCCGATTTGACCGATTCTGATTTGTCGGCGTGCGAAAATCTTACGGCATGCAGGTTTGATGATACAACAATTTGGCCGGATAATGATATGCTTCCTGAGGATTTTGATACAACTTCAACAAAAGATTTGTCATCTCTTGACGATGAAGATGATGTGGTTCAGGAAGATTATTAATTCCTTTTCATATCCTGCCTGCTGACAATTATTGCAAAGCAATATAACTATCTATAATTCATGCAGTTTTATAATAATCAATGCAATTGTACAAACTGCTACAATTATTATTCTTATTAAAAGTGCATAATTTAATGTTCTTTCATCAGTGACACCGACATTAAAACCCGATTTTTTGAGAGTTCTCAAAATTCCCTTTGCCGCAAATTTGTTTTGAATAGAATATCTTATAAATTTCCCGTCAAAGCATTGAATTAATAGTTCTGCATTAATTTTTAAAATATCAATTCTTCCGTTATCGTAAATATCCTTTCTGAAAAGAAGAGGTATGTTAGGGTTATTTTCAATAACATATTCAATATTAACAATATTTTTAAAATGAACAACTGTTTTATCATCAAAAATTATAAGCTTTTTTCCTGTATCAATCGTAATTTTTTCATATCCGCCCTTATTCCATCTTTTTACGTAATAATAATCGGATAAAACAAGTCCAGCATATAATAATGCCGAATAAATAATATACTTAATATTATTAACCGAATAAAAGTAAATACAGACAGTAACCGTGATAAAGAACATCAAAATCCAAAAAGGAACTTTGTTTACAAAAAAACTTCTTACCTGCGGTTTCCAACTTTTTTTCATAAATAATATATAACATAAAAAATAAAAAGCGGCGGTTAAGAATTTTCTTAACCGCCGCCATAATAATTAATTAAAGATTAATTATTTTTTTACAGGTATTCTCATACCGTAGAATGAACGAATTACAAAGAATATTGCAATTACGAGAAGTACCAGACCTACTTTCGGTGCAACCGTTTGGAAATTAGGAGCTAAAGCTATTTCCATAGCGAGCAAACCGAATAATGTTGTAAATTTGATAATCGGGTTCATTGCAACTGAAGAAGTATCTTTGAACGGGTCACCGACTGTATCACCAACAACTGTTGCTTCGTGAATAGGTGTACCTTTTTCGTTTAAGTCAACTTCAACGATTTTCTTTGCGTTATCCCAGCATCCGCCTGCGTTTGCCATAAATACAGCCTGGAACAAGCCGAATGTAGCAATTGCAATTAAGTAGGATACGAAGAATGAAACAGGTTCTTTTGAAGCTGCCGGAGCTGATAAACAAGCAAGTGCAAGTGCGAATGCAAACAATGCCGCAAAGATGTTTACCATACCTTTTTGTGCGTATTCGGTACAAATTCTTACAACTTCTTTTGAATTTGCAACGTCTGCACGTTTTTCAGCATTTTCATCAAGTTTAATGTTCTTCTTAATGTATTCTACTGCTCTGTATGCACCTGTTGTAACAGCCTGCATTGAAGCACCTGAGAACCAATAAATAACCGCACCGCCGGCTAACAAACCGAGCAATGTGAACGGATTTAAGAGGTTCAGAATATCTGTCGGGTTAACTTCCAGTGTTTTTTGGATAACCAAAATCAATGAGAAAATCATTGTTGTAGCACCAACAACCGCTGTACCGATAAGTACGGGTTTTGAAGTTGCTTTGAATGTGTTTCCTGCACCGTCGTTTGCTTCGAGATATTTCTTAGCAACGTCGAAGTTAGGTTTGAAGCCGAATTCTTTTTCAACTTCTTCTGAAACATTAGGAACTTCTTCAATTAATGAAAGTTCGTAAACTGACTGAGCGTTATCGGTAACAGGTCCGTATGAGTCAACTGCAATTGTAACAGGTCCCATACCGAGGAAACCGAATGCTACCAAACCGAATGCGAATACTGATGAATACATCATAATTTCACCCGGGATATGCGTACTTGCGAAGTATGCCATTGCCATAAGGAATATAATTACGGCACCAATCCAGAAGCCGGAGAAGTTACCTGCAACCAGACCGGAAAGGATAGTTAATGAAGAACCGCCTTCTCTTGATGCAGTAACAACTTCTTCTGTATGTTTTGCTTTAGGACTTGTAAATACTTTTGTTGCTTCAGGAATTAAAGCAGCGCCTAAAGTACCGCAGGAAATGATTATTGCGAGTACTAACCATAAATTGCCGAAGCCTTCTACGTTAGCCAGCATCCAATAACTTACACCGAATGTCATTGCCATTGAAAGGATTGATGTAATCCAGACAAGGTTTGTCAAAGGTGCTTCAAAGTCTAAATCAGCTTTGTCTTTGTACAAAGTATTTGTTAAAAGAACGTTAGCGCCGTAAGCGATAACTGATGTGAGAATCATTAAGAATCTCATAACGAATATCCAGGTTAATAAAGTAACTTGGTTTGATTCACCTGCAACTGCAAGTAAAATAAATGAAACGAGAGCAACACCAGTTACACCGTATGTTTCAAAACCGTCAGCGGTAGGTCCGATTGAGTCGCCTGCGTTGTCACCTGTACAGTCAGCGATAACACCGGGGTTTCTCGGGTCATCTTCTTTGATTGTAAAGTGAATTTTCATAAGGTCTGAACCGATGTCAGCGATTTTTGTGAAGATACCACCGGCAACACGAAGTGCTGAAGCACCTAAAGATTCACCGATAGCAAAACCGATGAAGCAAGCACCTGCAATTTCTCCGGGGATAAATAACAAGATGAGAAGCATCATGATAAGTTCTACCGAAACGAGAACAACACCGATACTCATACCTGCTTTAAGCGGGATTGCAAGAATATTTAAAGGATTACCCTTTAATGATGCAAAAGCTGTTCTTGCATTTGCAAGAGTATTCATTCTGATACCGAACCATGCAACACCGTATGAGCCGAGAATACCGATTACGGACATTCCCAGAATTATTAATACGTTTTTAACCGGCATGTGTTGTAAATATCCGAAATAGAATGCGATACATACAGCGATTAATGCTTCTAATGCAATTAAGAATTTACCTTGTTGAATAAGGTATGTTTTACAGGTTTCAAAAATTACGTTTCCGATTTCTTTCATGCACTTGTGAGCGTCAATTTTCTTGATGTCCAAGAAAGCTTTTAAACCCCAAAGCAAACCCAAAACGGAAACAATAATACCTGCTACCAAGTAATTAAAATACTCGGGATGCACTTCACCAATGTTCGGAACTACCAAATCCGCTTCACTGGCAAATGCAGGAGCTGTTACAAACAGGAACGACATTAAAGCCATACCTGCTGATTTCACAGCCGTGAGGATTTTGTTTGACATTTTTTGTCTCCTTTACTTACCATTTCCCGTACATACGGGATTACACTTATAAACCAATTGTAATAATAACACTCTTGAAAAGCAAGCATTTTGAGTATATCGAACGTATGATTTTCAGAGAATTTTTATCATTACAATCAAAATTAAAACGAAACAGGAAAAAAATTGCTATTGAAATTTTTTGTTTAATGACAAAAATTAATTTGCACCTGATTGTTTATATTCCGAGTGTATTTTCATTGCAAAGTCAGAGGCTTCCTCTTCTCTTGCAATGGCTTCTTTTATTGCAAAAATTTCATCAGCTGATAATTTATTCAAATCATTTTCGGTCATTTTTAAGTAAAGCTTTTTAAATTTATCTCTGACTTTACAGTCAAATCCCGAAAGTTTTTTCCTGAATGCAATCCATTTATAAACCTGAGCAGAAAGGTAATACATATCAACCTTATTTTTATTGAAGATAAACACAGGCTCGGTTTCTGTTTTAAAAATCAACTTTTTATCACAGATTAGTCCGAATACAAAATTTATGTAAAAAGCCTTAAATCCTTTTAAAGGCGGAATAAATCCCTGTTCTTCGCCGATATTGCCGAGAAGCTTTACTGCAAATTTTGTACGGCAGACTTTAACATTTTTTTTCTTAATAAATTCAAGTGTTTTGTCAGTATCGCTTTTGTATTTTAAAATTATCTTTTGTGAAAGTTCTTCGACTTCCGCTTTTATTTTTTCTGTTTCGGAAACAAAATTTAATTGCGCGGCAGAATTCATTTTTACTTTTGATTGCGGTTTGATATCAGACTTGTTATATTTTCCTTTGAGTGAGTCTGATAAATTTTTTATTTTAAGAAGAAATTTTAAATATAAATATTTTATTTTATCCATGAAATAATATTACTTTAAAAAAGTTTTATATAACTGGTGCAAATGAACTATTTTTGACATAAAATTGATATATGGTCAATGTTGGTGAAAAATATACTTTAAAAGCAGAAAAACTTATAAATGGCGGTATGGCAATTGCGCGTGCGGAAAATTTTCCTGTTTTTATTGAAAAGGCCTGTCCCGATGATTTATTGGAAATTATGATAACTAAAGTTAATAAGTCATACGCATTCGGACAAATACTCAAAATAATAAAACCGTCAGAACACAGAATAAAGCCTGTTTGTTACCTGCATAATGTATGTGGCGGCTGTGGTCTGCAGCATATTGAATATCATGAGCAATTAAGGCAAAAACAAAATATTGTAAGAGAAACTATTAAAAAAATTACGGGTGAGGATATAGACGTTTATCCAGTAAAATATCCTGAAAATATTTTTCATTACAGACACAAAGTTCAGTATCCCGTGTCTCAGACAAAAGTTTCAAAAAGAATTATTGCGGGTTACTTTAAAAAAGGAACACACGAAGCTATAAATATAAAATGCTGCCCCGTTCAACCGGAAATAACAGATGAAATTACCGAATTTATAAGAGAAAAAGCAGTTGAATTAAACATAAGCGGTTATAATGAAAAAAAACACAAGGGACTTTTAAGACATATAAATTTCAGAATATCCGCTTATAGCGGAGAAGTATTGCTTACTTTTGTTCTGAATACAGAAAATGTCCCGCAAAATGTCAGAGAACTTTCTCAACTTCTTTATAAAAAATACAAAATTAAAGGAATTACAGCAAATTTTAATACCCAAAAGACTAACGTCATAACAGGAAACATAAATGAAACAATAATAGGAAACGATTCTGTTACAGAGGTTATTAACGGTATAAAATATAATATCTCAGGCAGCAGTTTCTTTCAGATAAATCCCGAATCTGCCGAAATTATTTTTAATACAGCAAAAGAAATGATAAAACAAAATGTCGGAAATCCCGATATTTTGGATGCTTATTCCGGGGTATCGGCATTCGGACTTCAAATGCACGACATCGCCAATGAAATTTTGTGCGTAGAAGAAAACTTATCGGCGACAAACGATGCAAAAAAAAATATAGAGTTAAACAACGTAAAAAATTGCAGAGTGATAAACGGCAAAGCTTTTGAAATATTTGAGAAATTAACTAAAGAAAATAAAAAGTTTGATGTAGTTTTGCTTGACCCTCCGAGAAAAGGCTGCGGAAAAGAGGCTTTGGACAGAGTTATTAATTTGACTAAAAAGTGTATTGTTTATGTAAGCTGTAATCCGTCTTCTTTGGCTTCGGATATAAAATATTTGCACGAAAATTCATTCAGGACAAAGTATATTCAGCCGGTTGACATGTTTTGTCATACTCCTCATATTGAATGTGTAACACTGATAGAAAGAATATAAAATGATTTATGCCGATACTTTGATTTTTGATTTAGACGGAACCTTGCTTGATACACTTTTGGATTTGTGCAATTCAGCTAATTATGCACTAAAAGAATGCAATTTCCCTGAAAGAAATATAACAGAAATAAAAAGTTTTATCGGTAACGGCGTCGAAATGCTTATAAGAAGAGCGGTTCCCAAAGATACGGAAGAGCCAAAAATACAGGAATGTCTGTCTTTGTTTAAAATTCACTATCTGCACAACTCAAGGAATTTAACAAAACCTTTTAAGGGAATAATACGAATGCTTCAAAATTTAAAAAAGAAAGGTTTTAAAACAGCTGTTATATCAAACAAATTTGACAGAGCCGTGAAAAAACTCTGTGACGATTATTTTTGCGGATTAATAGATGCCGCAATAGGAGAAAGTATTGATACCCCTCCAAAGCCATCACCTGACGGAATAAATAAAATTTTAAAATTATTAAATTCAGATAAAAATAAATCAATTATGATTGGTGATTCAGAAGTTGATATAGAAACTGCAAAAAATGCAGGCATATATTCCATAGGTGTTTTATGGGGATACAGGGATGAAAAAACTTTAACGGCGGTGGGTGCTGATGAATTGGTAGATTCTCCCGAAAGACTTGAAATGATTTTGTAAAAACATAATAAACGGGCATAAATTATCAAAATTTATGCCCGTTTATTTTACTGATTAATCTTTTGTTAATCTTTAACTAATTCTTTGCTTAATTTGTCATATTCTGCCGCATTTTTTAATAATCTTGCCCTTACTGTTGTGACGGAACCGGGTTCCTGAGAATATCTCAGATTGACGGCAATCACAGGACTGATTAAAGTAAAACCTTCCCAGGTCGGTATAGAGCCGATATATCCGTTTAGAAATAATGTTTCAAAATATTTTCTGAATATATCTTCATTGACATTTGCAAAATATGCCACAAATTCTTTATCCGTATTTATGACTTCAAGCAGAGCTCCACCCGGGAATGCAGGTATTCTTGAACCAAGACCTGTTTTAAACCATTCAAAATTGTTTTCTTCCTTTGGCATCTCTGACATTATATAATTCGGGTTAATTGGAACATATCCGGCTTCTGCCGTATCTTTAACACCTTGGGCAGCTTCCTTGGGAATTTTTGTTGTTATAATATAATCAACGTTTTCGTTTGCAACAGTTTCACTTTGTTCATTATCGGCAGATTTTTTCATTGCACAACCTGTAACAAATACTATTATTATAAACAGAACGCAAATAATTAAAATCTTATTCATTGATAATGCTCCCTTATAATTTTGATTGTTATTTTTCTCCTATGATAGCATAAATTAATCAAATAAACAACTATAACGACAATATTTTTAATATATAATATTGTTTATAAGAGGTGTGATATGAAAAAGAAAAATATATGTGTTTATTGCTCTTCAAGCAATCATCTGAATGAAAAATTTTATTCCGTAGCAACGGAGTTCGGTGAAAAAATCGCAAAAGAGGGATTTAACCTTGTATATGGCGGAACAATAGTCGGGACTATGGGAAAAGTTGCAGAGGGAGTATTGAAATACGGAGGAGAAGTAATTGGTGTAATTCCCGAAAGGATTGAACAAATGGGATTAAAACATCCGAATGCCTCAAAAGTAATAGTTACAAAAGATATGAGAGAAAGAAAAGCAAAAATGGAAGAGTTGTCAGACATGTTTGTTGCTCTTCCCGGAAGTTTCGGTACACTCGAAGAAATATCAGAGATTATTGTCGGAAAACAACTTTCTTTTCACAATAAAGCCATTGTTTTTCTGAATGTTGACGGCTTTTACGAACCTCTTTTTGAAATGTTTGAAAATTATTATAAATTAGGTTTTGCAAATGAAATGAACAGAGATTTATACTATATTTCAGAAACGGTGGATGACGCTGTCCGATATATGAAATCGTACAAAGCAAAAGAATTTATCTTCAAATACTAAAATGTTAGCTGAATTTTGGCTGACCTTTTATAACTCTTCCATGAGAATCAACTTTTTCAAGAATTATAAAACCGTTTGCAGGGATATTTAAATCAACGCTTTTACCTGCATTATATGTTGAATTGTTTTGTAATGTTCCGGTTCCGCCAAATTCTGTATCATTAGAATTTATTGTTTCTTTCCAGTTTCCATTATTCAAAACAGATACCGAATCATTCAAATGATAATTTTCTAAAGGTTTGTCACCAAAGTTATATAATGCAACAACTTCATTTCCGTCTGAGTCAAATCTTTTTATCGCAATAAGTTTGTTATGCTCATCGATTAAAGGAGTCATCGCATTTAATTTGTCAGCAGCCTGAACATCCTGAAGAGCGGGATTTCGTTTTACCAAATCACTCATTGCCTGAGAAAGTTTATGAATACCGTCTATTGTATGATGTTCCGGGTCTATTTTGGATTTGTTTAAGGAGTCTTTGAAATTATAACCTTTTTGTATTTCCAGACTCTTTTCTTCTGTCGATTGTATTCTTGTAAACCTGAAAGGATTTATTTCTCCGTATGTATCCCCCTGGAATATCATTTTTGACCCCGGAACCATAAATAATAACCCGATTGCTTCTTTATGCTTGTTTTTTGCATGTTCGATTTTGTCGGCGAACTGTTCTTTTGAAATTCCTTTTAAACCGTTTTTATGCGAAATTTCACTGAACTTTTTGTCCCAGTTCTTTTTGTCAAATTCATAAGCCTCAAAGAGTTCCTGAATGGTATCTAATCCTCTTATATGTTTTTGAGCGGGATTTTCATTTTTTCTGTGAGATAAATGAGCATTAATATTTAAATCTTTGTGAATAATTTTCGTCATTAATCTTGAGCCTGAGTCGTTTCCGATTTCATCATGGCTCATAAAATATTTCGTTCCGCCAATATCTTTTATATTATTTGCAAGAGTATGAATTGAGGGATGATATCCCATTACTTCTTTGTTTAGCAAAATTGCTTCTACTGCGTGAGAGAATGCGAAATCCCAGTGTTCATTTCCGCCTATATTGTGTAAAGATGATGCGTTTGCTTCTGTCTTTGCAATTGCGTCCAAATGGGCAGCCAGATTGTTATAAGGCAATTCTTCTGTCGTTAAATTTCTTGTTAAACCGTCCTGAGTTCTATGGTCTTCCCAGTGGATAACAGTATGAGGGAAATGATATCTTACTTCCTGAGCAACTTGTTTCATTGCATAATTGGATTGCATTTCAGGGGTCTGGTCTGCTCTTATGAAATCAATATGGTAATTATCAATCCAGTTCATCGGCATGTTAACAACATAATCCCTGACGTTTGAACGTACAGCAGGGTCATTTGCTTCAAGGTTAAAGCCCCGTCCGCCCCATTTTCCGTTTATTTCATATTGTCCCAGATCAGACAGATTATTACCCGATAACTTTTGAGCATCATGTGATGAAAGACCTAATTGTGCGGCATCGTCAGGAGCCGGTCCGTCTTTAAATATGTGGCTCGGAACCCAGTCCATACCGACATTCAAATTCTTTGAGTGGGCGTAATCAATAAATGCTTTGAGAGAATTATTCCTTGCAATAGCATTATCTTTTCCCTCTTTACCGGCAACGCCTCTTGATACGGCATATTTGTCAACACCGTCATAACCCCAGTTTTCTCCGTAAGTACCTTCAACGGGCATTAAAAGTATTCCGTTAAAAATACCGTCTTTTGCAATCTTATCTATTTCTTTTTTTGCTGCTTCCAGAGAACCCTCTTCCGTAAATGTGGGTATGTGTATTTGTCTTACAATAAGATTTGACGGTTTTTGAAGAGATTTACCGTCAGCACCTGTGGCACTTAAACCTGCTTTTCTGAGCAAATCTTTTGGCTGTCTTGCCAAATCTGAAACTCTTGCTGAATTTTTCCCAGCAACCCAATCACCGTCAGTCCATTTGAATGATTTTTCATCATAAATTTGTGACCAGCTGAAAATATGCGGCTGTGCTTTTGCAACCGGGTCTTTTGTCTGAGAAATTGTCTTTCCGTCTTTACTCTGGATTATATATCGGTACATGCCGTCAGAAAAAGGTATATTTGCTGTGTTTGTAAAAACATTGTTCTTTTCGGGATTTAAAACAATATAAATTGATTTTCCGTCGTTTGAATTTGCATCAACATGCCAATCACCCGCCCATTTGTCTTTTAAATGGTGTTCTTTTCTCTGTTTATCTGTAAGAGCTACTTTATCATCCGGGTTTCTGACTTCTACAATAACTCTCGCTGCATTAGGTGCCCAAACTTTAAAATCTACTGTTTGAGACCCGTTTTCATTTGTGTTTTTAACTGTCGCACCCCAGCTTCTGTGTTCTTCAATCTTTTTGCCGAAAGAAATCTGACTGCTTGTAAAGTAAGACCTTAAACTTTGAGAAGCTTCTTTACTCGCTACATGCTTATCGTCAGAAAGAACAGCAACTGTTTCGTTATCTTTCTTTTGACCGGTCTTGTTGTTTATCAGACCATCATTATTTACAGGTTTTCCTGAATTAATTTTCAAAACACAACTCCTATGATACGAACATATTCTGATAATAACCGTAATAATATTTTTTTGCCAGTTTATTATCAGATTGTAAACAAAGTGTTACTTATTTTTTTGAATTAACTCAACTTCGTTGCCGTCAGGGTCAAGAACGAATGCTATTGTGCTGCTTACAGCGTCAAGTTGATATGGTTCATACAGCCAGTTGCAGCCCATTTCTTTAAGCTTTAATTCTGCTTTTTCCATGCTTTCCGTGCCAAAAGCAATGTGTCCAAAAGCATTGCCGTTTTCATATCCGTTTTCGGGGACATCAAAATTATCGGTAAGCTCCAGCTGAACATGTCCGCTTTCTTTGTTGCCCAAAAAATATAATTTGCAATCGTCAAGTTCTTTTATTTTCTGGATTTCAAGTCCGATAAAATCACAATAAAATTTTAAAGATTTTTCAATATCTTTAACTCTTAACATGGTGTGTAAAATTTTCATAAGAACTCCTTTTTTTTATTATAGCAAAGAAATAATGTTCGTGTGATAATTTAAGACATGAAAAATATTGTTGAAAAAGCATTTAAATTACACGAACTTTCAAACAAAGAAATTTGCGGAATTTTATCTTCAGATGAATTTTCTTATCTGACTGAAAAAGCAAATCAGATGAGAGAAAAAAATATCGGGGACTCTGTGCAAATCAGGGGATTGCTGCAAATCAGCAATCTCTGTGCCCAAAATTGTCTGTATTGCGAAAACAGAAAAGATAATCCGAAAGAAAGATATACCCTTTCTGCAACCGATATAGTCAATATATCAAAGGAATTTTCCAAAACCGGTATAAAAAACATCATTTTTCAGTCAGGTGAAACAACTGCGGTTTCAACAGACAGTATTTGCGAAATAATAGGTAAATTAAAAGTATACAATATAAATGTATTTCCCTCTTTGGGTGAAAGAAATGAGGGTGAATACAGGATGCTGAAAGCAGCAGGGGCAGAGCAAGTAATCTTAAATCTTATTACTTCAAGTTTTACTCTGTTCGGCGAACTGCATCCTGAAATGAATCTTATGGGACGTGTTTTGGCTCTCAGATTTATGAAAGCCAATAATATAAAAACAGGTTCCGGTATTCTCGTCGGATTTCCCAATCAAACCTTCTCATCACTGGCTGATGATATTCTGGATTTAAAAAATTTAAATGTCGGTTCAATAGAGATAATACCTTTTATTCCAAAACAAAACACACCGTTAAAAGAAGAGGCTGCCGTTAATATTGATAAAATTTTAAAAGTTACCGCAATAATAAGACTTCTTATGCCGGGCATTAATATATCAGTTTCTGAAAATATATGTGAAATTGACCCTCATGGAATGCTGAAAACTCTTCAATGCGGAGCTGATACACTGATTATAAATCTTACCGATATTGATTGCAGCAAAAAAGAAATTGATATAAATTCCTTAAAAGAACATTTGTTATCGATAAACAGAAATTGCTAATTTACGGCAATCATTCTTTCTATTGATTTTCTTGCGTTTTCGGCAATTTGAGCCTCAACAAAAACTTCGTTTGATTCTTGTGATAATGTATCAAAGATATCCTGCAGAGTATTGAGTTTCATATTCGGACAAACGGCTCTTTGGGAAACAAGATAGAATTTTTTATCTTTATAATCTCTTGTCAGTCTGTCAACCACACCTTTTTCGGTGACAATTATAAATTCTTTGTGTTCTGAGTTTTTGGCATATTTCATAATAGCGGTTGTAGAACCGACAAAATCAGCCATAGCTGTTACATTTTGATTGCATTCGGGATGAACCAGAACTTTTGCTTCGGGATGTTCGTTTTTCATTTTATCGACATCTTCAACCGTTATTGCGATATGTGTCGGGCAATATCCGGGGTAGGTTATGACTTCAACATCTTTTATCTGACTTGATACATAAGTTCCTAAATACTTATCGGGGGCAAAAAGGACTTTCGGGCAGTTGAGTGATTTAACAACCTGAACGGCATTCGCACTTGTACAACAAATATCCGCTTCGGATTTTACTTCAGCAGAAGAATTTACATAGCAAACAAGCGGTAAGTCCGGATATAACGATTTAAATTCTTTTATTTGCTCCAAATCAACCATATCAGCCATGCGGCATCCTGCCTCAATTCTCGGCATCAGTACTTTTTTATTTGGTGATAAAATTTTGGCGGTTTCTGCCATAAAGTAGACACCTGCAAAAACGATTATATCTGCATCAGTATCAGCGGCAAGTCTGCTTAACTGAAGAGAATCGCCGACAAAATCGGCAACCTCATCTATTTCTGCCCTTTGATAACAATGGGCAAGTATGATTGCATTTTTTTCTTCTTTTAATTTTTTTATTTTTTTTATTAATATGTCATCAAACATTTTACACCTCGACAACATATTTTAACTCAAAAAAGATTTTTTGTTAAAAAAGATAAAAATTAAAATTTGAAAGTTCTTAATTTCTTGTATTAAGTAATCATTAGTGATATCATAACGGTAATATACAGGGGTATTATTAATTGTGATAATGGATTTTTCGACAGTAAAAAAATTATTTGAAAAAAATAAAGCAAGACCAAAATACCTCAGCTGCGAATATATTCAGCACGGTTTTAACGCTGATTATCAGGATATAAAAATGTGCTGCTTTAATACTCATGAAGGCGGCGGCAGACAAATTCTTATTCCTGATTATTATGGTGAAACAATAGATTGGGATAAGTTTTTTAAAGAAAAACGCGAAATGCGTGAGCAGAATAAGCAGGGTATTACTCTTGAAAGGTGTAAGGGCTGCTTTTTCCTTAAAGAAAGAGATTGGGATGATGAAGATTATATAGATTATATGGTATTCAATCATTGGACAAGATGTAATTGCAAATGTAACTATTGTTTCACTTCAGAGGATTTTGCGGAATTTGCCAAAAGACCCAATTACAATATGTATGAACAAATAAAAGAGCTTGTGCGCAGAAATCAGTTGAGAGCAGGCGGTGAGATTGGTTTTGGCGGCGGTGAACCTGCAATTTTAGATGAATTTGAACCTCTTGTAAATTTATTGATAGATGCAGGAATGGATAATATAAGGGTTCATTCCTCCGGAATAAAATATTCTCCCGCAATGGAAAGAGGTATCTCTCAGGGCGTTTTGAGTGTTGTTGTTTCGGTAGATTCCGGAACTCCGGAAACATATTATAAAATAAAGAATGTATCAACTTTTGACAAAGTTTGGGAAAATGTGCGAAAATATGCAGCAGCTCAAACTGAAAACAGAGGACTTGCAAGAACAAAATACATAATAGTTCCCGGAGTAAATGACACACAGGAAGAACTTCAAAAGTGGTTTGATTTAACAGTTGATGCCGGAGTACGCTGGATTATTCTTGACGTTGAAGGCGGCTGGTATCAAATGAACAAACATAAAGTACCGCCGCATTTGTATGAACTTTTGGATTGGGGCGTAAACAAAGCAAAAGAACTAAATATGATAAGATGCGAATTATACGACAGAGCTAATGATATGAATATACATAGAACGGATTACGGACATTGAGATACAGAAGTTGCAGACAGATAGAACACGGAATTAATTTTGATATAGATTCAATCAAATTATGCTGCCAGTATAGTGCCAAAGGCGGCGGTGACACAAAAGTGATAGAGGATTATCACGGTGAACCCATTGACTGGGATAAGTTTTTTGCGTTTAAAAATGAAATAAAAGAAATGCACAAAAACGGGCAAACATATCATAAATGTGAGGGTTGCCTGTATCTTGAGTCCAAAGACTGGGAAGATGAATCCGACAGATTTGACTTTTTTAACCTTGATTACTGGACTCGTTGTAACTGTAACTGCATATATTGTCATACACATAACAGAAAATCTTATTACAACAGCAGAATCACCTATGATTTTCTGCCTATATTAAAGGACATGGTCAGCAAAGGCTTGTTAATGGAAAATGGTGATGTAAGCTTTGGCGGAGGAGAAGTAACACTTTTAAAAGAGTTTGAAGAGTGTATGCAAATCTTTTTGGACCACAATTACTTTATAAGAGTTCATTCGGGATGTATTGATTTTTCTCCTATGATTGCCAAAGGTCTTGAGATGGGGAAAGTTGACCTTATTGTATCCGTAGATGCCGGAACAAAGGAAATGCACGAAAGAATAAAAGAAGTAAAAACCTATGACAGTGTATGGAAAAACATTTCCGAATATGCAAGAGTTCAGGCAACACCTGATTTGGTGAAAGCAAAATATATAATTATACCCGGAGTTAATGATACTAAAGAAGAAATTGATAAGTTTACGGATAAATGTCTTGAAGAAGGTGTCGGATATATGCTTCAGGAAATTGAATCACAGTGGTTTTATTCAAGACGCGATTTTATACCCCGATATATATATAAACTCTTTGATTACACAAGAGAAACTGCCGTAAGTAAAGGACTGATGTACGGTGAATATGAGCGTGCGGCTCACATGCTTGCAGAGCGAGCAGAAAAGGATTTGTGATGAGATTTACAAGTTGCCATTGGATTGCACATGGGTTGAATTTTGAACCCGGACATATAGAAATGTGTTGTTTGCGTTGTCATGTCGGCGGCGGTAATTTATTTGTAAAAAAACCTTATAATGGTGAACCAATGGATTGGGATGAGCTTTTTGCATTAAAAAAGTTCTATATTGATGAAAATAAACGCGGTATTATTAATCCGAAGTGTGAGGGTTGTTTTAATATCGGAGAAAATGAATGGAATGAAGAGGAACATTATTTTACTTATCTCCATTTCAATCATTGGACGCACTGCAACTGTAATTGTATTTATTGCTTTACCGAAGATAA
>Ga0265299_10002713_pt1 | contig 17825 bp, 1 predicted proteins | sample AusTroGonzalo_MG_4_FD_193485 | JGI IMG/M metagenome (GOLD analysis project Ga0265299, IMG submission 193485) | Bovine rumen microbial communities from tropical cattle in Woodstock, Queensland, Australia - Gonzalo_02 | ecosystem: Host-associated > Mammals > Digestive system > Stomach > Rumen ... | reverse complement strand
GAAGTCAAGAACGAATTAGGGCTTCTGCGCGAGTGAGCGCACGGTTGTGATGACGGCCTCGCTTTCGATGAGAGTGAAGCAGAAGAGTTTGCGGCCGAGGTCCTTGAAGGATGCGCCGAAATGGTAGAGCTGTTTCCCGTCTAAAAGCAGGAAACGGTCGTGGAAACCGGGCGTGACACGCACCTCCACAGGTTCGTACTGGAGGTTGTGCCGTTCCACATCATTGCGGAAAGCTGCAGTGAGATGCGCCACACACACGGCGGCGGTAACACCAAGGTTCCGCTTTGTGAGCTGCGCGAGCACGCTGTCGTCGGCGTAACTGTCGACGACCGTGACGGACTTTCCCGCGCTGCGTATGAGATCGGCCACGAAAGCGTGTGCGTCGAACACCTGCCCGTTGAAGAAAACCCCTTGGCGGGGCGGTAGCGCGGCCTGGACAAGCTCGTCAATCCGTTGGTTGACGGTTTGCAGTCCCGCCTCATTCCTTGACAGTCGGTTTTCCATCAGTTCGAAACGTTGGTTCACCACTGCGCCTTGGATAAAACAATCTTTCAGCACTTTTGTCGCCCAAATGCGGAACTCTGTGCCGCGTTGGCTTTTCACTCGATAGCCTACGGATATGATTACGTCAAGGCTGTAGAAAGCGACAGGCCTGTCTGCGTTTGCAATTTGCAAAAAATGCAAATTGCCCTCTTTATCGAGTTCGCGCTCTTTGAAGATATTGTTTATGTGTCTGGAGATGACGGACACATCGCGTTGAAAAAGCAGTTCCATCTGTTTTTGCGTTAGCCAGACGGTCTCGTTTTCAACAAGGACATCGAGTTGGATGTCTGCGTTGCCGGGTCGGTAGGATTGGATTTCTTGGGACATACTATCTATAAAGGTTAATGGTTAACGGTTAAAGGTTAATGCCGGTTGTGGGTTTAGTAGTTTAGAGGTTTAATTGTTTAATTGTTTAATGGTTTAATTGTTTATTAAACTTCTTCCAAAAGGGTTGAAAGCCCGAAGTATGTCAGCCCAGGGTGGAGCGAAGCGGAGCCCTGGGATCGAATGGTTAACGGTTAACCGTTAATGGTTAACGCGGTTAGCGGTTTATCCGTTTAATGGTTTTCGGTTTTGCAAAGATACAACGGGAAGGGGCGTTTGTCAAGAGGGAATGAAAAAATCCTGTGGGGCGTTGGGACACAGCGAGTTGAATGGGGTTTGACGGGCACGGCGTTAACAGAAATTTGTTAAGATTTGGACCATAATGTTCTTGGCTTCAGCAAAATATACGACAATACGTAGAGACGCGCCATGGCACGTCTCTACAGACGAGATAATTGAAAATTCTACATTGTACATTGTAAATTGTACATTGTTAAAACGCGATAATAAGAAAAAAAATAACGATATGAAGAAACATTTACTGTTGATCATCACCCTCATTGCCGCGATTGTGAGTAACGCGGTAGCGCAGAACGAAGGAAGAGTGGGTCTTTCAGAGGCCAACCCCTTCCCAATAAGAAACCTTACACAGCTCATGCAGTTCCATGACTGCATGGTGCCGGGTAGTGACTTCTACTATGACTCCGTGGCGGGAACCTACACCATGACGGAGCCAGCAGATGGGGATGACGGACACCCGCATTGGGTGAAAATTGTGGTGGGTGGAAAAGATGCCTACTTCCGGCTTGAAAACGACATCGTGTTTAACGAAGGCGATGTGGCAGGCTCCGACGGCGTGTTTAACACTGCCGCCAACTGGAAGAAGTGGGTGCCCATGAAGACGTTCCAAGGACACTTTGACGGAAACTTCCACACGGTATCAGGTCTTTTTACCGACTCGCTTAATGCCGAGTTGCCCATTGGTTTCTTCACCTCTGTAAGTACAAACGCCACTGTGAAAAACTTTGGCGTTACGAATTCCTATTTCCGTGGCAACAAGTTTGTGGGCGGCATTGCCGGTTCCTTGCTCGACAACTCCACCATCTCTAACTGTTTCTTTGAGGGTAGCCTTGAGGGCAAACAGGTCGGCAACTCTGTGAGCGAATATGTGGGCGGTATTGTGGGTGTGATGGACGGCGGATCCACTGTGGAGAACTGCTACTCCGCAGGAAATATCTACCATGACGGCTCCGGTTACTACGTGGGCGGCCTTGTAGGCCGTAACCGTAGCGGCTGTACTGTGACCAATTGCTATGCTGCCGTTATGTTGCAGACCACCACCGGTTCCACCGCCGGCCCCCTTTATGGCAACAACCTGGGTACCGTGCAGCACTGCTACTACGACAAGCAGATGTGCGACCGCGTCAACTCGGAGGCCACCGGTATGCTCACTACCAATATGACCCTCGCCTCCTGGAACGACCTCGGCAACGCCTTTGTGCCCCAGAACGGTTTTTATCCCTATCTTCGCGGCTTTGATTTTACGCAAAATGCCGATGTGCTACTTTCGGTACTTCCCATCTTCTTGCGCGCCCAGAGCAGCAGCAACTATGAAACCATGAACGATCTCTACTCGGACTTTTCCCTCGGCAGCAGCCCGGGCGTGACGTGGGCTAGTTATTCTTGGAATAATTGCATTGAGGTTAGCGGTACTGATGCGGAAATTGTAATGCAGGGCGTGGCCAACCTTATTGCCACCCTCAACGGGCACACCCGCACCTACCTGATGTTCCCCAACAAGACGCCTTTTCTCGGTAGCGCCGAAAACCCCTTTACTATTGACAACCTCACCCATCTCAAGAGTTTCCGCGATGGCGTGAACGGCGGCGTGGATTTTGTTTATAGGCGTTTCCCGATTACCTACGCCAATATGCCCAATATCCACTGGCTCCAGACGGCGGACATAGACTTGAGCTCCGTGGCCAACTGGACACCTGTGGGAAATCAGAATGTACCCTATTCGGGATATTACCATGGTGATAGACATGTTATAAGCAATCTTAAAATAACCAGTGGTGCGCGTGTTGGATTATTTGGAAGTGCTACTTCTGCAAATATTGAAAAATTAGGCTTTATAAATGTTAATATTAATAATGTAGGAACTTATACATCCGCTTTATGTGGCTACATCGTTAGTGGTGTTATAGATAGTTGTTGGGTGCAAGACAGCTACATTAAAGGTGGGTATGCAGGAGGTATATGTGGCTATGCAAGCAGTACTAAGATATCAAGATGTTATAATGAGAATGGAGATGTGATTGGATCGCAAAATTACGTAGGCGGTATTGTTGGACATAGCCCAAATTGTACTATATCATGGTGTCATAATTCGGCATATGTCAGCGGAAGGGAAGCAGGTGGTATTTCAGGAGGTGAAGATAATGCATCAAGTACTGTATCTTTTTGTTACAATACAGGACATATTTATTCTTCAACCTATACAGCAGCAGGTATTGTTTCCAAAGGTATGACGATGCGAAATTGTATCAATTTGGGGAAAATTGAAGGAATATATGCTGCAGGAATAGGATTATATGTATCAAAAGTGTATACTAGTATGAATCTTGGCTATATTAAAAGCCTTGGTAATTATTGTTCTGGTATCGAAGGTGGTTATGGCGGCTTTTCAGAGCATTGTTGTAACTTTGGATTTGTTTCGGCAACTGATAGTTATTGTGGAGGATTGATAGGTTATGATAATGGATCAACAACGAAATATGGTTACAATGTAGGAATTGTAATATCGTCAAACTATGAACAACGTCCCTGTGGTCGAACAACTGACAACACATGTTATTACGATAAGACCATAATAGGTACAAATTACGTATCAGATCCTTCAAATGCTGTGACGACCTCTGCTCTCATTGGTGAAACCTCAGTCTTTCGTAATTCTACAACAGAGCAATATTGGCTTTTTGAGCCGGGTATGTATCCTCGTTTAAAATGGACCGATACTGTGGATTGGGCACGTGACATTGCTATTGCCGCGTGTTCGCCGGTGTTGGTTAGCAGCGACGACCAGGATGTCGATCACGTGAAACCCGGCCTAAAGATTTTCGGTTGTGATTCGAATGTGGTATGGAAGGTGATGCCCAAGGAGACAGGGGTGACCAAAGGAGCTTGCCTCTTTAGCAACTATGGCGAAGGTGCCACTCTTGGTGGCGACTGCAATGACAATGCGCTGACACCTGATTTGGCTAACACTTGCTTAGGTCCTACGGAGATTGGAGCCTATGTGGGCGATACGCTCGTGAAGACAGTTGCGCTGCGTCGTTATGTGAAACCCACCAAAGATACGCTGCACATTACGAATTATAACGATCTCGTAGCCTTGCGGGACAGTCTCAATGTCGGTGAGGCTTTCTACTATCACGAGCATTACGGAGACATTGACTCTGTATATCTCGTGCCTCGTTTTGCCGACAGTATTTATTTCCAGCTCACCGCTAGTTTTAGTATTGCTGAGCAGACTAATTGGATTCCTATTGCATCTGATTTCAATAAATCATTCAATGGTTTTTTCCTCGGTAATGACAATACCATTAGCGGGCTTACTAGTAGTCGTACCTATAGCGGTCTTTTTGGCAAGGTGGCCGGCCGTGTGCAGGATCTCCACCTCACCGGTGTAAAGATTACCGGCGGCAGTTACAAAGGTGCCGTTTGTGCCTACTTAAACAAAGGTAAAGTACTTAACTGCACCGCAGATGTAGCCATTTCGGGTGGTAGTAGTTATTCGGGCGGTATTGTGGGTTACTCTAGTGGATACGATACCATAATCAATTGTACGGTTACCGGTAGTGTATCTAATGGAAACTACCATTCCGGCGGCATTGTGGGTTCGTTGGGGGCCAACAGCAGAATATACAACTGCCAAAACTATGCCACTGTGACCAGTACCGGTTCTTATGGACAGGCAGGCGGTATAGTGGGCAACTGCGGCTCAAATACGAAAGTGTTCCGTTGTCACAATGAAGGCAAGGTCACCGGCAGTTACCGCACAGGCGGTATTGTGGGCGCCGGGTCCGCTACTGTGGACAGTTGTTACAATATTGCCGAGATTGTCGGTACCAGCGGCTGTGAATATACAGGGGGTATTAGTGGTGCTAGTGCCATCGTATATCATTGCTACAATGTGGGCAATGTAACTGCGCAGCCCGGCAACAGCAGTTCCAACCATTGTGTGGGCGGCATTAACGGCAGTGGTTCGGCGTACTACAGTTATAATGCCGGTATTGTGAACGGCGCGAACCGCAAGTATGTGGGCGGTATTAATGGAACAGGCGTAGCGCAGTATTGCTACAACTCCAATACCGTGCGTGGCAATGGCACGAATATTGGCAGCATTGCCGCTAATAATGAGTCGAATACCAAGTATTGTTACTATGACAAGCAGATGAGCACATACGGTGGTTTGGCCGGCGCTGGGGATGTGCCGAACAAAGCGGAGGGCCGTGCCACAGAGTCCATGCTCACCAGTAGCATTATCAATTCAATCGGCGGCGACGGTATTTGGACATCAGGCACGCAGCTCTATCCGCAGCTCAAGTGCTTTGCGGGCACCAGTCCCTCGCTTTCGTCTGTTATGCCTGTGAGTCTCGCCGTGTCGAACACAGGCGCGGAGGTCTGGAACCATGTGCACAATGACTTCCTCATGCACGGGTGCCAGACCGGTGAGTGGGAGTTGCTGCAGGGTAACTGCATCCAGTTGAATACTGTTTTTCCCGCCTGCGGCGCAACGATTACCAATATGGGCGTGGTGCAGTTAGGCGCAAAGGTGAACGACACCGTTTATCGCAAGGTGCGCCTGCTCGTGGATATTAGCGAGCAGACCCCCTTCATTGTGAAAAACGAGGCGCAGATGGACACCTTCCGCATGGTCATCAACAGAGATCTGGGTTTCTACTGCCTGCGCGACAGCACCTACCACACCGTCCTCACCCATGAGGACAGCACGGGGGTATATGCAGACAATACCCACAAATTGGACTACTTTGTTGAGATTCAGGACGGCGGTCTCGACCTCTATTTCAAACTTGTGAACGACCTCGATCTCGGGCAGTATATGACCGACCACAATATAAGTTCCTGGGTGCCGGTGGGTGATTATACTAACGGCAGCCGTCTCTTCCAGGGCACCTTTATGGGCGACCACCACACTATTACCGGTCTCAAGCTCACTGCCAACGCCCATTACCGGGGTTTGTTCGGCTGGATGAATGCGGGCGAGATTCGGGATTTGACGATAGCCAACGCCACAATGAGCAATAACAGTGATTTTAAAGGATTGTTGTGTGGCGTGAACTACGGCGGTTTGATTAATAACTGCGCCGTGGAGAGTACCACCGTGAGTGGTGCTAGCAGATACACCGGTGTGTTGTGCGGCGGCAACTATTACGGTACGATTAAGAACTCCCATACCACCGACTGTTCCATTAGCAGCACGGGTGAACAAGCGGGCGGACTTTGCGGACGTATGGAATATGGTCGTATTGATACCTGTTATAGTGACAATTTGAACATGACGGGTTCCGGCACCTACAAAGGAGGTATTTTAGGATACAACCATAGGGGTCGGATTTATGATTGCCAGATCAAGAACAGTGTTTTTGATGTAAGCGGCAGTAATGTGGGCGGCATTTGTGGAAGACAATACAGTGAGGATGGCAATAATCCGGCTATCATTCAAAATTGTTCCAATGTGAATACGACAATGGTTTCCAGCAGTGACTGTTTGGGTGGTATTGCCGGTTATAATTACCATCAGCATTCTCGGATTATCAATTGTTATTCCACAGGAGGGACAATAACATCTACGAACAACAGCTGCGTAGGCGGTATTTGCGGTTACCAATATTATTATTATACCACCAACTATATCCGTAATTGTTATAATGAGAATCCTGTTAAAGCAGTCAGTTATGCCGGAGGTATAACAGGTCGTACTTATCATGCTTGGATTGATTCCTGTTACAACACGGCAACGGTAACCACTACATCTGGACATGCAGGAGGTATAACGGGTGACTGTTACGATTATGGTTCCGTAAGATATTGCTACAATACGGGAGAAGTGCATGCCACAGGAGATTATGCCGGTGGTATTGTCGGTGGCATGACAACGGACAATGGTTGTTATGTTTCATATTCTTTTAACTTGGCAAAGGTGACCGGTGCCAATCGTGTCGGCGGTATTGCAGGGTATTCTCAATATAACAGTTATGTCAGTCATAGTTATAATGCCGGTATTGTTTCCGGTGTGGCGCAAGTAGGTGGTATTGTCGGTGCAATGCCGCGCCCAAATAGTACCACAACGAAAAACTATAATATTGGATGGGTGCAGGGCACGTCCATGGTTGGTGCCATTTGTGGTTACACCTCTGATGTATCAAAACTTACCCTGAATTATTACGACCTCCAGATGTCGCACTACAAGGGTATGTCGAATGAGGACGTTGCGGGCACCATCCCGATGCTCACGACCGACATGCTGGGCAGCAACCTTTCCGCTTCCTCTAAGTTGGGTACTGATTACTGGGTCTATGCCGATGGTCTCTATCCGAGGCTGAAGAAGTGGGCGAACACGGATGCGGCCATTGCCTCCGTGGAGCCGGTTAAATTGCCGGTGAGCGTCGCCGATACCGTGTTGGCACGCAGAGTGCCCTCCTCGGCTACCTATCCCAGCGCCCTGGCGGGTTGCGATTCCATCTCCTGGGTGCGCTATAACGGATATGGCATCTCAATCACGGGCTGCGACCTTGAGGCGAGTGGCCGCAGTTATGTGCAGATTGCCAACGTGAAAAACGGAGACACCCTCAAGGTGGTGCAGTTGGTTCTCGGCATCAGCGAGGACAACCCTGTAGAGATTGTTTCTCTGGAGCAACTCAAGACCTTCCGCGACTTTATTAACGCGCAGGTCACTTTCTACTATGATCCCGATGCGCAGGTGTTCCTGCCTAACGACGGCACCTCGGCTCTGGGCAACCACTATATTGAGATAGAGCCAGGCGGTTACCGCATGTTCTTCAAACTCACCACGGACATTGACCTGTCGGTGGAGAGTGAGGACTGGACGCCAATCGGCGACTACAGCAGCACGCAGACCACGCATCGCTTCCGCGGCCATTTCAACGGTGGCGACCATGTGGTGAAGGGCATGAAAATCACTTCCACTACGTCGAAAACCCATCAGGGCTTCTTCGGTTTCCTGCAGGGCACGGTTAAGAATCTTCGCATGGAGGAGAGCAAGATTACCACGCCGGGCGATTACCACGGCGATATTGCCGGCTACAACTACGGCACCATCTTGAACAGCAGCGCTGTGGGCGGTCTTATAAAGGGTACCGATTATGTGGGCGGTCTCACCGGCTATAACAGCTACGACCAGATGGCCGACTGTCACAACGGCAACGAGGTGAGTGGCCGGCGGTATGTGGGCGGTATAGCAGGTTGCTGCAAGGATGCGGGCGTCATCACCCGCTGCTTCAACTTCGGTATGATTACCTCTACGGGTGTCAACTCAAGCGGTGTCACCACGAGTTATGTGGGCGGTATTACCGGCTACACCAATGTGGAGGTGACCTATTGTTACAATACGGGTGCCATTAACGGTTACTCGCGCACCGGCGGTATCGTAGGCTTCAGCGAGACCTACTATGTGCGCTACTGCTATAATGGTGGTTGGATTAACAGCGATGAATCGAACCAGTATGTGGGTGCCATTGCAGCCTCTAACAATACTAACTATTATCCCTACTACTGTTACTATGACCAGCAGATGTGCTCCCGTTGGAAGGGTATTGGCTACGAAAGCGGCAGTGGCGAGAGCAGTACTCGCACGACTCCGAAGCTCACTACTGCGATGACGGGTACCCAGTTGCAATCAGTGCTCGGCAACAATTATACTTATAACGACAACGAGTATCCTCGTCTCACGGCTCAGAAGGATTTGGACGGTGCTTACGTTTCTGTGAAACCGGTCTTTCTCCAGGAGGAGATGATGATCCACCATGTGGGCATGGCCTTCACGGCGGAACTTGACAGCAATGAGCCGATGGTTTGGACGCGCAACGGTACGGGCCGCGCCCTCAATATGACGCTGCCCAACCCTGACGACCACACGCGCAGCATCGGGCTCACGATCTGCGGTCCGGACACCATTGAGGTGTCGTTGCGTCAGGCTTCGCGTTTGGTGCCGCTTTACGTTTCCGAGTTGTCGGCGGCCACCTTGGTGGATACCGCCTGCAACGGTTTCTATGTGTGGCAGGCCACGGGTCGTGTCTATAGCTACAATCCTGACTTGGTTACCCGCGAGTTCACTGAGTTGTTGCCAGTGGCCGAAGGTTGTGACTCGGTGATGAAGCTCAGACTCACCATTCCGCCGGCCATTGCGCTGACCGTCGATCATGAGAGCCATAAGTGTTTCGGCGACAACCTTGCCTACGCCCAGGCCAATGCTTCCGGTGCTTTCGGCACAGGTGTGAACGATTATCTCTATTATTGGACCAAGACGGCCGGCGATGGTGCCGGTCTCGACACCATCAACTACACCTACCGTTTGGAGAATCCATCGGCGGGTACTTACCACGTGAGTGTGCGTGACAAGAAGCACCCTGACTGTGAAATCGGCTCCGACGTAACCATCACCGAGCCCACCCGCTTGGAGGCGAAGGTAATGCTTACCGACAGTCGCTGCTTCAATGTGAATGACGGTATTATGGTGGTGCGCTACAGCGGCGGCACAGTGCCCTACACCGTGAATTGGACGGGTCCAGCAACAAACAGCAAAAACAATATCACCACGGCCTCTTTGGCCGACACCTTGCGCACCGACTTCCCCGACGGCACCTATTCAGTGACCTTCACCGACCATAACGGCTGTCATATTGATACCGCAGGAGTGGTGATTGAGGACAATGACACACCCTACAGCGTTACGGCGTTGGGTGTGAACAAAATGTATGACGGCGTGAGCGTGAACTTGGCGCGCTATGTGGTGAGTTACACTGGCAATGCAACACACAAAGACACCATCGCCTCCGGCGCCTATACCGTGTTGGAGAACGGCGACACGCTGACGGCCACCGTGAGCAACACCGCCACGGTGAAGGATGTGACCGTCCAGAAGAACGCTATTGCCTCCTGGTCAATTTACAACAAAGGCGACAAGAGTTGCCGCTACAACATCAAGGGTATAACGGACACTGCGGATGTGATTATCTACAAGCGTGATGTCATCTTGACGAGTGCGGACAGCATCAAACCGTTTGACAGTGGCGATACTGACCCACTCACCAATCATCGCGTGATTATCAGCGGAAGCGGATTTGCGAGCGGAGAGGATACTTTGAGCACGACTGTGACGGGCAGCCAGACAGGCCCCGGCATTTCCGACAACGAATTCACCTACCAGCTGACTACGGCTACGGATCCGAATAACTACGATATCACGACCGTTTTCGGCAAACTGATTATCTCTTCCAAGTTAGTGGTACGTTCCCTGCCGCAGACTTGGACGTATGACGGCACCGAACATACCTACCCGCAATACACATGGGGTGGTCAAATGCGTGACAAAGACACCATTGTGGTGACGATGGCCAACTCCAGTATCAAGAACGCTGGCAAGCAGGCAAACGTGATTACGAACGTGCAGTTCGCCGACAAGGCCACTTATAAGGCAAGCGGGAACATTGTTCCCCCGGATGACAATTACACATACAGCGATACGTTGATTATCGACACGTTGATTGTGAATCCGCGCGTGGTGAACCTCACAGCGGCGGGTGCCACGAAGACGTACGACGGCACAGCGCTCACGCAGCCGAATGTGACGGTGAGCGGCGATGGTTTTGTAGATGGCGAGGCCACTTATGCGGCCACCGGCACGCAAACGGCGGCAGGCAGTTCTACCAATACCATCGAGGTGACCCCAGGCACGGGTTATCTTGCCGGCAATTATACGATTAGCACGACAGAGGGTCAACTGGTGGTGAACCAGCGTACCCTTACGATTACGGGTGACAGCCGCTCGGTGGCCTACAACGGCACTGAGCAGAGCGTGACCACCTATACGGCCGACAACCTGTTGCCGGGCCACACGGTAAGCGGCATTAGCTACGAGGCCAAGGGTACTGCGCCGGCCACCTATCCAGGTGTGTTCTACAAGGCCGTCACCACCACGCCGGCCACTATAAGCGACGTGCAGATTTTGGACGGCAACAATGGCAATGCCAATGTGACGGCCAACTACACGATTACGGCCTTGACACCGGGTTCGCTGGAGATTGGCGGCAATCCGCTGCCTTTACGTATTGCCTCCAACACGGGCACGCACAAGTATGACGGACAGCCCTTCACCTATCGCAGCTACACAGTGTTGTATAACAACAACTCCATAGCAGCGGTGAACGACACGGTCTTCTCCTTGGGCAACGGCGACACGGTGAAGATACATCCGACGGGTGCGGGCAAGGGTATTACCCACTATGATGAAAACGGTACTAATGACTATACCTATGAGATTATCAATGCTGCCAGCCAGAATGTGATGGGCAGCTACAGCGACATGCAGGCTACCTACGGCCAAATTCAGATTGAGAAGCGCCTGCTCATCCTGCTCTCGCCGAGCTACAATGAAATCTATACGGGCAAGCCGGTGCCGCTGACTATCCAAGATATTGATCCGGTGGATCGCCAAGGCGAGGGTGTCGTTTCGGGTGAGGAAATCCGCTGCAGAATGATTAGCCAGCGCACTGACGTGGGATCCGAGCCCTACGACTTCGAATACTGGGCTGTGGGTACCACCCGTCTCTCCGACTACAGCATTCAGAAGCAGCCGGGCACCATCACCATCCAGCCAGCCTACCTGACGCTGACGGCGACGGACGCCTCCAAAACCTATGGCGAGCCTACGCCTGAGTTAGCCTATACGATGAGCGGCTTAGTGTGCCAGACAACCGGTAATACGACTACCTGCGAGGATACCTGCGCTACGACTGGCAGTTGCAAGGCGAAGTTCCTCACAAGCGCCCGTCCGAGAGTGTATGTCACTGCCGACGCGCTGACCACGCCTGCTGGCACATACGAGATTTTCATTGATACCACCGGCGTGAAACTTCAGAATTACGAGATTCGCTTGGAGAACGGCACTTACACGGTCTATCGCCGTAATGTCACCCTCACCGCTTTCTCGAAAGAAGATATTACCTACGACGGCAACAAACACACCTACCTGGAAACTGCGAACCCGCACTATGAGATGACGGGTGACGGTCTGATGGCCGGCGACACAGTGACCAGCGTGCTGATTTCAGGTGAACGCACGGTGGCGGGTACCACTGCTATCTCCTTGAGTAACGCGGTTATTAAGCACCGCAAGTTGACCGACAAGGGTGACGGTACCTATGACACCACTTACACCGTGGTGACTGATAATTACGAGCGTCAATATGTTCCTGGTAAATTGACCATTGCGCCGGTGGCCATCACGTTGAAGCCGTATGCCGTCACCAAAGACTTCGACGGCAATACCTACAGCGCGGCTAACAGTGAAATGCCGCATTTCAGCATCACCAACGGTAGTTTGGTGGCTCACGACAGCATCGTGGCCATGACCATCAACGGCAGCCGTTCGGCAGTGGGCCAGACCAAACTTGTAATAGACAGTGTGAGCATCGTGATTGTGGATACCAATGATGTGAAGAATAACTACGATGCCGTGCCGTCATCGCTTAACATGACCGGTGGTTACAAGATTACCATCGATACTGATTATGTGACCATCAACCAGCGAGAGCACCCCTACGAGATTACGATGCAGGGTAGGGGTGACACGGTAACTTACACCGGCGGTGGTCAGGGCGTGAGCGGCTTCTTGACGAACACTTTCGAGATTGACAACCACACCTACACGGTGAGCGGTCTAAATTCGAGTGTGAGCAACGCTGTGGATACCGGCAACTACGCCACCGTCATCACAGGTGCAGCCATCGTAAAGGATGCCAATGGCAATGTCGTGACTGAGAACTTCGCTGTGACGGCCAATCCAGGCAACCTACGCATATTGCCTAAGGATTTGTACATCACTGCCAACGATACCACTTTTGTGTATGATGGTGTGCCGCACTCCGGCTCCGCCAACTACGAGGTGACGGGTCTCTGCACCGGTAACTACGTGACCAGCTGTCCCATTACTGGTTCAGCCACCCTGCCCGGCGAAGATGCTATTACGGTGATTGATGTTGACCATGTGGTGATTTCGAACACGGCCGGCAATCCAGTGACCAAGAACTATACCATCCACGCCACTAACGGACACATATACATCACTAACCGTACCGTCAAGTACGCGGCTCCGTTGGTTTCCACGAGCGACACAGTGGTGTATGATGCGGCGGCGCACACCCAGACTGGCTTTGACACGCTGAAGTTCGCCATCCAGGTGAATGCCAATGGCCAGTTGGTGGATGTAATCTATCATTTTGACCCGACGACGGTGAGCGCAACCACAGTTTCTGCCACCGATACGGGCAACTACAAAAACGCTATTTCTGCAAGCAGTGCGGTTATTTTAGACGCTAACAACAACAATGTGTCGGCGCAATTCACCATTGTGGCCGATACGGGTCACCTGCGTATTGCTCCTCGCGAGATCACAGTGTCCGTGAAAGACAGTACCCTTGTTTATGACGGGCAGGTGCACTATGGCTACAGTAACTACACCTTCCACAACCTGGTGGCGGGTCACACGGGCACGATCACCTACGCGCCGGCCACTGGTACTGCAGTGGGCACGTATTCCGGCAGTTACACCGCCGACTCATGGAATGTGACCAGCGGCGGCAGCTCCGTGAAGAACAACTACAAGTTGGTTAGTGCTACGGTGGGCAAGCTCACCATCACTCCGAACACCACTGCTGTTACCATCGCTTCCAAGAGCAAAGAGTTTGAGTTTGACGGTGCGAACCACACCTACCCGCACTACGAGGTGAAATACAATGGTGTGGTGGTGACCGACACTTCCTCTGACGGCCTCCAGCACACGCTGCCCACCGGCGACAAGGTTATATTCACCCCGACGTTTACGGGCATTACAAATGTGATCAACAATGCCGAGCATAACAACGATTACACCTACACACTGCAGAACAATACGTTCTATAGCAATGTTACCCGTTTGGACAACGGCACGGTGAGCATCAAGAAGAAAGATCTTTCCATTACCCTCGTGGATGACAAGACCTACGACGGCAGTGCGCTTGTCAGTACTGCTACCGCGATAGGGAACGGTAACAAACTCATCGATGGCAATGCCTCCCGCTATTGGACCATTGACGGTCTGGTGACCAATGACTTGCTTAGCGGCAAGGCGACAACCAACGGTACCATTGCGACCACCTACCGTTATCTTGACAATTCCGTCACGCCGAGCGAATTTTACACCATCAAGGGCTTCGACAACTACAACCCGACTTATACGCTGACGCAGACCATTAACAAGAGCAATGCCATCACCATCAATACGCCTAATGTGAAGACGAGAGAGTATGACGGCACTGAGTTGTCTTCTGAATGCACGGCGAATGCAGTTCCGGCAGTTTCGGCCGGCTCGATTACGCTGACTTACTACAACGGCACGAGCTCTGACGGTCCTTGGACACTGTCCACCACTGTACCGAGCATTACCGATGTGGACACCATTTATGTAAAGGTGACCGCTTCGTGCGCTAACTTTAACAATGTGGATTCCATCTTCGCCCTTGCGGTGACCAAAGCGCCGTTGACGGTGACAACCACTGGCGACACCAAACTGTATGACGGTGAGCCCCTCACCAACAGCGGCATCGCTATCGAGGGCTGGAAGAATGGTGAGACCGCCGACTACGCCACCAACGGCACACAGACCGAGGTGGGCAGTAGCGATAATACCTACACCATCACCTGGAACGGCACTGCCAAGCAAGGTAACTACAAGGTGACAACTGAGAATTTAGGTGTCTTGAATGTGACGGCCAACAACACACTCGTCACGCTGACAGCTCCGTCCGACACGATGACCTACACAGGCAGTGCTCTCACCTGTGACGGCACGGGCGCCAAAAAAGTGACGGCCACCGGTCTGCCTACGGGCTTCACCGTGGTGGCCACCGCTACCGGCAGCCAGACACCGGTGGGCGAGAGTGCGAATGTTGTGAACGATGGCTACGTTATCAAGAACTCTCTTGGTGAAAACAAGACCTCCAACTTCACGAGTGTGACCAAAGTCGATGGTAACTTGAAAGTGAACCCGGCGGTGCTGACGCTGCACGCCAGCGACTTCACCCGCGAGTACGGCGAGAGCAATCCGACCTTCACCGGCCGGATGACGGGCTTTGTGAACAACGAGGATTCCGCCACCGTGGTGAGCGGCACGCTCTCCTACAGCTGCTCCGCGGACGCGACTTCCCTCCCGGGCGACTACGCCATTGTCCCGAATGTGAGCGACTTGCACGCCACGAACTACACCTTCGTAGGTGAGAATGGCACACTTACCATCACCAACAGCACGAAGGCGCTTGTTATCACTTCGCCGACCAACAGTTGGACGTATGACGGCAACTACCATGCCGACAGCGCCTACACGGTGAGCTATGACGGCAACGCCATCACGGCCGATGCCGGCAGCAACGGCAAGGTGTTCACCATCCCGGGCACGGGCGACAAGGTGACCATTACCTATAACGCCAATGCGAAGGTGAAGAATGTTTCCGAAGGAGAGGTGAACAATGCTTACAGTTACGATTTGACCCACAACGACAAATATAGCAACATTTCTACGAGTTTCGGCAAGTTGAGCATAAACCCCAAGGCCCTCACTGTTACCTTGGTGGACACGATGGTCTACAACGGTTCCGAGATGACGAGCACGGCCAGCGGATTGGGCAACGGCACGCACGATATTGCCGCCGGTGACAACCTTCGTCACTGGACGGTGAGTGGTCTGGTGGACGGTGAGACCCTCAGCGGTGAGGTGAAGACCAGCGGCAGTGCGGCGCACGAGTACAAGAACGGCGATCCCCAGCCGACCTACTACTCTTACGCTTCCACAGCCTTCACCACCACCGATGGTATCGGCAACTACACGGTGACCTACGACTTCACGCAAACCATCAACCAGCGGGATCTCATCCTGGTGCTCAACAACAGCACTAACGCCGCCGCTTCCAAGGTTTATGACGGTGACACGCTCAAAGCCTCCTACACGGTGGTGACCGCCAACGGTCTTGCCACCAACGATGCCTTGACGGCCGGCGGTGTGCGGACCTCTGACTTCAAGGTGGGCACCTACAAGATCAACACGCTGCCCACGAGCGGCGCCAACCCCATCACCGGCGCAGTGCAGGTGGTGACTCCGTTTGCGACGCAGAAGGGCATTGACAACTACCATGTGATGTACAACATGACGATGAACATCACCGATCAGAAGCTGCATATCGTGGCCCGCGACACCACGTGGGTGTTCGACGCGCAGACGCACACGCTGCCAAGTTATGACCTGACCATTTACGGTGCGGACGACAACAGCACTGCGGATGACCAGACCATTACGGTTTACGCTTCCGCCAACGGTGTCTACACGTTCCCGACCAGCGGCGACGTGCTGACGGTGACCTTCACCAGCGACAGCAAGATTACCGACTACAATACGGCCGGCCAGCCCAACGTGATCAGTGGTTTCACCTTGATGAACAACGGGGTGAGCGTGCTGGACAACTATACGGTGACCACGGCTAACGGTACGTTGAAAATCGCTCCCGACACGATTACGGTTAAGGCCGGTGGCGAGACGTTCACATACGACGGAACGGTAAAGACCAACAGCACCTACACCATTCACGATTTCAGTACCAATTCCACGACAATTCCGGGTGGTGGCACTATCACGAATGTGACCACCTCGGGCAGCATCCAGTTCCCGAGCCAGAGCCCGCAGGCCAACAGTATTGCCAACTATACGCTGCAAGGCGGTATCGCCAGCAACTACTTTGTGAAGACCGACACGGGCACCCTCCGGATGAACTGGGTTGAACCGAAGCCGGAACTCACCCTCAAGGCCAAGAGCGGCACATGGACCTACGACGGTCAGGCTCACAGCAAGGACACGGTGACGGTGACCTACGGAGGCAGCACGGTTGACGTGCCCGCCGGCGGCACTTTGACTCTCGGTAACAATGGTGACGTGTTGACCATCACTTCCGTGACCGGAAGCATCACTGAGCCGGGCAGCGAGAACAATGTGCCCGCCTACACCATCATACATGGTAGCGAGAATGTGAAGGATGCCTATAACATCAATAACGGCGCTGCGGATAATGATGCGACGTACGGTCTGCTGACCGTCAACCCGATTGGCGGTGTGACCATCACCATCACGGGCCGTACCGGCGACGTGGTGTATGACGGCACCAATCAGTCTGTCACAGGCTATGATGTCACCATCGGCGACCCGCTCTTCACGTTAGGAGACATTATCTATAACGGTACTACCGACGACACCACCGCCTCTGGCAAGAATGTCGGCACATACAATATGAATTTGAGTGCAAGTCAGTTCGGAGCCTCCGCGGCCGCCATCAGCCATTACGGTCTGGTGGGCACGGGTATCATATTCAATGTAACCAACGGCTCGCTGAACATCACCAAGCGCGACCTGCTCATCGCGGGCGACACAGCTGAGTACGTGTATGACGGTTTGGCGCACGAGCCCGATGCGGCTGACGCTATCCATGTCTACGGTCTGCAGACCGGTGACGCCGCCCCGACGGGCATCACCACCTCAGGCAGCATTACCTATCCTGACGAGAGTCCGGTGGCGTTCACGGTGGACACCAATAACTATACGTTTGCCGCAAAGGCCA
>Ga0265299_10002712_pt1 | contig 17829 bp, 12 predicted proteins | sample AusTroGonzalo_MG_4_FD_193485 | JGI IMG/M metagenome (GOLD analysis project Ga0265299, IMG submission 193485) | Bovine rumen microbial communities from tropical cattle in Woodstock, Queensland, Australia - Gonzalo_02 | ecosystem: Host-associated > Mammals > Digestive system > Stomach > Rumen ... | reverse complement strand
CCGAAAAAACTCGCAGTTTCAAAACTGGCACCAACATTAGCGACAATATATTCAGAATTAGGGATATAACCATTCAATCTGACGAGTATAAGAACACAGACGCTGGTTATGAAAATAACGATGTCAAGTCAGTAGCAAGTTCTAGCTATTTTGACTATGTCGCTCCAAGAACCTACTTTCAACAAATTGGTGCCGAACTGCGTATGACACTAACTATGGATGTCAGGGAACAAAATGACGGCTACCAGTACATGTCTATTCTAACCTCAAAAACTTTATTCGACAATCGCTCTGGTTGTAGTAATGGGGATCCTGGCAATATCAATAATTCGCTTTACATGGCCGGCTTTGAGCACAAAACTAACGGTAAGGACACAGAGTATAAAAGTTATAGTTTTCCTGTAACTTCTGTGGGCGACAACGAAGGACATAGTAATCCCTGGGGCCACGGTACACAATATATCTTGAGTAAACAGAAATTCAATACAAATCGTCGGGCTTCTGACGGTCGTCTTATCCTACCTCTGGATTTTGATTATCTTGCTGTTCGCTGCAACGCCTCTGGCGGTGGTACTGATCACGATGAGTGGTGGGCTAAGAACGTCAAGGCCCACATCCAGGCCGTGGACGCCACTGCGCCCAGCGTGTTAGCAGGCTTCGTGGCTCCTGGCAAGCACGCTGCCGGCAATACAATGTACGTATCTGTGGCATTCAACGAGATTGTCAAGGTGACGGGAACACCGACGCTCATGACCGCAAACGGTTGGGGTACAATCAGTTATGTGGGCGGCAGCGGTTCCAACGTACTGACTTTCAGCGGAATAATCGGCGACAACGCTCTTGGCTATCTCACCATCACAGGCTGGAGCGGCACCATCACCGATTTGGCAGGCAACGCGCCTAGCAGCATCACCTACAGCAGTAAATGTGAACGCGATGCCAGCTACGCCTATTCTATCGGCTATAGCTTAAACGGTGGCCAAAACCCAGGCAACCCAAGTAATTACACATACGACACAGAAACATTCACACTGAATGCCCCCACCAAGACCGGTTACACCTTCGCAGGATGGACGGGCAGCAACGGCGACACGCCTGAGACAACCGTACAAATTTCCAAGCATTCGTATGGTAAGAAGAGTTTTACCGCCCACTGGACGGCAAACCACTACACCGTGCACTTCGATGCCAATGCTACCAACGGCATCAATGCTACCGGTTCAATGGACGACCAGACTTTTACCTACGATGAATCCCAGGCGCTTACAAAGAATACCTTCACTCGCCCGGGCTACACCTTCGCTGGTTGGAACACCAAATCCGATGGCACTGGAACGAGCTACGCCGACGGCTATAAGCTCAATAAACTCAGCGCTACCAACAACGGCACCGTGACCCTCTATGCCAAATGGAACGTCATCAATTGGACAGGTAACGGACAAGACATGAATCACGCTTACATGATCGAGTACCCCTCACAACTCATCAAACTTTCTGAGGACGTGGCAGGTGGTAATAAATATGTCTCTTTTTGTTTCAAATTGAAAAACGATATCGATATGCAAGGTGTTACTTTCAATGGAATAGGCGATAACGACCATTCATTCCAGGGAAGGTTTAATGGTAACGGCAGGGCCATCAGAAATCTCACCATCAACAGACCAAGCAGTAACTATGTTGGGCTCTTCGGCTATGTCACTAGCGCATATGCATCTGTCAAGAATCTCACCATTGACGGGGCAGACATTATTGGCAATAATTATGTTAGCGCCATTGTAGGGTATAACAGTAGTACTATTGAGAACTGTCTTGTTAAGAATAGTTCCGTTAAAGCAAAAGCCTCAGATGCTTTAGCAGGCGTCTACGTTGGACATAATAACAGTTCTAATAACACCCTTAACAAGGACTACTACATCAATTGCACGAGAAAAATAGGCAACGCCACCAATAGCAGCACCAACATAGGTACAGGCGATGGCGATATCAAAGGTATACACAGCTTACACACCATTACGATGGATGATGACAGAATAAGCGCCAACGGCGAGACCTTTGTCCTTGACAACGTCACTTACTACGCCAGCAACACCACTGTCATGCTGAGTTGTTCCGGTGTTCCCGAAGGCTATTCTTGCGCTTACAGCACCAACAAGGGTGCCAGCATCAACAGTTCGTTTTCCATGCCAGCTGAAAACATAAGGATTTATGTCTCCATGGCCCCAGATTTCTGGCAATGGTGGCATGCCGATGATAATCACGATGGAACGACAGAAGATAGAGCCTACATCATCAAGACAACCACAGGTATCAATCTGTTGGCAAATCTGGTGAGTCAGGGAAATACCTATAAGAACAAATTCTTCAAACTGGAACATGATATCAAATACGATCCCAACAACCTTGATGAGAATGGTGAGAACTACACCCCTATTGGAAACTTCCATCACAATTTCCAAGGCATCTTCGATGGTCAAGGATATACCATCAGTGGTATCCGTCTGAAAAAGATGGGCGACGACAATTCTCAAGATGGCAAACAGGGCATTTTCGGTGTGATTATGGATGCAACAATTAAGAACGTCGTTCTGAACGATGCAATCATTACAGGCTGTAACCAAGTGGGCGGTATTGTGGGTGACACCAGTAGCAAAAACACCATTGAAAACTGCCTAGTGCTCAACTCTGAGATAAACAACACATCGGGTACTCAATGCGGTGCTATCCTCGGTATGTATTCTAGTAACGTCACCCTCGCAAATAACTACTACTATCATTGCACCGTCAACGGAAAGACCATCAACGTTGGAACCTGGCTCGATGATCAGCCCACTAACAACGGTGCCCTTTGTGTCTACACCATGACGCGACAAAGAAATATTCGCGCTGCGGCACAACCCATTCTCAACTATCGGGAAACAAATTATTATCTGCCCGGCACCCCTGTCACACTGAGCCACGTAGACGGTTTTAACATGACCGCCTATACAGTGAAGGATGCCAACGACAACGACATCGCCCTGACCAACGGCAACACCTTTGAGACGCCTGCCAGCGATGTAACCATCACGGCCGATCTCACCGCCATACCATGGGATGGCGACGGCCGACGGATTAACCCATTTGTGATTGAATACCCCAGTCAGCTGGATCTGCTCGCCAAGAAAACAATCGGCCTCGATGGTTTCGAGCCCAACTACTTCGCCGGTACATACTTTATATTGAAAAACGACATTAGATACGACCCTGAAGACCTCGATGCTGAGGGCAAAAACTACACACCCATAGGAAATAATACAAGACCTTTCGCAGGCATCTTTGAGGGTAACGGCCACACCATCAGCGGCATCCGCGTTGCTAGAAGAGGTAATACTAACGATGATAGTTATCTAGGACTTTTCGGAAATGTCTTAAGCGGAGAAATACGGAATGTTATCCTGAATGATGCCCGTTTCTTCGGTTACAGTAATATTGGCAGCTTTGTTGGCCATGGCTTGACTACTCTTATAAAAAATTGTTATACAACAGACAGTGTCTTCGTTTGGGCAGGATACAAAGGAAGCCAATGTTTGGGCGGAATTGCGGGATATATATTCGATAGTAAGATAGAAGGCTGTATCAATTTTGCACAAGTCAAAGACAATGCCAACTCCAACTGTAGTTATTTCGGCGGGATTGTGGGATATGAAAGTCTATCAGCTATCAGTCATAACACGGTTATCAAATCAACTATTGCAGCAAGTAGTTACGTTGGTGCTATCAGCGGATGTACGGAAGATTTTTCTCACCTCAACAACAACTACTATTATGGAGCTGAAATCATAAAGAATGGTGACAGTACATCGGACGGAATAGGTAACGGAGGCACAAACTCGAGTGGTGGTTTTGCCGATATCACCGATAATGATGGTGCAGTGAAGACTAATGGCATACCTCTATCGGATGACCACAAGAATACCTTCATCCTCCGAAAGTACTATAAAGATGGAAAAGGCTCGCGACAGTTCACCCTTACAGGTCGCAGATTCATTGTTAGTGACAAGACATGGAACACGGTTTGCCTACCGTTCTCCATCTCTGAATCTGCAATGCAGAAAAACGCTGCTCATCTATTCTGCGACGCCATCGTCATGGAACTGGATCCGGCCGAGACGTCCATTGATAATGGAGTGCTCCGTCTGACCTTCAAACAGGCTAAGAGTATTACCGCAGGCAAACCCTACCTCATTAAGGTCGTCAACCATCTATATTCACCGAACACGTCTCCCACGTTCGATAATGGCTATATTAGTGTCGTTGAGCCAGAAGCTGTAACAAGCAATGATGGGGCGGTGACCTTCGTCGGACAGTTCGATCCGTTCGTCGTCAGCGACGGTCGCAATGACGAAGACTATAATACCACTCCCGACAACATTAATAATATTGTCATGTTGGGTAGTAATAATACGTTGGGGTATTCCAAGAATCCCCGCACGCTACATACCTTCCGCTGCCATTTCTATGTGCCATCGGGTTCTGAGAAGGCACGCGACTTTGAACTGAACTTCGACGATGGTGAAATAACATCGGCAACCGACACAGAGATGGTCGTTGAATTCAAGTTAGACGATTGGTACACACTTGACGGTAAGAAACTCGATGGCGAGCCCACTGAGAAAGGTATCTATATTTATAAAGGTAAAAAGGTCATAAAGAAGTAAGATTATGAAAAAGATATATTCAAATCCAAAGATGCAGGTTGTCATGGTTCAGCAACATAACGACCTGTTGGCAGGAAGCGCTAAGTTTCAAAATATTGATTTCAATAGTTTTGAAAATCAGGACGAAGATCTTGAATTCGATTTCGACGGATTCGATGACGAAGATATTGATTTTTAGAATATTAAAAAAAATCTAATAGGGACGTAGAATAAAAAGAAATATGGTGTGTCGAAAGGCACACCATATTTCTTTTATGCATCAGCAAAAATCTTTCCGTCGTCGAGCGTAACCTGGAGCTTGGTATATTCGCTGTGGAAATCGTTTCGCAGACGATCGAGATAGCGGCGACACTCCCATATACACATGGGCAGGTCGTGGAGTAGGTAGTTGCCGCAAGCCTCAGGGCGTGTCGCGGGAACTTCTGTCTGTGTGATAATCCACTCTAAGCATTCGATGGTCAGTTGGCGCATGTCCTCTACAGTGTAAGTACCTGTCATGATGATGTACATGCCGGTAAGACACCCCATGGGACCAACATAGACTACGTCTTCTTTTGCGCGACTGTTGCGAAACCAGGTGGCCATGAGGTGCTCTATGCTATGTATGGCGGCAGGAGCAACAGCAGGCTCGACCGAAGGTCAAGGCCAATAAGCAATAAGCCAATCTACCTTTTCGGTAGAATAGAAAAGTGGCACAGAGGATTCGTTCCTTTGTGCCACTTCTTTTATTCTGATAGTCTGACCTTTTGGCTACTTCTTATTCCTGACTGTTGTGTTTCTGGTCGAACAGACCGGCTTGCTCCAGGATGGGGATGATATGGCTGGCCAGCATGCGTTTGTTTTTCTTTTCTTCCGAGTAGTATTTGTTGCAAAGGTCGGTGTCCTTATTCAACATCTTTTCCATCAGTCCGTCGTTTATCAGTCGCAGATCGATGACGCCATTACTAATAGCATGGCTATGCTTAGTATCCATCTCGCGTTGTTTTTTCTCATTGTTGGTATGTTTTTGGTTTATTGTTGTAGTCTTACAAGTGTGTGCGTAGTGTCAGCATCACTGTTGCACATTTAAAGCCATAAGCTTCGTTCTCAGGTTGGTTGAATCCTTCTGGTCGTTTGAATGTGGCCATCTGTATAGCTGCATCAATGCCAACGCTAAAGTGGTTGTTCAGCATCACACCGAGTCCCACCGATTCCCTCATGCCAAATCCCACTTCGTCGGAACCACTGTCGTGATAATATCCCATGCCAATGCCCACGGAAAGGTCTGCATAGAAGTGTTGTGCGAACGTGCCGCCCATAACCAGACTAGGACCGGCATAGAAGAAGTTATAACTCACTTTCGACGTGTTGAAGTAGTTGCCTATTGAAAGGTTTGTTTGGCTGCCATACAGGTCAAAGCCATAGCCCCACAGGTCTCCAATGCTGTGGATAGACAGGTCGAAAGCAGTACCACTGGCGTTAGAGATGTAGTCTCTACCGTCGTTCGAGAGGTACATTTTCGATAAAGTCCACATCGGCCCACCACTAATCTTAATGACACCTTTTCGTGACTCTTTCTCTTTCTCGATGCTGAAATAGCTGCTTGCATCTTCAAAAGAGCTCTCTTCTATAGTGGTATCTTGCACATCTTTTTGCTCTTTTACCTCAGCCAATGTGCTATATTTGCTCATTTCCTGCTGTGCGGCTTCCTCCTGACGCTGCTTCACCATCTGCTCCTGTTCTTTGCTCATGGCCTGTATGGGTGACTGGTTCTTCTGTATGCCCATAGCCAACAGGTTCTTGATACGTTTAGGTGATATCGTCAGGGCGCTGTTTGTTTCACCGTCGTAGTAGGCCATCGTACCTTTCAACGTGTTCTTCTCCATGTCGCTATGGTCCACCACCAGCATGTTGCCGCCCCGTTGTGCTGTTTCTTTTACAGCCAGGTTCAGTATTCGGGTGTAGTTTTTTTGTAGCGAAGAGTGTCGGCTCTTGATTTTTAGTTGTCCAATGCTGCGCGCTTCGTTGGGTATTGTGTCCCTATGGCCCAGTATCATCACTTGGCTGGTTGCTTTCGGTTCCAGCGCCTGTGTAGTCATTTCGGTCGTTATCTTTGGTGCACAGCCTACCATTAGGCTTGCGGCCATGACAACCATTGCGATATTTTTTGTCATGTAGTTATATGGTTAAAGTCGGTACAAAAGTAACGTATTTTGTTTTGATGAGCAAATATTTTACTTAAATTTTTACCTCCCCCCAATATTTTTGATATTATCATTAAGAATAAGAAAAAAGAGACATACTTACCGTTGGTTTATAAGTATGTCTCTTGTCAATATAATGTTGTACTATTATGCGTCGGCAAAGATGCGTCCGTCTTCCAGTTTGATTTCCAGTTTGGTGTATTCGCAGTGGAAATCGTTCTTCAGGCGGTCCAGGTATCGGCGGCTCTCCCAGTGACACATGGGCAGGTCGTGCAACAGATAGTTGCCGCAAGCCTCTGGACGAGTGGCAGGCACCTCTTCCTGTGTGAGTATCCACTCTAAGCATTCGATGGTCAGTTGGCGCATGTCCTCTACAGTGTAAGTACCTGTCATGATGATGTACATGCCGGTAAGACACCCCATGGGACCAACATAGACTACGTCTTCTTTTGCGCGACTGTTGCGAAACCAGGTGGCCATGAGGTGCTCTATGCTATGTATGGCGGCAGGAGCAACAGCAGGCTCCTTGTTGGGCTCGGTGATGCGCAGGTCGAAAGTGGTGAAGCCTTTATCCTCGCGCGATACGTAGATGCCGGGCTTCAGGTGGGTGTGGTCAATGGTAAAACTCGTTATAACTTCCATTTCTTTAATGCCTCCTAAGTTAGGGGGATGGGGGCCTGAACAAGCGTTTTCAGTTCCCCTATGTAGTTTGACTTGTTTATGGAGTCTGCGCTTGTTCAGACCCCTTTGCCTCTTAGGTTAATGGGCATTTACAGGCTTTCTACGAAAGCACGGGTTGTTTGGAAAGAATGCTCTGCTACGGTGTCCCAGAAGTTATGATACATGGAGGCATCGGTGTCGCGCAGGGGGATGTCGCTGACCACGCGGAACGAAATGAACTTCACCTTGTTGATATAACAGGTCTGTGCAATGGCGCATGACTCCATGTCGATGGCTTTCGCTTCGGGGAAGTGGCTGATAATCTCGTGGGCTTTCTCCTTGGTGTCCACAAACCAGTCGCCAGTCACGATGAGGCCTTGGTGAATCTTGATGCCTTCCGTCTGCAGGTTGAGGGCCTTCTCCAGTAACTCAGGGTCTGTTTGGTAACGGGCGGGCAAACCTTGCACCTGACCATAGACGGTGTTCTCGTCGATGGCAGCACCGCAGTACACGTCGTGATAGCACAGTTCGGAACTTACTACGATGTCTTGCACATTGACGTCGTCGCCATTGCCGCCGGCACATCCGCTGCTGATGATGATATCGGGATGAAACTCGTTAATCATTCGTTGGGCACCCAGCGCAGCGTTCACTTTGCCAATACCGCATTTCTCTACTCTCACGTCGCTGTTCTTGAACACCTGTTGCAGTTGACGCAACTCTTTGTCCATAGCAACAATAATTCCTATTTTCATTGTATATTTTTTTATTTTCGCTGCAAAGATACAAATAATTCTCAATTTTCAATTTTCATTTTTCAATTTATTTTGTACCTTTGCGCCCAAATATAATAAAAACTTGCAAGTTATGAAATCTTTGAAACCATGGCTGCTGGATGCAGTGGCAGTGTTGTTTTTCGTGGTGTTGGCTTTTGCCTATTTCTATCCCGCTGACTTCGAGGGACGTGATTTGAATCAGGGAGATATCTCTGCGGGAGTCGGTGCCGGACAAGAACAGATGGAGTATCTGAAACGTACGGGAGAGCGTACGCGTTGGACTAACTCGTTGTTCTCGGGTATGCCCACTTATCAGTTGGCTCCGTCGTATAATAGTGGTAAGGTGATCGATCAGGTGGCTGAGGTTTACCACTTGTGGCTTCCTACAAATGTGTGGTATCTTTTTGCTTATCTGTTGGGCTTTTATATCCTGCTGCGTGCATTCGATTTCCGACAGTCGTTGGCGGCTTTGGGCTCTATATTGTGGGCATTTAGTACCTATTTCCTGATTATTATTGCTGCCGGACATATCTGGAAGGTGATGGCGTTGGCTTATCTGCCGCCTATGATTGGTGGTATTGTGCTGGCGTATAGGGGCAAGTATTTGCTGGGAGCGGCGGTGACCGGCATTTTTGCTGCACTTGAGGTGCAGGCCAACCATGTGCAGATGACGTATTATTACTTGTTTGTCATCCTGTTCATGCTGATAGGTTATCTTGTGGATGCTATCAGAAAGAAGCAGATGGTGGTTTTCCTCAAGGCTACAGGTGTGGTGGTTATTGGTGGAATGCTTGGCTTGTTGGCGAATATCTCTAACCTGTATCACACATGGCAGTATTCGCAGGAAACCATGCGTGGCGGTAGTGAACTGGTGAAGACTGACTCTGGTAACCAGACAAGTGGCGGACTGGAGCGTTCTTATATCACGGACTATAGCTATGGCATCGGAGAAACCTGGAGTTTGCTGGTGCCTAATGTGAAAGGTGGTACCTCCATGCATGTTATTTGGGAGGATGAGGCTGCCAAGAAGGTGCTGGAGGATGAACAGGTGGAACTGGGTGGCGGACAGAAAGCACCGGCTCTTGCTGTGGTTGGCGAACTGGCTAATCCTAATGGATATTTTAAGGATGCAACTGGTGGACAGCCTGTTTACTTCACCCAGTATTGGGAAGAGAACTTGGAGCCTGGCGCTCATGGCACGATGGGTCCTGTCTATGTGGGCGCTTTCGTGCTGATGCTGTTCGTCCTAGGCCTGTTTATTGTAAAGGGCCCTTTGAAGTGGGCGCTACTGGCAGCTACTGTTTTGAGTATCATGTTGGCATGGGGTAAGAACTTCATGGGACTTACTGACTTCTTTATCGACTACGTACCCATGTATGCGAAGTTCCGTGCGGTGGAGTCTATCTTGGTGATTGCCGAGTTCACCATTCCTTTGTTGGCTATGTTGGCGCTCAAGGAGGTGATGGAAAAGCCTGAGGTACTGGCTGGAAAGAAAATATATTATCTCTATGGCGCTTTTGCTGCCACGGGAGGTATGGCTTTGCTTTTCGCGCTCATGCCTACGGTATTCTTTGATTTCTATTCAAATGCTGAGTTCTCGTTGGCAAACCGTATTTTGCCGGCGCCTGCCGATGCTCAGTCTATGCTCAATGCTTTGAGCAAGGCGCGTCAGGCTATCTTCACGGCTGACTGTTGGCGCTCGTTCATCATCGTTGTGATAGGCACGCTGATGTTGTTGCTTTATAGGGCTAAGAAACTGAAGGCTCTGCCCGTGGTGGCTGTGCTGGTGGTTTTGTGTCTTGTGGATTTGTGGCAGGTGAATCGCCGCTATCTGAATCCTAATGACGAGCATCAGTTTGTTAAGAAGGTGGAACGCCAGTATATCCGTCCTCTCACCGAGGCTGATAGACAGATTCTGGATGACCCGTCGCTGAACTATCGTGTGCTGAACCTGGCTGGTAATCTGTTCAATGAGAACGAGACTTCTTATTATCACAAGAGCATTGGTGGCTATCATGCGGCTAAGCTGCGTCGCTATCAGGACTTGATAGATTATTATATCAGTCGTGAGCATAGTCAGGTGTTCGAAGCTCTTCGTCTTTACAATGGTGAACTGCAGGAGGCTCCTGGTGACACGTTGTGGCCTGTGCTCAATATGCTTAATGCTAAGTATTTCCTCTTGGCGCAGCAGAACTTCTATCGTCCTAATCCTTATGCTCAGGGAAATGCATGGTTTGTTGACAAGATGTCGTATGTGGATAATGCCACAGCCGAGATTAATGCTTTGAGAACGGTTAACCTTCGTCACGAGGCTGTTGCTGACAAGAAGTTTGAGGAGACGCTCGGACAGGCTTTGCCTCTTGATACTGCTGCAACGGTAGAGCTGACTTCTTACGAACCTAACCAGTTGAAATATCAGGTTTCGAGCGAGAAGGGGGGCGTATTGGTGTTCTCAGAGATTTACTATCCGGGCTGGGAGGCTACTGTCGATGGCGAGCCTGTGGCATTGGGACGTGTGAACTATGTTTTGCGTGCCATGCGTATCGATGGCGGAAAGCACGAGGTGGTGCTGAGTTTCTTCCCTCAAAGCATCACAACGACGGAGGTTATTGCTTATACTTCTATCGCCATACTCGCACTCCTGATTGTGGCGTTGGTGGTTTTCTCTTATCGTAAGAAGAGTAAGAAGTATGGAGTTCAGAACAAGGGTTAATATCCCGACATACAATTTCTCTATAGAGCCCCTCGAAGAGATTCTCTTCGTGGGCTCTTGCTTTGCTGACAGTATTGGTCGTCGATTTGAGGAGGAACGATTTCCTGTGGTTGTAAACCCTGATGGGGTGATGTATAATCCTGTTTCTGTGCTTCACACCATTATGCGGACAAATGAAAAACCACGTGTTGTGTTCCTGACTTTAGGTACAAACCATGTTTATCGGTTGAAAGAAACTGGTGAGATAGTTGACAACTGTCAGAAACGTCCGCAAAGTCTTTTTCAGGAGGAGAAGCTGACTGTTAATCAATGTATTGAGAGTCTCCAGCAGGTGGTTGATGTACTTAAAAGCCGTCGTTCTGATGTCCAGATTGTTCTAACAGTTAGTCCTATCCGCTATCAGAAATATGGCTTCCATGAAAGCCAATTGTCGAAAGCTACTCTGTTGTTGGCTGTCGATGAACTTGTGGCGCGGAATGGCGATCATGTTGCATACTTCCCTGCATATGAGATCGTTCTTGATGAACTGCGCGACTATCGTTTCTATCAGCCCGATATGATTCATCCTTCTGTGCAAACGGTGGAGTATATTTGGCAACAGCTGGTGGAATCTTTGTTTAGCTCTCGTGCCAAACAGTTCTTAAATGAGTGGAAGCCCATCAAAGAGGCGCTGGGACATCGTCCGTTCCACCCGGAAAGCGAGGCTTATCAGCAGTTCCTGGAAAAAGCTCAGCAACAAGAACGTGAGTTGCTGGCCCGCTATCAAGACAATCGTCAAAACGAAACAATAAAATAATAATCATTATTTCCTCCACTATAACAACCAGCATCTTGATACGAGGTGCTGGTTTTTTATTTGCAGAAAAGAAACTTCTATTAAAAAGAAGTATAATATTACGAAGAAATGTTTCTGTTTGAAATTTTATATGTATCTTTGCACATAAGTATTGCCGATACATCGTTAAAACGATGCTTGCCTATCATGGCTTGATTCCCTGAGTGCAGGGTGGCGGTACGATTTTTGAGGAAAAACAATAACAGCATTAGCTGATTATTCGGTTGTCTTGAAACCTAGGAAATTTCAACGATTGAATTGCCGATGATTAGTCACTGATGTCTGCGTCGCTTGGCGTGGGCATGACTTATCTGGCAATTCGGGCTTCCTAGGGCCTCAAGACAAAGATAAGGCGGTTCACGCCTTTTCTATGTCCTGAGGCCGCTTTGGTTTTTGCCCGTAGTAAATCCCGATAAGTCAGTGAGTGCACTAAAAACCGAATTTTACAATGCTATTTCAAAAGACTATTACCAAGAAATACTTGGGACTAATAGATGATATAGTGGTAAGTGAGGCTTGGAAACGTTTTCAAGCTTACTTTTTTGATTCCCAGATACAAGCTAACATCCAGCAATCGAAAGAGGAACAATTTCAAGAAGGTTTCCTACGCGAATTGTTTGTGAAGGTATTGGGCTATACGCTGAACCCGTCACCCGATTACAATCTTATTACTGAGAAAAAGAACGAGACCAACTCGAAGAAAGCTGATGGAGCTATTCAGAAAGACGGCAAGGTGATTGGTATTATTGAGTTGAAAGACCACAAGACCACTGACCTCTCGAAAGTAGAGCCTCAGGCATTCAACTATAAAAGCCAGCATCCAGATGCACGTTATGTTGTTATCTCCAACTTTGAGAAACTACGTCTTTATATAGACAATGCTGTAGAGTATCGCGAATGGAATCTGTTTCTTCTGACAGAAGAGGACTTTCGAGAACTATTTCTCTGCCTCGCTTGGAAGCAGGTGGAGCGAGGTGTGGCTTTGCAGATGAAACAGGAGTCTGTGTCGAATGAAGACCAGATTACGAAAGCACTTTATAAGGACTATTCGCAATTCAAGCGAGTGCTTTTTGCTGATATCCTGAAACAGAATCCAACTCCAGATGGAAAGGATGAGAAAGAATGGCAACTGCTTCTTTTTAAGAAGACGCAGAAACTCTTGGATCGTCTGCTATTCATCTTCTTCGCTGAAGATTGTGGGCTTCTGCCACCAAATTCGATGGTGAAGATAATCGACCAGTGGGAGAGCCTGAAGGAGATGGACGAATATCGTCCTTTTTACGATAGGGTAAAGAAGTATTTCGGCTACATGAATACAGGCTATCAGGGCAAACAATACGAGATATTTGCTTATAATGGTGGACTGTTTAAGCCCGACGAGGTGCTGGATAATATCAAAATTACCGACGAAATTCTGATAGCACATACTCGTAAACTGTCAGAATACGACTTCGAGAGCGATGTGGACGTGAATATCTTGGGCCATATCTTTGAGAACTCGCTTTCAGAGATTGAAGAGGTTACTCAACAAATTAATAGTGGTGAAACTCCTCAAACATCGAAACGCAAGCAAGATGGTGTATTCTATACGCCTCAGTATATCACCAAATACATTGTCGAAAACACCGTTGGTCGCCTTTGTGCAGAGAAGAAACAGCAGCTGCATATTGTTGAGGACGAGTATTTCTCAGATCAGCGCCGTCAGATGCAAACCAAGAAGCGACTATTGGATCAGTTGCAGCAATATCGTGATTGGTTGCTTCAGATAACTATTCTCGATCCTGCCTGTGGTAGTGGAGCTTTCCTAAATGCTGCCTTGCAGTTTTTGATGGCAGAGCATAAACTGATAGATGAGATGGAGGCAAAGGTGGCTGGTTCTGCTATTGTATTCCAGGATGTAGAAAACAGCATCTTGGAACACAACCTCTATGGCGTTGACATCAACGAAGAGAGTGTTGAGATAGCCCAGTTAGCACTATGGCTTCGTACTGCCAAGCCGCATCGTAAACTCAACTCTCTCAATGAGAACATCAAATGTGGAAACTCGCTGATTAGCGATCCAGCCATTGCTGGCGAAAAAGCCTTCAACTGGCAAGAACAATTCCCCAAAGTATTCGAAAAAGGAGGCTTCGATGTGGTGATTGGTAATCCGCCGTATGGTGCTTCATTTAAAAAGGACGAGAAGAAATATATTACCAGTACATACAAGTCTTACCGGTACAAATATGAGAGTTACGTATATTTTATTGAAAAGGCATTTGATTTAGTCAGAGATAATGGTTATATAGAGTTTATTACCCCTCAATTATGGCTATCCCTTGACGAGTCATATAATATTCGTAGTATTGTTTTAGGCTACGATTTGCAAGCAATACGATTCTATGGGGAGGATGCTTTTCCTGATGCTGTTGTAAATACTTGCTCATTTAGGATGCAGAAGAAATCGTCATCTGCCGAACTTGTAGTTATAGATATATCAGAAAAAAGAAGAAGCTTGTCAAAGAGTGAAATAGTTGAAGAGCAATCACTGAAAATTAATTTTAGATTGAATGCTGAACAACTTAGACTATTAAAGAAACTCCGTTTGAATACAGTTTCATTATCTGATTTAGGAACTGTGATTCAGGGTATTACTCCATATGATAAAGCGAGAGGACAATCTGAGGATATAATAAAAGGTAGAGCTTACCATCATACAGAGAAGGTGGATGAGTCTTGTGGATATTGGCTTGATGGGCAGGACGTTTCTCGCTATGCTGTTTGTTGGGGAGGAACATGGCTTAGTTATGGGGAATGGCTAGCTGCACCAAGAGAAAAATGCTATTTTGAAGGCCCAAGACTTCTTTTTCGAGAGATTCCTGGACAAGGTAAAAGATTGCAAGCCACCTATTATAAAGATGTCGCTTATTATGGACATAGCATATCTCCTTTCAGATTGAAAGAGAATGATGAATATCTGTTGAAAGCAATCTTGGCTTTGGTTAACTCGAGATTATTAAGTTGGTATGGTGCATTAGTCTTACCAAATTTGGCAAAAGATATTTTTCCAAAAGTTAATCCTAAAGATATTGCTCAATTGCCAATCCCCGAATTGTTGAAAAATAATCGTGATATGGTTATCATGTTTGCAGAATTAGCTGATGCGATGCTGTCTTTTAACGCGCAATTACAGGAGAAGCGTAGCCGTTTCCTGCGTCGCTTGAGTGAGAACTTTGAGGGCATCAAGATAACAACAGCTTTGCAGACGTTTGACCAGTTAGACTTCAAGGGCTTTGTGTCAGAACTGAAGAAACAGAAGATCAAGCTCTCTCTGGTACAGCAAGACGAGTGGGAAGACTACTTCAACCAATATCGCCAAGCCTGCCAAGAACTCTCAGAGCAGATTCAGACTACAGACAACGAGATAGACAACAAGGTGTTTGACCTCTATGGCTTGACGTCAGAAGAACGTGAAATTGTATTAAAACTCAAATAAATATGAAGTTAATAAAACAAAAGCAAATTAATCCACGAAAAATGTGGCCTAATGAGGCTCAGAACTTCACGCCTTGGTTGGCAGAAAACATTGCAGAACTGGGTGAAAAAATAGGTATGGAACTCGAAGTTGTTGGGCAAGAAGTATCAGTAGGACCATACTCTGCCGATATCTTGGCTAAGGACATCAATACAGATGCTTATATCGTTATAGAGAACCAATTAGAGAAAACTAACCACGATCATTTAGGGAAAAGTATAACTTATGCTTCCGCTCTAAATGCAAAAACTATCGTTTGGATAGCAACAGATTTTACGGAAGAGCATAAAAAAGCACTTGACTGGCTGAATGATAATACGAATGAAGATTTGGCCTTTTGGGGTATTCAACTAGAATTGTGGCAAATATCGGATGACACAGCATCAATGCGTCTGAATATTGTTAGTACCCCTAGTACCAATGTAAAGACCATCAAGAGTAAAACAAATAATGAAACAGAAACAACCAAGTTACAATTGTCATATTGGACTAAATTTAAAGAAAAGTTGATGGCAACAAAGAAATTCTCTTCTCTTCATACTCCACGCCCCCAATATTGGTATGATGTTTCCTTAGGCAGAGCAGGAATAAATTTATCTAATATTTGCAATACACAAAAGAGTGTTGTTGGCGTTAGGGTTTATATTTCAAGCAAGGTCGTAGATGTATTTTATCCAAAGCTAGAAGCAAGGAAACAGGAAATAAATAAAGCTTTAGGATGTGAACCAGAATGGAATCCCAACCCGAATGCCAGAGACAAAACAATTACGTTACAATATCAAACAGATTTATCAGACCCCATAAAAGTCGATGAATCTATCGATTGGCTAGTAAAGAAAACTATTGTTTTTAGGGATGTCTTTTCCAAGGAAGTAAAATCTATTTAGGCATGAAATTGGAGTATTGTTCCATTAATGGCACGTTTCCTGGTAAAAAGTTGAAAGGTGCAGAGCGATATAGGAGGTTATATCACTATACATCTTTTGATTCTTTTGTAAAAATATGGTTAAGCAGAAGACTTAGATTCTCACCTGTTTCAAATGTTAATGATATACAAGAAAAAGTAATAGAAGCTTCAATTGCAAATCCAAAACAAATTGAACTTGCAAGAAGCTTTCTATCTATAAGGAAATCATTTAAACAGATTAGTTTCACTATGGATTTTGATTCTTATTTAAAAGGATGTATGTCACCGATGATGTGGGGGCTATATGCTGATAAAACCAAGGGTGTGTGTATCGAGTTGGATTACAATAAAATACAATTCCCTTACAATAGTCTAAAAGGAATAGTAAGATACAAAGCAATATTAAATAAATATCAAGGAATAAGCCCAGATGTAAAGACGGAAAGTGATCTAAATAGATTCATAATAAAGCATCAGAAAGAATTGTTTTTTACTAAAAACAAATGTTGGGCAGGAGAAAATGAATATAGAATATTAAGTAAAGAAGATTGCTTTTTAAATATAGAGAATGTAATTAGTGCTGTCTATTTAGCAACAGAAAATAGCCCAGAATTAGCTTTTGTGCGTAAGCTTATAAATGGTATCATTCCAATAAAAATCTTCACCCATGCTTTTGCTCTAGACAATTATGCTATACCAATAATAAAAGAGATATGAAGCATATTATTATTAATCCATAAAACAGGTACCTGGTACATGTTTCAATTATTAAAAACGAAAGCCGCAGGTGCTCGACCAACGGCTTTGTATATAAGGAACGGTTGCGGAGCTTGATGTAATCGCGCCTATATGCAACTCTCATTCGCACTGCAAAGATAAGTATATTTGTCTTATCTTCCAAACTTTTTCGTGCTTCTACCGTCATAAAGCCTCAAACTATCTATAATCAGTAACCTTATTTTCGCCCACTATAACAACCAGCATCTTGATACGAGGTGCTGGTTTTTTATTTGCAGAAAAGAAACTTCTATTCCAATGCGTTGGTCAATCTTTTCTTCTTATTCGGCCACTATTACGGTGTTATAGCGCCACGGTTGCAATGCAATAGTGGCACTTTGGCATCTTACGACTTAAGTCGTGAGATCTTTCGACTTAAGTCGTGAGAACTGTTGACTTAAGTCGTGAGAACTGTTGACTTAAGTCGAAAGTTACAAAAGCGTGAGTATTGGGTTGCGAGAGCTGTGCTTTCGCACCGCCATCCTTTTCGTTCTGTGTCGCGAAGGCACGAATCTGGGGTCTGACACCAGGTTTCTTTGTTTCTTTTTGGCCCGTGAGTAGCTTCATACTTCGATTTCGATGGAAAATCAAGGTAAAAGTAGTCTCTTTCTCGGGCGGCTCAGGGTGGGGCGTCGTTTCGCGCGCATATATAATAATAAGGAGAAGAATAGGGGTGTGATTTGATATAAATCAAGACCAATAGAAAAAATGCATATTTTGCGAAATTTTTCCTGCAAAAGTTTTGGCGGTTCAGAAAAAAGTCGTAC